>Ga0310345_10001220_pt1 | contig 29940 bp, 25 predicted proteins | sample HC15DNA20500_MG_FD_204667 | JGI IMG/M metagenome (GOLD analysis project Ga0310345, IMG submission 204667) | Marine microbial communities from station ALOHA, North Pacific Subtropical Gyre - HC15-DNA-20-500_MG | ecosystem: Environmental > Aquatic > Marine > Oceanic | place: Pacific Ocean: North... | reverse complement strand
TCTTGCCGGTCAGGGAACCTCCGGCGCCCGCGCGGCGGGGGGCGGGGTGCTGGGGGGCCCGCGGGGATGGCGGGTGGGACGCTCGGGGGGAATGGGGGGCGGGGGTGGCCGGGGAGGGGCCCTGCGCCCGGCAGGGGCGGAAGGGGCCGGGACCGGCGCCTGGCGACGCCCGAGACATCGGGTAACCGACGATTGAAGTCAAGAATTCCCGACCCCGGTTGAAACCAATGTGAAACGGTCGGATAAGGGCGGCGCGAGCCGGAGGGCGGCTCGCCGATCCACCCATCCGGGGACGCGCGTGCGGGCAGGGCCCGCGCCTGCCCGGAAAGGCAGACGCTGCGATCCGGGGTGGAGCGATGACCAGATATTCTTGGGCGGCCCCTGCCGTCGCCGTCTCAGCCGTGGCGCTCTCCGCGGGCCTCGCCGCCGCGCAGGCGCAGGCCCCCGTGGAGACGCCCGCGCCGGGCGCCGACGCGCCGGTCCTGATCGGCGCGGCCCCTGAGGCCGGCGCCGACGACGAGGCGGTCCTGCTGAGCCCCATCGAGGTCGATCGCCCCGAGCTTCCCCCCGCCCAGCCCCGCGCCGAGATCGGGCGCGAGGAGCTCGCGCGCACCCCGATGCGCTCGGTCGGCGACGCGCTGGCGGACACGCCGGGGGTGACGGCGGTGGACGACCGGCGCAACCCGGGCGTGGCGGTCGAGGTGCGCGGCCTGCGCGACCGCGGCCGGGTGACCACCACCATCGACGGGGCGCGGCAGAACTTCCAGCAGGCGGGGCACGGCTCGTCCTCGCTGACCTATGTGGACGCGAACCTGCTGCGCGCCATCGAGGTCGAGAAGTCGGTGACCGCGGGCGTGGGCGGCGCGGGGGCGCTGGCGGGCTCGGTCGGGTTCCGCACCATCGAGCCCGACGACGTGATCCCCGCCGGCGACGCCTGGGGCGTGCAGGGCAAGGTCGAGGCCGGCGACAACGCCTATCGCTCCAGCGCCTACGCGGCCGGCGCCTGGCGGGTGAACGACCGCTTCGCCGCCCTGCTGGCGATCTCGCGCAAGGAGCTGGGCGACTACGCCATCGGCGAGGCGGGGCGGGTCGAGACCTCGGAGACCTCTGCCGTGCCCACCGACGCGCCGGTGCAGCAGACCGGCTCGGAGGAGGTCTCGGCGCTGGCCAAGGCGGTGATCACGCTGGCGCCCACGGCGGACCTGACGCTGAGCTACCTGGATTACCGCGCCGAGTTCCAGACCAGCGTGCTCGACGCCGTCGACGACCAGGAGACCGCCAACCGCACCGCCACGGCGCGACTGGACTGGGCGCCGCTGAACTCGGTCCATGACGTCACCGCCATCGTCTACTGGAACGGGGTCGAGAACGACCAGGACCGCGCGCCGCGGCGCAGCTACGGCGGCTTCCGGCTGGACTATGCGCTGGACACGTTCGGCGGCTCGATCTCCGACACGATGGGCTTCGACACCCGCTTCGGGGCGCTGGAGCTGACGGTGGGGGGCGAGGCGTTCTCGGACGAGACCTCGACCGCCTCGCTCGCCGACGATCCGACCGACGATCCCGACGACGTGTGGTTCTCGGGCGCGAACCCCGAGGGCGACCGGCAGGTGGGGGGCGTCTTCGCCCGCGCCGCCCTCGCCCCGACCGACTGGCTGCGGCTGCGCGGCGGCCTGCGGCTCGACGGCTACCGGCTGGAGGGGACGGCGAGCGTCTATGGCTGGCGGGGCCAGGGCTACACGGACCTGCCGGTGGACCAGTCGGAGACGGCGCTGGTTCCCTCCGTCGGGATCTCGGTCCTCCCGGCACGGGGCTGGGAGATCTTCGCCGACTACACCGAGGGCTGGCGTCCGCCGACCCTGTCGGAGTCGGTTCTCGGCGGCAGCCACATCGGCTTCCTGCTGCCCTTCGCCCCCAATCCGGGGCTGCGGCCGGAGTCCTCGCGGATGCTGGAGGCCGGCGTCGGCTTCGAGGAGCGCGGCCTGCTGGCGGCGGAGGACCGGCTGTCCCTGCGCGCCAGCGTCTACGCCCGGGACGTGAGCGACTACATCACCTCGCAATACGTCTACCGCCAGCCGCCGGGGGGCGGGACCGACATCGAATACACCGCCTTCGTGAACATCGACGGCACCACCCGCTTCCGCGGGGCGGAGCTGGAGGCGGCCTACTCCATCGACCGCTTCGACTTCGGCCTGGGGCTGGAGACGCTGGACGTGAACGTGGACGGGACCTACGACGAGCGCCCCTACGATCCCGGCCGCGATCCGGTCGAGCTGGACGCCGCCCCCTCCTCGCTGCCCTCGTTCCAGGCGAGCTTCACCGCGCAGGCCCGCCTGCTTGCGGACGAGCGGCTGGCGGTGGGCGGGCGCATCCGGCTGGCGGGCGATTCGACCGACAGTCTCTCGGCCTACCGGCTCGACGGGTTCATGACCTTCGACGCCTGGGCGAGCTATGCGATCACCGAGGCCGTGGCGGTTCGGGTCTCGGCGACCAACCTCACCGACCAGGCCTATGTCGATCCCAACGGCTCGACCGCCTATCCCGCCCCCGGCCGGACGCTGGCGCTGTCGCTGGAGGCGCGGTTCTGATGCCGGCCCGGGCCGGCCTGCCTTCGCGTCCGCGCGCGCGCGCTCTTGACGGGGCGGGCGCAAAGCGGGAATTCCTGAACGCAACGTGCGACCCCAGCCTTCGCCAGGTCCCCGCGCAATCCCTTCACCGCTGGACTGGACGCGCCCTTCGCGGCGCGCGGAGGCTGCCTTGACCGACCTGGCCGCGACGCCGCTCGACTTCGCCGCGATTCTCGCCGCGATCCCCCCCGCCTCGAACGACGCGCCCCCGCCGCGCGCCCGCGATCTCGCCGACAAGCTGGGCGTGCCGGAGGCCGCCCTGTCGGAGGCCCGCCGCGCCACCGGCGAGACCCGGCGCCTGGCGCGCGGCGATCACAAGGGCGCCTTCCGCGACCTGCTGATCGGCGTCGGCGGCGTGGGCGAGGTGATGGCGCTGACCCGCTCCGACCACTGCGTGCACGAGAAGCATGGCGAGTATCTGAGCCCCGAGATCGAGGGCCCCGTCGGCCTGTTCCTGGGCGAGATCGACCTGCGCCTGTTCCTGTTCAACTGGAAATACGCCTACGCGGTGAACGAGATCACCCGCTCGGGCCCCCGCCGCAGCCTGCAGTTCTTCGACGCCGCCGGCGAGGCGATGCACAAGATCTACGAGACGAAGGCGACGGACTCCGAGGCCTTCTCCGCCCTGATCGAGCAGCACGCCGAGGACGACGCCCCCGCGGCCGAGTTCGCCCCGATCCCGCCCGCCAAGGCCCCGCGCGCGGACGCCGAGGTCGACGTCGCCGCGCTGCGCGCCGACTGGGCCGCCATGAAGGACACGCACGAGTTCTTCGGCATGCTGCGCAGCCATGACGTGGCCCGCGAGCAGGCGATGCGCCTGGCGGGCGCCGAGTGGGCGCGCCCCGTCCCCGTCGACTCCTGCCGGCATGTGTTCGAGCGCGCCTCGGCCACCGGCCAGCCGATCATGGTCTTCGCGTTCAACCGCGGCTGCGTGCAGATCCACACCGGGCCGGTGAAGACGATCAAGGTGATGGGGCCGTGGCTGAACGTGCTCGACCCCCGCTTCAACCTGCACCTGCGCGAGGACCGCATCGCCTCGGCCTGGATCGTGAGGAAGCCCGGCGACACCGGCGACGTGACCTCGCTGGAGCTCTTCGACAAGGACGGGTTCTGCTTCGTGCAGCTGTTCGGAGAGCGCAAGCCCGGCATCCCCGAGCGGGACGACTGGCGCGCCCTGCTGGCCGAGCTGGAAGGCGAGCCGGCATGAGCGGTCCCGCCCTCTCCCGCCGCGCCCTGTTCGCGCTGGGCGCGGGCGGGGCGCTGGCGCTCTCCCGGCCGGCCTTCGGGCAGGCGGCCGGGCGCCTGGTGATCGCCGGCGGCGACCTGACCGAGATCGCCTTCGCGCTGGGCGCGGGGGACCGGGTGGTCGCCGTCGACACCACCTCGATGTTCCCGGCGGAGACCGGCCCGCTGCCCAAGATCGGCTACATGCGCCAGCTCGCCCCCGAGGGGATCCTGGCGCTGGCCCCCGACATGGTCATCGCCTCGGCCGACGCAGGTCCCCCGCCGACGCTGGAGCGTCTCGTCGCCGCCGGCGTGCGGGTCGAGGTCGCGCCGGAGGGCAAGGACACCTCCGTGATCCCCGCCAAGATCGCCTTCATGGGCCGGGCGCTGGGCCGCGAGGCGGAGGCCGAGGCGCTGGCCGAGGCGTTCCGCGCACAGATGGCCGCGCTGGAGGCGGCGCTCTCGGGGATCGAGGCGCGGCCTTCGGTGATGATCCTGCTCGCCGCCGGCCGCGGCGCGCCGCTGGTCTCCGGCACGGGGACCGCGGCGCATGAGATCGTGGGCCTCGCCCGCGGACGCAACGCGGTGACGGGCTACGAGGGCTACAAGCCCCTCTCGGCCGAATCCGCCGTCGCCGCGGCGCCCGACGCGCTGCTGGTCCCCGACCATGCGGTCGGCATGATGGGCGGCGTCGAGGCGCTGCTCGCGCGGCCCGAGATCGCCGCGACCCCGGCGGGCGCGGCCGGCCGGGTGCTGGTGATGGACGGGCTGAAGCTGCTGGGCCTCGGCCCCCGCACCCCCGCCGCCATCGCCGATCTCGCCCGCGCCCTGCACCCCGAGGCCGAGATCGAGGTCGAGGGGTGAGCCTCGCCGGCGCCGGGACCGAGGCCCGTCCCGCGGCCCCCGGCGCCGTCGCCCGCGCCGCCTGGAGCGCCTCGCGCCCCGCGCTGGCGCTGGTCGCGCTGGGCCTCGCCGCCGTGGCCGCGCTGCTGGCCGAGCTGATCTACGGCCCCGTGCACATCCCCCTTTCGGACGTCTTCGCCGCCCTGCGCGGAGAGGCCGACCGCGCGACCGAGGCGATCCTCCTCCAGATCCGCGCGCCGCGCGCGGCGCTGGGCGTCGCCGTGGGCGCCGGGCTGGCGCTGGCCGGGACCTCCCTGCAGGGGGTGCTGCGCAACCCGCTGGCGGATCCGCAGCTGATCGGCGTGTCTGCGGGCGCCTCGGTCGGCGCGGTGGCGGTGATCGTCTTCGGGGGCGGGCTGGTGGCGGCGCTGCCCGCGGCGCTGGGCCTGTGGGTGCTGCCGGGGGCGGCTTTCCTCGGGGCCTCCGCCGTCACCGCCTTCGTCTTCGGCTTCTCGCGGCGGGCGGGCGAGACCTCGGTCGCCACGCTGATCCTGGCCGGCGTCGCCGCCAACGCCATCGCCATGGCCGGCGTCGGCGCGATGATCTTCGCCGCCGACGACCAGCAGCTGCGCGAGCTGACCTTCTGGACCATGGGCGGCCTCGGCGCCGCCGGCCCCGTGCCGGTCGCCGTCGCCGGCGGCGCGGCGCTGATCGCAGGCGCCGGGCTGATGCGCATGGGCCGCGCCCTGGACCTCCTGCAGCTGGGCGAGCGGGCGGCCTTCCACGCGGGCCTCGACGTCGAGCGCACCAAGCTCGCCGCCGCCGGCTGGTCGGCCCTGGCGGTCGGCGCGGTCACCGCCTTCGCCGGTCCGATCGGCTTCATCGGCCTCTGCGCGCCGCATCTGGCGCGGTTGATGGTGGGGCCCAACCACCGCCTGGTGCTGCCCGCCGCGGCGCTGGCGGGCGTCGCCCTGACGCTGGCCGCCGACCTCGCCGTGCGCACCGCCGTGCCGCCGGCCGAGCCGCCCATCGGCATCGCCACCTCGCTGATCGGCGGGCCGTTCTTCCTGTGGCTGCTGATGTCGCGCCTGCGGAGGCTGCATGCTTGAGGCCCTGTCCCTGACCGTCCGCCGCGGCGCGCGGGAAACCCTCTCCGACGTCACCCTCGCCCTGGCGCCGGGCGAAATCCTCGCCGTCTGCGGCCCCAACGGCGCCGGCAAGTCGACCCTGCTGGCGGCGCTCGCCGGGGACCTGCGTCCGGCCTCCGGCGAGATCCGCATCGACGGCGCGCCGGCCGCCGGCCTCTCCGCCCATGCGCTCGCCGTGCGCCGGGCGGTGCTGGAGCAGGCGCCGGCCCTCTCCGCCCCGTTCACGGCGCGGGAGCTGGCGGCGCTGGGCCTCGTCTCCCGCCGCCCGAGCCCGGCCGCGGCCGCGGCCATGGTCTCCGAAGCGCTGGAGGCGACGGGCCTGAGCCGCCTCGCCGACCGCCCCGCCACCGCGCTTTCGGGCGGCGAGCAGGCCCGGGCCCATTTCGCGCGCGCCCTGGTGCAGATCGCCTGCGGCCGGGCGGAGGATCCGTCGCACGGCGGCCGCTACCTGCTGCTGGACGAGCCCACCGCCAGCCTCGACCTCGCCCGCCAGGCCGGCGCCATGCAGGCCGCCCGCCGGGTGCGGGACGGGGGGGCGGGGGTGCTGGCGGTGCTCCACGACCTCAACCTCGCCGCCGCCTTCGCCGACCGGGTGGCGCTGCTCGCCGCCGGCCGCCTGGTCGCGGCGGGCCCGCCGGCCGAGGTGCTGACGCCCGAGCGCCTCGGCGAGGTCTACGGCCTGCCGATCTCCGTCGGGAAGGGCCCGCGCGGCGGCCCCGCCATCGCCCCCGACTTCTCGGCCGTCGCCGCGATCTGAGGCGGCCCGCCGCCCGCCCGACCGCGCGCCCCGGGCCCTCCAGCGTCGCCGTTCCGCCGGAGGCCCCGGGTCGAGCCCGGGGCGCCGCCCGGCGGCGGCCGGTCCGCAGCCTTCCCGCCGGCGACGCCGCCGGCGCGCGGCCCCGAGCCTGGCGCGCCGCCCCGCCGTCGAAGGGGACGCAGGGCGGGGCGGTCGCGGCCGCGCAGCGGACGCGCCGGGGCGCCCGCGTCCCGGGCGCGCGGCCTCAGGCCTGCTCCGCCAGCGCCGCCTCCACCTCCGCCCGCGTCGGGGCCGAGGCCGCCGCCCCCGGCCGGGTGACCGAGGTCCCCGCCGCCGCATTGGCGAAGCGCACCGCCTCGTGGGGCGCGCGCCCCTCGGCCAGCGCAGTGGCGTAGGCGCCGGCGAAGACGTCCCCCGCCCCGACCGTGTCCACCACCGGCCCGCGCCCCAGCGCCGGCAGCCGGCGCTCGCCCGAGGCGTCGCAGATGAGCGCCCCGCGGCCGCCCATGGTCAGCACCACCGTCCCGACCCCCATCGCGCGCAGGGCGCGGGCGGCGCGGACCGCGTCCTCCTCGCTCTCGACCGGGAGGCCGGTCAGCGCCTCCGCCTCCGGCTCGTTCGGCGTCAGGTGATCGCAGAGCGCCAGCAGATCCGCCGGCAGGGGCGCCGCGGGTGCGGGGTTCAGGATCGTCGCGGCCCCGGCCTCGCGGGCGATCTCCAGCGCCCTGCGCGCCGCGGGCAGGGGCTGTTCGAGCTGGGTCAGCATCACCGCGGACTCCCGGATCTCCGCCGCGAACCGCTCGACGTCGGCGGGGCACAGCTCCGTTGCCGCGCCGGGGTGGACGGCGATGGCGTTGCGCCCGCTCGCCGTCTCCACCAGGATCAGCGCCGAGCCGGTGGGCTGGCTCTGCGAGACCACCGCCAGGGGCGTCACCCCCGCCTCGGCCCAGGTCTCCCGCGCCAGCGCCGCGCCGGCGTCCTGGCCGAGCCGCGTGATCAGCCGCGCCCGCGCCCCCAGCCGCGCCGCCGCCACCGCCTGGTTCGAGCCCTTGCCTCCCGGCCCCTCGTAGACCGCGTCGGCGAGCAGCGTCTCGCCCATCCGCGGCTGGCGGGGGGCGAGGCAGGTGACGTCGCGGGCGAAGATGCCCAGCACGCAGACGACGCCGTGGCGGGGGCCCTTGCGGGGGCCGGATCGGGAGGCGGTCATCGGGCGGGCTCCTCGAGGGGGATCGGGTCGGGCGAGGCGGCGGGGGCCCAGCCCTCGCCCTCCCGCGCCAGAAGGGGCGTGCGCAGGACGCCGTGGATGCGGGCGGGGGCCCCGGGGAACTCGGCCGCGAGCGGGGCGCGCCAGCGCTCGGTCTGCAGCATGGCGCAGCCGATGGCGACGGGCTCGACGCCCACGCCGCGCAGCAGCCGCAGGCCGGCGGCGATCGAGGCGCCGGACGAGATCACGTCGTCCACCAGCGCCACCCGCCGCCCCCTGAGCAGCGGCAGCATCCGCGGGTCGACATAGAGCCGCTTGCTCCCGCCGGGGCTGGTGATCGAGCTGAGCGGCGTCGACAGCGCCTCGTCGTACCAGAACTTTCGGGACGTTCCGAAGGGCGCATAGCGCGCGTGGCCCAACCGCTCGGCCACCGCGCGGGCGAGCGGCAGGCCGAGCGTCGGCAGGCCGGCGACGATCTCCGGCTCCAGGGGGCGCAGCAGCTCCGCGAGGGCGTCGGCCAGCGCCGCCTCGACCGCGAAACTCGCCTGGTTGAGGATCAGCGAGGCGATGCCGTTCGCGGTCCCCGCCAGCGGCCGGATCGGCAGGAACAGGACCCGGCCGTCGGGCAGGGGCGCGGGGAAGCGGTCGGTCCAGGGGGGCGGGGCCGCGGCCGCGGGGGGCGCGATCTCCTGCCAGAAGTCGTGAGGCTGCATCGGGGGCCCTTGCGTGGAAGTCGCGCCCGTCTAGCATGCGCGCGCATGACCCAGCCACTCCCCCCCGCCCCCGACGCGCCCCCCGAGTTCGCCGATCTCGTCGCCCTGCGCCGGGACCTGCACGCCCACCCCGAGCTCGGCTTCGAGGAGCATCGCACCGCCGCCATCGTGGCCGAGCGCCTGCGCGCCCTGGGCCTGGAGGTGCACGAGGGCCTCGCCGGCACCGGCGTCGTCGGCACGCTGCGCGCCCCGGGCGGGAACCGCGCCGTGGGCCTGCGCGCCGACATGGACGCGCTGGCGATGCCCGAGGCGGTGGGGCCGGAGCTCCGCCCCTGGGCCTCGACCGTGCCCGGCAAGATGCACGCCTGCGGCCACGACGGCCACACGGTGATGCTGCTGGGCGCGGCCGAGCGGCTGGCCGCCGATCCGCCGCCGGGCACGGTGCATTTCATCTTCCAGCCCGCCGAGGAGGGCCGCGGCGGCGCGAAGCGGATGGTCGAGGAAGGGCTCTTCGAACGCTTCCCCTGCGACATGGTCTTCGGATTGCACAACATGCCCGGGCTGGCGCCGGACGAGATGGCGGTGGTCGCGGGGCCTCAGCTGGCCTCGTCGGACAGCTGGAAGGTCGTGCTGCGGGGCGTTGGGACGCATGGGGCGAAGCCGCATCTGGGGCGCGATCCGGTGACGGCGCTGGGGGCGTTCCTGGGCGGGCTGCAGAGCATCGTGGGGCGGGTGGTGGACCCGCTGCAGCCGGCGGTGGTCTCGGCCTGCTCGGTGCAGGCGGGGGATCCGCGGGCGCTGAACGTGATCCCGGACGAGGTGCAGGTGGGCGGCACGGCGCGGGCCTATACGCCCGAGGTGCGCGACCAGCTGGAGGCGGAGATCGGGCGGCTGGCGAACGGAATCGCCGCGGCCTACGGGATCGAGGCCGACTACGCCTTCATCCGGCGGATCCCGCCGGTGGTGAACGATCCGGCGGCGACGGAGGTGGCGGCGGCCGCCGCCGCGGGCGTGGCGGGGGCGATGCGGCGGGAGTTCGCGCCCTCGACCGCGGGGGACGATTTCGCGGTCTTCGGGGCGGAGGCGCCGGGGTGCTACGTGTGGCTCGGGAACGGGCCGGCGCGGGACGGGGCGCTGCACCACAACACCGGCTACGACTTCTGCGACGCAGCCATCCCCACCGGGGTCGCCTGGTGGGAAGGGGTGGCGAGGGCGGCGCTCGCCTGAGCCCTCCCGCCCGGGACGCGGGCGCCCCGGCGCGTCCCCTGCGGGGCCGCGACCGCCCCGCCCTGCGTCCCCTTCGACGGCGCTTGCGCGCCCGGGGCGCGACGGCCGTTGCGGGGAGGCGCCCCGGGCTTGCCCCGGGGCCTCCGGCGGCCGGCGTCGGGCGCGGCGCATTGAAATGCGCCCTACGGGAGGCCGTCCTCCAGGATCGGCGAGGTCAGCAGGCGCCCGGCCTGGGGGTCGGCTATGCCGAGGTCGGTCTGGTGGGGGCCGGCGTTGCAGGCGAGCGTCGCCCCGACCAGCGCCTTGAAGACCAGGTAGGGGGGCTGCCAGTCGACGACCGCCTCCATCGCCTCGCGGACCCGGCGGAACGCCTGGGCGACCTCCGGCAGGGGGGCGTCGGAGACGAGGCCGGCGATGGGGAGGGGGAGGAGGGCCGTGACCTCTCCGTCCTGCGCCACGGCCATGCCGCCCCCCGCCTCCGCCAGCGCGTTGGCGGCGGCGGCGAGGTCCCGGGGGTCGTGGCCGAAGACCGTGAGGTTGTGGCTGTCGTGGCTGACGGTGGTGGCGAAGGCGCCGCGCCACTCGCCCCAGTGCCCCAGGAAGCCGACGCGAGGGACCGCCGGCGCGCGGCCGTGGCGGTGGATCACGGCGATGCGGGTCAGGTCCGCAGGCAGGGCGAGGCGGCCGCCCTGGACGGGGACCTCGCGCTCCGCCCATTCGGTGAAGCGGGGGCGGTCGATGACGGCGATGCGGGCGTTGGGGCCGGTCGCCGGGGTCTCGAAGTCCGCAGGGGTGAAGGGGGGCAGGCTCGGGGCGCCGAAGTCGGGGCGCGGGGATGCGGGGACCGGGAGGGGCGGCTCGCGGCCGTCGCGCAGGACGTGGGCGGGGGAGAAGTCCCGCAGGTCCCTCAACAGGGCGAGGTCGGCGCGGCGGCCGGGGGCGACGAGGCCGAGGTCGCTGCGGCCCAGCCGCTGGGCGGCGTTGAAGGTGGCGGCCTGGAGGGCGCGCAGGGCCGGAAAGCCCTCGGCGACCAGGCGCCGGAGGAGGGCGTCGAGGCCGCCCGCCTCCAGAAGGTCGTCGGGGAAGACGTCGTCGGTGCAGAGCGTCAGGGTCGGCGGGCAGGCGGGCAGGGCGGCCAGCGCCCGGGCGATCTCGGGCAGCAGATGGGGGTGGGAGCCGCGCAGCTCCACCCACAGGCCCGCGCGCAGTTTTTCCAGCAGGTCCTCGGCGGAGGTCAGCTCGTGGTCCGAGGTCACGCCGGCGGCGGCATAGGCCTGCAGGGACGGGCCGGTCAGGCCGCGGGCGTGGCCGCAGACGGGTTTGCCCGACGCGAGCCCCGCCTGCACGATGCCGCGCATGCGGGGCGCGCGGGAGGTGACGGCGGCCATGTCCATGACCTCGGCGAGGCCGTGGATGCCGGGGCGGGCGAGCAGCAGGCCGATCTCGGCCGGGCCGAAGTCAGCGCCCGCGGTCTCGTAGCCCGGGGCGGAGGGGACGCAGGAGGGGGCGAGGGGGAGGATCCGCAGGGGGGAGCGGGCGGCCTCGGCCACGGCCCAGTCGACGCCGGCGAGGCCGGCGACATTGCCGAACTCGTGCGGGTCCCAGACGACGGTGGTGGTCCCGCGCGGCAGCACGGCCTGCGCGTAGACCGCGGGCGTGACCATCGAGCTTTCGACGTGCATGTGCGCGTCGATCAGGCCGGGGGCGACGATCAGGCCCGTCGCGTCGATCGTGCGGGCGGCGTCCGTGCGGGCGCCGGGGGCGTGGACCGAGGCGATCAGCGGGCCGACGACGCCCACGTCGGCCGGGCGCAGCTCCTGCATCGCGACGTCGGCGACCTGGCCGCCGCGGATCAGCAGATCGAAGGGCGCGTCGCCGCGGGCGGCGGCGACGGCGCGGTCGCGGAGCGTCGCGTCGTTCAGGTCCTGCGGCTCGCTCATGCGGCCTCCGCGAGGGCGGCGAGGCAGAGGGCCTTCACGGCGGCGGCGTCGAGGTCCTCGGCGATCTCGGCGTTGTGGGTCTCGGGATGGCGGGTCTCCACCACGGTGCGGCCGCGGGTGTGCTGGCCGGTCAGCTCGGCGTCGAGGCGGACGGAGCGGAAGCGGAAGAGGTCGGGGCGGACCAGGGTCGCGGCTGCGACGGGGTCGTAGAGGGCCATGGTGGGGCGGCCGCGCTCCAGGGCGATGTCGAGGTAGCCGCCGAGGAGGTCCGCCAGCAGGGCCGCGTTGGGACCGGGGGCGGCGCGCAGGGCGGTCACGTCCTCCTCGGCGATCTGCACGCGGCGGCAGGCGTCGAGGTCGATCATGCGGATCGGGACGCCCCGGGCGATCAGGATCGCCAGCGCCTCGGGGTCGGCGATGGCGTTGTATTCGGCGGACGCCGTGTGGTTGCCGGAGGTGACGCCGCCGCCCATCCACACGATCCGCTCGATGCGGGGCAGCAGGTCGGGGCGGGCCAGGGCCAGCACCGCGAGATTGGTGAGGGGGCCGAGCGCCAGGATCGTGGCCCGCGGCTGCGCCTCCAGCCAGGAAGTCAGCGCGAGGAGGGCGGGGGGCAGGGGCGGGGCCTCGACCTCGGGCAGGCGCAGACCGCGGGAGCGGATCCCGGTCTCGCCAAGGATGCGGGTCGCGTGCTCCCGCCCGCCGAGGATGGCGCGGTCGGCGCCCTCGTGCATCGCGACGCGCCAACCGAAGGCCGCGGCGGCGCCGGCGGCGTTGAGGCGGGCGCGGGGCAGGGGGGCGACGCCGAAACCCAGCGACAGGCCGGCCACGGTCTCGCCTGCGGCCTCGAGCAGGAGCAGGGCGAAGACGTCGTCCACGCTCAAGTCCGTGTCGACCCAGACGCTCATGACGGCATCGCGGGCAGGAGGGCGGCGGTCGCGCGGGGCAGGTCGAAGGCGACCTCGGCGCCGGGGGGGAGCGGGGGCGCGGAGGCCGGGGTCTCGGCCTTCACCACGCCCAGCGGCGTGTCGAGCACGTATTCGCGCGCCGCGCCGGCGAAGGAGACGCCGCGGACCGTGCCGGTGTGGGGGCCCTCGCCCAGCGACACCGCGGCGGGGCGCCAGGCGAGGGCGCCGCCGGTCTCGGGGTCCGGCAGGATCGTCTCGAAGCCCACGAAGTCGGCGACGAAGGCCGAGGCCGGGGCGGTCCAGATCTCCTCTGGCGCGCCCACCTGCTCGATGGCGCCGTCGCGCATGACCACGATGCGGTCGGCGAGCGCCAGGGCCTCGGACTGGTCGTGGGTGACGAAGATCATGGTCACGCCCGTCTCGCGCTGCACGCGCTGGAGCTCCAGCCGCATCTCCAGGCGGAGGCGGGCGTCGAGGTTCGAGAGCGGCTCGTCCAGCAGCAGCACCTTGGGGTTCATCACCAGGGAGCGGGCCAGCGCCACGCGCTGCTGCTGGCCGCCCGAGAGCGCGGCCGGCGCCCGGTCGGCGAAGCCGCTGAGCCCCACTGTCGCGAGGCCCGCCCGCACCTTGGCGTCCAGGTCCGCCTCCCGCCGCAGGCGCAGGCCGAAGGCCACGTTCTCGTAGACCGTCAGGTGGGGGAAGAGCGCGTAGGACTGGAACACCAGCCCCACCTCGCGGCGCGAGGGCGCGAGGCGGGTGATGTCGCGGCCGTCGAGGCGGATGCTCCCGGACTTCGGGGTCAGCAGGCCCGCGATGGAGCGCATGGTGGTGGTCTTGCCGCAGCCCGACGGGCCCAGCAGGGCGATCAGCTCTCCCTGCCGGATCGAGAGGTTCAGCCGGTCCACCGCGACCGTGCCGCCATAGGCCAGCGTCAGGTCCTGGAGCGTGAGGAAGTCAGACATACTTGGAGAACCCCAGGAATTTCTCCGCCGCGAAGACGATGGCGACGGACATGAAGGCCAGCAGGGCCGAGAGGGCGGCGACCGAGGGGTCGTAGTTGATCTCCATGTAGGCGATCATGTCGACCGGCAGCGTCCGCACCCCCGGGCCCGACAGGAACAGGCTGACGGGCACCTGGTTGAACGAGGTCACGAAGCCCAGGATGAAGGCCGCCAGCACGCCCCCGCGGATGTTCGGCAGCACAACCTTGCGGAAGGCCCCGACGCGGGTGCAGCCGAGCAGGACGGCCGCCTCCTCGATGTCGGTGCGCAGGTTCTCGATCGAGGCGGAGACCACGCGCACCGCATAGGGCAGGATCAGCGCGGTATGGGCGAGGAACAGCGCCGCGCCGATCCCGAGGCCCGTGGGGATCACCAGGTAGCGCAGCAGCCCCAGGCCCACGATGATACCGGGCACGATGATCGGCGCGGAGACGACCAGCCGCACCGTCTCGGCCCCCGGCACGCGGTAGCGGTTCAGCCCGTAGGCCGCGGGGATCCCCAGCGCCAGCGCCGCCAGCGTGCCGAAGACCGCGAGGAACATCGACATGGCGAAGGAGGCCTGGAAGCTCTCGATCGTGAAGACCTTGAGATACCATTGCAGGGAGATCCCCTGCGGCGGGAAGGCGAGGCTGTTCCCGGCCGAGAGCCCCGCCAGGATGATGATCACGAAGGGCCCGATCAGGAAGGTCAGGACCACGGCCAGCACGGCCCAGGCGGCGAGACGGGGGCTCATGCCGCGGCCCTCGAGCGGCGGGCGGTGGCCATGCGCTTGAGCAGCAGGTTCGCGGAAAAGCTCATCACGATCAGGATCATGGCGATGACGGAAGCGGACACGAAGTCGTTCGCCACCGTCACGCGCTGGTAGAGCAGGGTTTCGAGCATCAGCACCTTCGAGCCGCCCAGGATCGCGGGCGTGATGTAGGCGGTCAGCGAGCCGGTGAAGACCAGCGTGCCGCCGATCACCAGCCCCTCGCGGGTCAGGGGCAGGATCACCTTGACGAAGACCTGCGCCCAGTTGGCGCCCAGCACCCGGGCGGCGGGGATCGCGTCGCGGGGCATGTTCTCCATCGCCGAGACGAGGGCGATGACCATCAGCGGCAGGAACAGCTGCAGGAGGCCGATGAAGACCGCCGTCTCGGTGAAGAGGATGCGGAGCGGGCTGTCGACGATGCCGAGGCCGACCAGCGCCTCGTTCACGAAACCCGTTCTCCCGAGGATCACCAGCCAGGCGTAGGTCCGCGCCACCGGCGAGATCATCAGCGGCAGGATCACCAGGCCGAAGACGCGGCCGCGCGCGGTCTTGGGCAGGGTGACGATGGAATAGGCCGCCGCGTAGCCGATCACGGCGGCGACGGCGGTGACCTCGGCCGCGAGCGTCAGCGAGCGCAGGAACACGGTCTGGTTGCGGCCCGAGGAGAAGAACTCCCAGTAGCCCATCAGCGTCCAGCCGCCCTGCGGGTCGCGGAAGGCCTCGGACAGGAGGATGCCCACGGGCAGCAGGAACAGGGCCGCGGCGAAGACCGCCGCGGGCAGGGTCAGGGCCAGGCCTTCGGCGCGGCTGGTGAACATCGGGGGCCTTTCGCGACGTCGAGGGGAGGATGGCGCATTGAAATGCGCCCTACGCGGGCCCGTAGGGCGCATTTCAATGCGCCATCCCCGGGCAGGTCCGGGCGCCCCCCGTCAGGGGCGCCCGTGGGCGCTTACTGCGCGACCTTGGCGTTCCACTGCTCCAGCCAGGCCTCGCGGTTGTCGAGCATCACCGCGGGCGGGATCAGGTCGAGGGACTCAACCGTCTCGGCCCCGTAGGTGAGGTTCTCGGCCACCTCGTCGGAGACCTGGACTTCGGCGTTGGCGGGGCTGTCGACCAGCGCCTCGGCCAGCGCCTGCTGGACGGGGGTCGAGAGCCAGAAGTCCATGAACTGCAGGGCCAGCTCCTCGTTGCCCGAGCCCTTGGTCAGGACCATCACGTTCAGGCCGCCGGTCTGGCCTTCCTTCGGGGTGGCCCAGGCCATCGGCAGGCCGTTGTCCTTGAAGCTCGCCCAGGCGAAGCGGCCGACGGGGGCGGCCCAGATCTCCTCCTGCTGCATCAGCTGCGCGAGCTGGGAGGAGCGGACGTAGAAGGTCACGATCTCGTCCTTGTGCCCGGCCACCGCCTCGATCGGCGCGGTCAGCGAGGGGTCCTGGTCGCCCATCGCCTTGCCGATCATGTGCAGCGCCGGCGGGCCCTGGTTGGTGGTCACGTCGGGCAGCGCCACGTTGCCGGCGAGCTCGGGGCCCAGCAGGTCGGCCCAGCTCTCCACCGTCACCTTGTCGGAGCGGTAGACGATGGAGGTCGCATAGAACGTGTAGCCCACCGCCAGGTTGTCGCCGAGCGGGTCCCTCGCGACCTCGTAGAGCTTGCCGTGGTTCGAGAGCTGCTCCACCGGGATCGGCGCGATCAGGTCCTTGCGCGCCAGCGCCAGCGCGTCATGGGCGGAGAGCACGGCCATGTCGATGACCGGGTCGGCGGCGTTGGCCTCGATCTTCGACATCCGCTCGACCGAGTTGCCGGTCTCGACCACCAGCTCGCAGCCGCAGATCTCCTCGAACGGGTCGTAGACGATGGTCTTGAATTCGTCCTGGGCGAAGGAATAGACCGAGATGGTCAGGGTCTTGTCCTGCGCCTGCGCGGCGCCGGCGAGGACCAGCGCCGAGGCGCCGGCGAGAAGGGCTGCGGTCGTCTTCATCTGTCGTCTCCCTGTCAGAGATTGCCTGGGGTCGTGGGCGCGGGTCCGGTGGACTCGCGGTCGATCAGCGTCATCGGCACGGCCGTCTCGGGCGGCGCGGCCCGGCCCGCGATGCGGGCGGAGAGCGCCGCGAGCGCGCCCGCGGCCACCGCGTCCACGTCCTGGGCCATGGTGGTCAGCGAAGGCGAGACCGCGGCCGAGAAGGCCAGGTCGTCGAAGCCCGCCACGCTCGCCTGCGCCGGCACCGCGAGGCCGGCGCGCTGCAGCGCGGTCAGCACGGTCAGCGCATGCAGGTCGGAGGTGGCGAGGAAGGCGGTGACGCCCTCGCGCGCCAGGGCGGCGAAGTCGGGGGCGGGCCCGTCCTCGAGCCAGATCCGGCGGGCGCGGGCGCCGGCGGCGGCGACCGCGCCGGCCATGCCGCCGATGCGCTCGCGCTGGACGTTGGAATCGCGGTTGGCCCCGATCAGGGCGAGGCTGCGGTGCCCCAGCGCCAGCAGGCGCGCGGCCAGCGTCGCGCCGCCGCCGCGGTGGTCGGCGCAGATGGTGTTGCCGGGGGTGGAGGGCGCGTCGATCACCGCCAGCGGCACGTCCAGCTCCAGCACCCGGGTGCCGCGGCGCGGCACCACCACGATCCCGTCGGCTCCGCGCCGCACCAGCCGCTGCAGGGCCGCGGTCTGCGCGCCCACGTCGCCATGGCTGTCCGCGATCAGCACCCCGTAGCCCGCCGCCTCCGCCGCCGCGTCCACGGCGCGCGCATAGCGCGGGAACAGCGGGTTCGACAGATCCGCCAGCACCAGCCCGATCACCCCCGTGCGCCCGGTCCGCAGCGCCCGCGCCGGCGGCGAGGGGGCGTAGCCCGCCTCCGCCGCCCGCGCGCGGATCCGCCGGGCGAGCTCGGCCGAGACCCGCCCCTTGCCCGACAGCGCGTTCGAGACGGTGGCCGACGACACCCCGAACTCCTCGGCGATGGTCTGGAGGTTCATCTCCCGGCGTCCCGCTGGCCCGATTAAACGTTTAACCAGCGTGCCGCGGCCGACCCGATGCGTCAAGCGCCGATTGTGCGATGCAGCGCGTGAATCGAGCGCGACGCGCGCGTCGCGCCCCGCAGGGGCGCCCGGGCCGCAGGCCCGGCCCGCGACGCCCGCCGCCAGGCGGTCTTTCCGGATTCGCGAACGGACGCCCGCACTGGTCCCCCGGGCCCAACGCACGCGGCCCGCCACGCGCCGCGGGCGAGACCGCGCCCCGGGCGCGAGGCCCGACGCGGCGCTCCCTCCGGCAGGGCCCGGAGAAGACCTCAGAGGCCGAGGCGCTTGCGCCAGGCCTCCTCGGTGATCTGGGGGACGGCGTCGACCTTGTAGGCCTTGCGCAGCTCCGGCAGCTTCGCGACCAGCGTCTTGAAGGCCGCCTCGAAGCGGCGGCGGTTCTCGAAGAACCGCGCGGGGTCGCGCTTCAGCCGGTAGCCGATCGAGGTCTGGGCGTCGACCACCAGGCAAGTCTCCCGCAGGAACACCTGGTTGGGCCGCGCGCGGGTGTCCATATCGAAGCGGCCGGTCTTCGAATAGAAGAACCGCTTGGGGATCCAGCGATGCCCGTTGCAGGTGATCAGCCGCAGCAGCTGGTAGGGCTTCGAGGTGTGCTTGGCCGGCGCCACCCCGGTGTTGCCCGAGCGGCGCCACTTCAGCTTGTGCAGGTTCGCCTCCTCGCCCCCGATCTCCTTGATGCGGGCGCGCTTGGCCGACATCTCGGGATCCTCGTCGAAGAAGGCCGGGCCCTTGCACACGTCCTCGATCGCCTCGATCACCGCCGCGGCCGCGCCGTAATGGTAGCTCTCGTTCCACTGGCGATAGAGGAAGGTCAGCTGGTCCTTCAGCGTCGCCTCGTCCGAGGGCAGGCCGTCATGGGCCAGCATCTGGATGATGTGATAGCGCGCATCCAGATAGGCCGTCAGCGGGCTGCGCTTGGAGACGAAGTCGTCCTGGTGCGAGCACACGCCCAGCACCGTGCGGATGTCGAAGTCGTTGGCGAGCGAGAACCACACGTCGTCGCCGCGCACGAAGAACGGGAAGGCCAGCCGCTTCACATGGCTCAGCGGGAAGCAGAAATACCACCACCCCGCATAGCGCCCCTGCACCCCGGTCAGCGGGCGGGCGAGCTCGAGGACGTTCTCGAACTTGCGCAGGTTCAGCCCCTGCAGGATCGGCCGGCAGAGCTTGTCGAAGATCGCCGTGTTCTCCCACACCTGCCAGCGCTTGGAGGCCGGCAGCATGGTCCCCGCGACGGCCGTGTTCTTCGCCCGCGCCAGCCGCAGGACGGCGAGCGTGCGGCGCAGGTTCTCGGGGAAGAACTCGGCGTCGTCGTCCATGAACAGGACATGGGTGACGTCCGGGTCCTCGCGATGCTCCAGCAGCCCGCGGGTGAAGCCGCCGGCGCCGCCGAGGTTGCGGTTCTTGATCACCCGCGCGCCCGGGGCCGCGTCGGTGTCGCCGCCGTTGTCGACCACGAAGACCGACAGCCGGTCGCCGATGTCGGGGTTGTCCGCCATGTAGTCGGCGAGCCGCGCGGTCGAGGCCTGCACCGCCTCGTTGCGCTTGAAGGTGGTGATCACCGCGCCGATCTTGACGTGCCGGGCGCGGCGCGACTGCACCAGCCAGTCGGCTCGCGTCAGGTTCAGCCGGGTGCGCGCGTTGAAGCGCAGGTGGATCACGCCCGCGTCCCGGATCGGCGGCAGGGTCAGGTCCAGCGGCCGCCCGGGCTTCAGCGTGACCACGGTCGAGAGCAGCGTCTCGTCGCTGCGCAGCGGCCGGGCCATCTGCACCTTGACCAGCGCCTCGCCCTCGCCCTCCAGCCGCAGCACCACCGCGTCGCGGGGGCCGAGGTCCATGGCCGCCGCGTGGAAGGCGTTGAAGTAGCTGTCGAGCTTCAGCCGCGCGCCGGGGCGCGCGAAATAGGCCCGCTTGCCCGCGTCGTGCCCCGCCCCGCGCACGCCATGGCAGAACAGCCGGATGCGCGAGTTCACGGCCGGATCCGGGAAGACCAGCCGCTGCGCCAGGATCCAGCCGGTCTCGGGTCCGGACCGGGCGGGGGCCTCGGGGGTCGAGGTCTCCGTCTCGGCCGGGGCCGTCGCGGCGGTGGGTGTCGCGTCCATATGCTCGCCTGTCTCGGGCCCGGGGCGGCCGGGCGGAAAGGGGGGCCTGTGCCGAGGTTCGTCTGGTAGACCGCCCGCCGCGGCCCCGGCAAGCCCCCCCGGTCCCCCTCGCCCCCCCCTCGCCCGCGGCATGCCGCCCCGTTTCACGGGCCGGGGGCCTGCGCGCGGCGGGTTGAGCCGGCCGCGCGCATCGCTTAGCAGTCGGGCGACGTGCGCGCCGCGCACGCCTCGGCGCGCGCCATGCGAGGACGACCTTGACCGACAGACTGCTGATCCACCTGGGCGACTGCAAGACCGGGACGACGGCGATCCAGAACGTGCTGAAGACGGGCGCCTGGTCGGCCGAGGGGCTGAGCTGGACCTACCCCGTCGACCCCGAGCGGCTGCACAACTGCAACCTCGCCTCCTGCCTCTACAAGCCGAAGATGAAGAAGTTCCGGGGCCCGCGCTGGAAGAAGGTGAACCGGCGGCTGAAGCGCTCGGACGCCGATCTGGGCATCCTCTCGGGCGAGTGGTTCGAGTTCGTGGATCCCGCGCTGCTCGACCGGATCCTGCGCCGCTGGATCCCCGACCTCGCCGAGGAGGCGCGGCTGATCGCCTATGTCCGCCCCCATGCCGAGCGGGTGCTGTCGAGCTTCCAGGAGCGCACCAAGCTCGGCCAGTACAACGGCTCGCTGGCGGCGTTCCACGAGCGGGTGCTGGAGCACGGCCGCTTCCTCTACGCCCCCCGCCTGCGCAAGTGGCGCGAGGTCTTCGGCGACCGCTACGAGGTGCGCCCGATGGTGCGCGACCGGCTGAAGGACGGCGACGTGGTGCGCGACTTCCTCGACCACGCGGCCGGCGGCCGCCCGGTCGAGCTCGACGAGGCCGCCGCCGCGGGCAAGAGCGCGAACGAGAGCCTCTCGGTCCAGGACCTCGCCTGGCTGCGCGCCCTGCACCGCTCGCGCACCCTGCCGCCGCAGGTGGGCCGCCGCGCCGCCCGCGCCCTGCAGTCGGGCGGGCGCACGGGCGACAAGCTGCGCATGGACGCGGCCCTGCTGGAGACGGTGCGCAAGGCCTATCTCGCCGACGCCCGGGCGCTCGACGCCGAGTTCTTCGGGGGCGAGGCGGAGGGCCCGATGGTCGGCGCCTTCGAGCGCGCCGCCGAGACGGCGGTCGAGGCGCCCCAGGATCTCTCGCCCGAGCGGTGGTATTCGCCCGACGAGCTCAGCCGCCTCGACGCCCTCTCGGAGGCCTTCGAGGCCGGGGCGGAGGAGCTGCGCCGGGTCAAGAAGCAGCTCCGCCGCGCCGGCGGCGGCGAGGACACCGGGGAGGAGGACGGCCTGGGCCCGGACTCCGACGAGGATTGACCGGGGACTGAACCAGGCGCCCGCAGGCGGGCGTTCGGCGGGACATTCGGGGGACTAGCGTGGATCTCGTCATCTTCATGGGCCACCACAAGGTGGGCTCGAGCTCTCTGCAGAGCTGGCTGTCGACCAACTGGCTGGCGCTGGCCCGCGCCGGGATCCTCTATCCGGCGGTCGAGATGCAGGGGCTGGCCACCAACCTCGCCGCCGCCCTGCGCGGCGAGGTCGACCCGGAGGCCACCAACCCGATCAACGTGCGCGAGGCGCACAACGCCCTCGCCTTCAAGATGATGGCCGAGAGCGCCGAGCAGCGCGAGGTGCCGCCCTGGCACCAGAAGCTGCCGCCCTCGGGCCAGATGATCCGCGCGATCCGCCAGCAGGCGCTGATGATCCAGCCGAAGGCCGTGGTGCTGTGCTCGGAGGTCTTCGCGAACTTCGGGCCGATGCCGCCCAGGCTGCTCAAGCGGCTGAAGACGCTGTTCCCCAAGGCCCGCGTGCGCATCGTGTGCACGCTGCGGCGGCCGGACAGCTACGTCACCTCCTGGCACGGGCAGCGGCTGAAGTTCGGCCACCACCTGCGGGCGCTGCGCGAGGACGGGCTGGAGGAGCACTTCGGCTCGATCCACTTCAACTACCGCCGGATGCTGGGCAAGTGGGTGGAGGCCTTCCCCAAGGCCGAGTTCGCCTTCCGGGATTATTCGGAGGTGCTGGCCTCGGGCGGCTCGGTCCCCGACTTCCGCATCGCCTCGGGGCTGGAGTGGCCCGAGGGGCTGGTGGAGGTCGAGAACTCCAACCCCTCCCTGCCGCTGGCGGCGATGGAGATCGCGCGGCGGGGGAACCTGGAGCTGCCGGGCGGGGCCGCGAAGGCGCTGCGCGAGCATCTGATCGCGTCCGGCAAGCGGCTGGACTACGTGGCGAACTCCGAGGTGGAGATGTTCGGCGAGGCGAACCGCGCGCTGATGCTGGAGCGCTTCGCCCCGATCGACGCCTGGCTGGGCCAGGTGGTCGGCCGGCCGCGGTTCTTCGCCGACCTCGACGAGGTCGGCCAGGTCCGCCCGGTGCCGGAGATGGAGGCCGCCCGCGAGGGGCTGGAGCGGGTGCGCGCCGACGCGGGGCTGGCCGAGCTGCGCCGCGACGCCCGCGGCTTCGTCAAGAAGCTCGCCTTCGACTGAGGGCCCCGGCGCCCGCCCTGCAGGCGCCCCGGGCCCGACCCGGCGCCACTTCCGAGAACAGCCGGGGGCAGGCCCCTTGCCGGGACGCCCCGCCTTCGCCCGAGGCCCCGCGCGTTCGGCGGGGCTCAGCCGTGGCTGAACTTGCGCCGGATGGCCGCGACCAGCAGCAGGTTGGCGAGCGGGGCGGTCATCGCCACCCAGCGCGCCTCGGCCGGGGGCATGTCGTCGATCAGCAGGGTCCAGGGCAGGCCCAGCGGCATCAGGAACACCCCCGCGAGGGGGTCTCGCTCCTGCCCGAACAGGCCGAAGGTGCCGATGGCCAGCAGCGCCAGCGCCCCGATGTAGAGCGCGGCATAGGCCCAGACGGCGACCTGGTAGAATCTCAGACCCATCGGGGTCTCCCTGCTGCACGGCGCCCGTCGCCGGCGCTCAGGACATAGGGGGCCGGGGCCTCCGCGTCCATGGGCGGCGGACAATCAACCATGAGTTGCGATCTCGCGCAACCCGCCGGGGACGGGGAGGCGAGGGCATGCGCGGCGGGGCTCACGGGCGCTCCCGGGCGAGGAAATCGGCGATCACGGCGTCGAAATCCGGGTCCGAGGCCAGCGGCGGCGACAGCGGCGCGCGGGAGGCGAAGCGGCGCGGCCAGCCGGCGACGACCGCGCGGGTCGCGGGGTCGGGGGCGTGGCCGAGGCGGGCGGCGGCCTCGGGGCCGGCGGCGCGGGCGAGGGCGGCGGCGATCTCCCTCGGCGTCACCGTCAGCCCCGGCTGGTTCAGCGCGCGGGAGGGGCCGAAGCCTGCGGCCGGCAGGTCGTGCAGGCGGATCAGGTTCGCCGCCACCCGCCCGACCGAGGCGACGGGGAAGGCGTCGTCGGGGGCGAAGGGCGAGGCGACCGCGCGGCCGCGCAGCGGCTCGCGCGCCAGCGCCGCCACCCGGTCGGAGACGGCCGCGCTCGGCGCCCCCGGCCGGGTCAGCACGATGGGCAGGCGCAGGGCGCGCCCGTCGACGAAGCCGTGGCGGGAATAGTCGTTCAGCAGCAGTTCGACCATCGCCTTGGCCGTGCCGTAGGAGGTGGTCGGGGTCTGCGCCTGGTCCTCGACCACCGTCTCGGGCAGGGCCCCGCCGAAGGCGGCGATGGAGGAGGCGTAGACCAGCCGCGGCGGGGCGCCCCCGGCCTCGACATGGGCGCGCGCGGCCTCGAGCAGGCGCAGGGGCAGCTGCAGGTTCACCTCCCAGCCGCGGGCGAGATCGGTTTCGGCCGCCACGGTCAGGGTGGCGGCGAGGTGGAAGATCGCGTCGGGGAAGGGATCGAGCGCCGCGGCGAGCGTCGCGGGGTCCGAGAGGTCGCCGGCCTGGGTCTCCACCGCGAAGGGGGCGGAAAGCGCCGGCGGGGCCGCGAGATCGACCAGCCGAAGCGTCGTGACGGCGCGCGGGGCGCCGTCGGGCCCGGCCAGCGCGCCGGCCTCGCGCAGCGCCTCGCTCAGCGCGCGGCCGATGAAGCCGCCGGCGCCGGTGATCAGGATGCGCATCTGCGGGGTCTCCTCCCTGCCGGCCGGTCGGTTGCGGGGCGAGGCTACCCGTCCTCGGCGCCCGCCGTCCAGCCCTGGCGCCGCCCGCCCCTGCCGGAGGCGCCGCGTCGGGCGTCGCGCGGGCGGCTGCGTCCCGCCCGCGGCGCGCGGGACCGGGGGCGCGGGGGGCGAGGGCCGCCCGGGGCGGCGGTCCGGCCCGGCGCCCCGCCTGCCGCGCGCCGCGGGCGCGCCCGGACGTCAAGGGGCGCCGCGGTCGTCGCGGCGCCCCCTCGGCCCGTGCAGGACCTCTTCCTCAGTCGTGGGCGTGGCCGGCGAGGCCGCCGGAGATCTCCTCGGTCTGGTCCTCGGTCAGCGGGACCGGCAGCACCAGGTTGAGCAGGATCGCCAGCCCCGCCGCCGGCAGCAGGCCCGAGGTCAGCAGGATCCGCGGCGTCTCCGGCAGGTGCTGGAGGGCGGCCGGCTCGAGCTGCAGCCCCAGCCCGACCGAGAGCGAGACGCCGAAGATCACCATCGCCCGGCGGTCCCAGTCCACGTCCGCCAACATCGACACGCCCGAGGCGCAGACCATGCCGAACATCACGATCACCCCGCCGCCAAGCACCTCGATCGGCACGGTGGAGATCACCGCGCCCACCTTCGGCACCAGCCCGCACAGGATCAGGAACAGCGCCCCCAGCGTCACCACATGGCGGCTCATCACCCCGGTGATCGCGATCAGGCCCACGTTCTGGGAGAAGGAGGTGTTGGGCAGCGCCCCGAACACCCCCGCGATCGCCGAGCCGAAGCCGTCGGCGAAGGTGGCGCCGGTGATCTCGCGCGTCTGCGCCTCGCGCCCCGCGCCGCCCTTGCAGATGCCAGAGACGTCGCCCACGGTCTCGATGGCCGAGATCACCCCCATGAGGCAGAAGCCCAGCGCCGCCGAGACGGTGAAGTCGACGCCGAAGTGGAACGGCTCGGGGATCATGAACCAGCCGGCGCGCCCGACGTTGTCGAAGCCGACCATGCCGAAGGCGAGCGCCACGACGTAGCCCGCGATCAGCCCGACCAGCACCGCGCCCAGCGACCAGATGCCGTGGGTGAAGAACTTCAGCCCCAGGGTGACCAGGATCACCACCAGCGCCACGAACCAGTTCTGCAGGCTGCCGTATTCCGGCGTGCCGATGGCCGGCACGCCGCCGGCGGCGTACTGGATGCCGACCTTGACGAGCGCCAGCCCGATCATCAGCACCACCAGCCCGGTGACCAGCGGCGGCAGGGCGAAGCGCAGCTTGCCGATGAAGAGGCCCAGCACCGCGTGGAACAGCCCCCCCGCGAGCACCCCGCCCGTGACCACCGCCATCGCGTCCACGCCCTTGCCCGCCACCAGCGGGATCATCACCGGCAGGAAGGCGAAGGAGGTGCCCTGCACGATCGGCAGCCGCGCCCCCACCGGGCCGATGCCGATGGTCTGCAGGAGCGTCGCCACGCCCGCGAACAGCATCGACATCTGGATCATGTAGACCAGCTCGCCGACGCCCGGCGTGCCGAAGCCGAAGCCCGCCGCCCCCGCCACGATGATCGCCGGCGTGACGTTCGAGACGAACATCGACAGCACGTGCTGCACGCCCAGCGGCGCCGCCTTGGCCAGCGGCGGGAAATAGTCCGGATCCTTGAGCTGGGCCTCCGTGCCCAGGCCTGCCATCGCCATGATCGCCCCTCCAACCCCTCATGTTGCAACTGCGAACATTCCGGAGGGCGGGCGACCCGCCTGTCAAGCGGCAAGGCGGAGGGCGAGCCGCGCAGGCGGCGCGGCGCCCCGGGTCTGGGCGATCCTTGGGCAGGGCGCCGCGAAGGCAGGCAGGCCGGGCGGTTTGGGCCGGGCGCTGCGCAAGCGAGCAGGGCGGGCCGCCTCGACCGGGCGCGTCCCGGGCCTGACCCGGGACCTCCCGCGGCCCGCCGCGGACGCGGCGGGTCGGAGCTCGCCCCTCCCGCGGCGGGGCGGGGCGCTGCGCGGCCCCGGGTCGGGCCCGGGGCGCGCGCTTCGGGGCTTGCGGCGGCGCCGCCGGCCGGGCCTCAGGCCTCCTGCAGGCGCAGGATCGAGGGCGGGCCGTCCATGAACGCGCCCATCTTGCGGCCCAGGGTCTTGAAGTGATCCGAGGCGCGGTGCGCCTCGACCGCGGCGGCGTCGCGATACTGCTCGACGAAATAGTAGGTGTCCGCCTCCTCGCCCTTGCAGAGCTGGTAGAGCGAGCAGCCCTCCTCGTTGGCGTTCACGGCGGCCTCGAGCTCCTTGGCGGCGGCCTCGAACTCGGCGCCCTGGCCGGACTTCACCTTGATGGTCGCGACGACGACGGGCATGGGGATCTCCTCCTCGGTCTTGTTTTCACCGGCCGACAGGCAGGCCGACCTTTCGCCGCGCAGGGGACATCAGGGCGCGCGGCTTGTCCAGCGGGGAATTCATCGCGCGATGAAGAGGAGCGGGAGACGCGGGGCGATTCCGTTTTGACTAATCGGCTGATTAGCGATATTCCGACTCCCGTCGACGACCACAAGACAATGCGGGGCGGCCGGTCGACCCTCGGGCCCTCGATGCCGGCGCCGGCGCAGACCGGGCGGGCAGGGGCCCCGGGCGGCGCGCTCCCAAGCAGGGAAACGCCCATGGCCATCGCCGCCGAAGCCGGGTCCGGGAGCCCGGTCGACGAGTCCGCCTATCTCGCCGCCCACCGCAAGCTGGTCGAGGCCCGATGGCCCGCGGACCTGCCGCGCGAGCCGATCTATCCGTTCGGCGAGATCCCGCTGACCGACTATCTCCGCCGCTGGGCCGAGACCGCGCCGGACCGCATCGCGGTCGACTTCTACGGCCACGCGATCTCCTATGCCGCGCTCGACGCCCAGGCCGACCGCTTCGCCGCGCTGCTGCAGCAGGCGGGCGCCGCGCCGGGGACGCGGGTGGCGCTGTTCATGGGCAACTGCCCGCAGTTCATCGTCTGCTTCCTCGGCATCCTGCGCGCCGGCTGCGTGCATGTGCCGGTGAACCCGATGTTCCGCGAGCATGAGCTGGACTACGAGCTCAACGACGCGCAGGCCGAATACATCGTCGCCCAGGACGTGCTGGTCCCGCTGGTCGAGACGGTGCGCCCGAAGACCTCGCTGAGGAAGGTGTGGTCGACCGGCATGGCCGACCTGATCCCGGCCGATCCCGCCTGGCCGGTCCCCGCCTCCATCGTCTCGGACCGCGCCGCGGCCGGCGGAGCCGAGGACCTCGCCGAGGCGATGGCGGCCGCGCCCGAGCGGCCCGCGCCGGTCGAGGTCGACCTCGATGCGCTGTGCAAGCTGAACTACACCGGCGGCACCACCGGCATGCCCAAGGGCTGCGTGCACACCCAGCGCGACATGATCTACACCGCCGCCACCGTGCAGGCCTGCGGCAACCGCCTGCAGCCGGGCGAGGTGATGCTGAACTTCTACCCGCTGTTCTGGATGGCGGGCGAGGACGTGGGCCTGATTTTTCCGATCTTCTCCGGCGCGACCTGCGTGCTTCTGGGGCGTTGGGATCCGGTCTCCTTCATGGCCGCGGTGCAGGCCCGCAAGGTCACAGCTGTAAAACTGCTGGTCGACAACGCGGTGGAGCTGATGGACCACCCCCGGGTCGGCGAATTCGACCTGAGCTCCATTGAGAAAACCCAGGTCTCCAGCTTCGTGAAGAAGCTCAACGGGGAGTTCCGGGCGCGGTGGAAGGCGCTGACCGGCTCGGTGATGGCGGAGGCCGCCTGGGGGATGACCGAGACCCAGACCTGCGACACCTTCACGACCGGCTTTCAGACCGACGACTACGACCTGAGCCTGCAGCCGATCTTCGTCGGGCTTCCCATGCCCGGGACCGAGTTCAAGATCTGCGATTTCGAGACCGGCGTCCCCGTCCCCTTCGGCGAGGAGGGCGAGATCTGCATCCGCTCCCCCTCGATCCTGAAGGAATACTGGATGAAGCCCGAGGCGACGGCGGCCTCGATCAAGGGGGGCTTCCTGCATACCGGCGACATCGGGGTGATCGACGAACTGGGCTTCCTGCACTTCCTCGGCCGGCGGAAGGAGATGCTGAAGGTCCGCGGCATGTCCGTCTTCCCCGCCGAGATCGAGGCGATGCTGGGCCGTCACCCCGCCATCCTCGGCTCCGGCGTCATCGGGCGCGAGGACGCCGACCGGGGCCAGGTCCCCGTCGCCTTCGTGGTGCTGGACCGGGAGAAGGCGCAGGGCCTCGACGGCCCCGCCATCGAGGCCTGGTGCGGCGAGGCGATGGCCACCTACAAGCGCCCCGAAGTGCGCCTGGTCGACAGCCTGCCGATGACCGCCACCGGCAAGGTCAAGAAGGACGAGCTCGCCAAGCTGTTGTGAGGGCTTGAAGAAATTCCGGCGCGGCGGGGGATCCCGGCGCGCCGGAGATGCGGCGAAATGGGTTGGTGGTTGACCACTTACCCATTGCGCTGCCGCTACGAGATCCGGCCGAATCAAGACCGGACCAGGGAGGAGACACGACCATGATCACCCGCCGTTCCGCGGGCCGCCTCTGCGCGGCCGCCGTCTGCGCGCTGGGCGCGCTCGCCGCCGCCCCGGCCTCCGCCAAGGAGCTTCGCATCGTCATCGGCGCGCCGGGCGAAAGCTCGCTGCAGCAGGCGATGCGCATGTTCGCCGAGAAGATCGAGGAGAACACCGGGGGCGAGTACACCGGCAAGACCTACGAGGGCACGCTGCTCAGCTACGCCGAGTCCACCGCCGGCGTGCGCGACGGCATCGCCGACGTGGCCTACACGGTGCCCGCCTACACGCGCGCCGAGTTCCCCAACACCAACCTCGTCGTCGACATGGCCACCGCCTCCGACGACCCGGTGGTGATGGCCGCGGCCTCGACCGAGTTCATGTACACCTGCGAGCCCTGCATGAAGGAATACCGCGACCAGAACACGGTGTTCCTCGGCTTTGCGGTGATCGGCCCCTACTACCTGATGTCGGTCGACAAGATCACCGAGATGTCCGACTTCCAGGGCAAGACCCTGCGCGGCTTCGGGCCCTTCGGGCGATGGGTGGACGCGATGGGCGCGACCTCGGTCGTGATCGGCGCCACCGACATCTTCGAGGCGATGAACCAGGGCCAGCTGCACGGCAACACCCACACGCTCGACACGCTGAAGTCGCTGTCGATCGGCGAGGTCGCCGACTACATCCTCGACGCGCCGATCGGCCTCTACATCGGCAACGCCATGTTCAACACCAACCGCGACCTGTGGGAGGAGCTGACGCCCGAGCAGAAGAAGGGCTTCGTCATGGCGGCCTCGGACTCCATCGCCTGGGCGACCGTCGACTACTTCAAGGTCAACGCCAGCTACATGGACGACCCGGCCTCGGTCGGCGTCGAGGTGGCGCAGCCCTCGGCCGAGGTCGCCGCGGCCACCGAGAAATTCCGCAAGGAGGATCTCGACACCGTCGCCGAGCTGAACATCACCAAGTACGGCATCGCCGACGCCGAGGCGCAGGTCGAGCGGATGAAGGGCCTGGTCAAGAAGTGGACCGAGATCTTCGCCGACGTCGACACCACCGATCCCGCCGCGGTGCAGGCGATCTTCGCCGAGCAGCTGTTCGGCGCGATCGACCCCTCCGCGATCTGATCGGGCAGGGGAGCGAGACGACATGCAGGCCATCGGCCGCGTGCTGAGCTGGATCTCCCACGGCGCCGCCCTTCTTGGCGCCGTGGCGGTGATCCTGATGATGTTCCAGATCGTTCTGGACGTCGTGATGCGGAACCTGTTCCAGGCGCCGGTGCCGATGACCACCACGGTCGTGGCGAAATGGTACATGGTCGCCTGCGCCTTCCTGCCGCTGGCGATGAGCGAGATCGTCAACCGCCACATCGCGGTGGAGGTGGTGTTCTCGACCCTGACGAAGCATCGCAAGCGGATCGTGGGCGGCTTCGCCTGCGCGGTGGCCTTCGTGGTCGCCGCCGCCATGGTGCGCCCGTTCTGGTTCGAGGCGGTCAAGAAGTTCGAGGCCGGCTCCTTCATCGTCGAGAACGGCCGCCAGCTTCCGGTCTGGCCCACGTATTTCTTCCTGCCCTTCGGCTTCGCGCTGTTCGCGGCGGTGCTGCTCTACCGCGTCGTGGTCCTGTGGACCGGCGCGAAGAGCGGCCTGGGCGAGACGCCCATCGACGCGGATCCCGAGCCCGATCCCGCCGCGGAAGGGGTCTGAGGGGATGGAGAGCGAATACGTCGGCCTGATCGGCCTCGGCATCCTGGTGTTCCTGCTGCTGGCGCGCGTGCCCATCGGCCTGAGCCTGGTGCTGGTCTCCTTCGGGGGCATCTACGCCCTGATCGGCGCCCGCCCCGCCTGGGGGATGCTGGCGGCGATGCCCTACGACTTCACCTCCAAGTGGACGCTGTCGTCGGTCCCCATGTTCCTGCT
>Ga0310345_10001219_pt1 | contig 29942 bp, 25 predicted proteins | sample HC15DNA20500_MG_FD_204667 | JGI IMG/M metagenome (GOLD analysis project Ga0310345, IMG submission 204667) | Marine microbial communities from station ALOHA, North Pacific Subtropical Gyre - HC15-DNA-20-500_MG | ecosystem: Environmental > Aquatic > Marine > Oceanic | place: Pacific Ocean: North... | reverse complement strand
GGGTTCAACGAACGCGCCTCCTACATGGCGCAGATCGCGGAAGAGGCGCTGGCGCCGATGGTGATCGAGGACAGCGCCACCGCCCGCCGCGTCATCAAGCGCGAGCCCGTGGGCGTGGTGCTGATCGTGGCGCCGTGGAACTACCCCTACATGACGGCGATCAACACGCTGGCGCCGGCGCTGATCTCCGGCTCGACCGTGATCCTGAAACACGCCACGCAGACAATGCTGGTCGGCGAACACTTGGCCGAGGCGTTCCACGACGCGGGCGTGCCGCCGGACGTCTTCCAGAACGTCTTCCTCGACCACGATACGACCTCGGCCCTGATCGGCGAGCGCGCCTTCGACTTCGTGAACTTCACCGGCTCGGTGAACGGCGGGAAGGCAATGGAAGTCGCCGCCGCGGGCACTTTCACCCAGGTGGCCACGGAGCTGGGCGGCAAGGACCCGGGCTATGTCCGCGCCGATGTCGACGTGCAGGCGGCGGTTGACGGGCTGATCGACGGGGCGATGTTCAACTCGGGCCAGTGCTGCTGCGGGATCGAGCGGATCTATGTCCACGAAAGCGTCTACGATGAGTTCGTCGCCCGGGCCGTCGCGCTGGTGAAGGGCTACAAGCTGGGCCACCCGATGGACCCGACGACCGACATTGGCCCGATGGCCCATGTCCGCTTCGCCGATGTCGTCCGCCGCCAGATCGCGCAGGCGCTGAACATGGGCGCCACCGCGCATATCGACCACATGCCGGCCGATGACGAGGGCGCCTATCTGACGCCCCAGATCCTCACCGACGTCACCCACGAGATGGACCTGATGACGGAGGAGAGCTTCGGCCCCGTCGTCGGCATCATGAAGGTGCGCGACGACGAGCACGCCATCGACCTGATGAACGACAGCAAATACGGTCTCACGGCGGCGATCTGGACCAAGGACGCCGCCGCCGCCGAGGCGATCGGCGCGCGGCTGGAGACGGGCACCGTCTTCATGAACCGCCAGGACTACCTCGACCCCGCGCTCTGCTGGACCGGCTGCAAGGACACCGGGCGCGGCGCGGGCCTCTCCGTGCTGGGCTACCACGCGCTGACCCGGCCGAAATCCTACCACCTGAAGAAGGGCTGACCCCCATGGCATTGACCGGCAACTGGTCCTACCCCACCTCGATCCGCTTCGGCGCGGGCCGCATCTCGGAACTGGCCGAGGCCTGCATCGCGGCGGGGATCGAGAAACCGCTCCTGATCACCGACAAGGGGCTGGCGTCGATGGACATCACCGCTAAGGCGCTCGACGTGCTGGACGGCGCGGGCATGGGCCGCGCGATCTTTTCCGAGGTCGACCCGAACCCGAACGAGACGAACGTCGAGGCCGGGCTGAAGGTCTATCGCGAGGGCGGCTACGACGGCGTCGTGGCCTTCGGCGGGGGCTCGGGGCTCGACCTCGCGAAAACCGTGGCCTTCATGGCCGGGCAGTCGCGCCCGCTCTGGGATTTCGAGGACATCGGCGACTGGTGGACCCGCGCGGACCCGGCGGGGATCGCGCCGATCGTCGCGGTGCCGACGACTGCCGGCACCGGCTCCGAAGTGGGGCGCGCGGGGGTCATCACGAACTCCGAGACCCACGAGAAGAAGATCATCTTCCACCCGAAGATGCTGCCCGCCGTGGTGATCTGCGATCCGGAACTGACCGTGGGGATGCCCAAGGCGATCACCGCCGGCACCGGCCTTGATGCCTTCGCCCATTGCGTGGAGGCGTTCTCCTCCCCGCATTACCACCCGATGAGCCAGGGCATCGCGCTCGAGGGGATGCGGCTGGTCAAGGAATTCCTGCCGCGCGCTTACAACGACGGCGGCGACATCGAGGCCCGGGCCCAGATGATGAGCGCGGCGGCCATGGGCGCAACGGCGTTCCAGAAGGGGCTGGGCGCGATCCATGCACTGTCCCACCCGATCGGGGCGTGGCATCACACCCACCACGGCACGACCAACGCGGTCTGCATGCCCGCGGTGCTGCAGTTCAACCGCGAGGCCATCGCGGACCGGTTCGATACGGCGGCGGCCTATCTGGGGATCACCGGCGGGTTCGTGGGGTTCTGCGACTACGTCAACGGGCTGAACGACGCCCTCGGCGTGCCGAAATCGCTGACCGAGCTGGGGGTGAAAGACCCGAACGTCGACACGCTGACCAAGGCGGCGTTGCAGGACCCGTCGGTGGGCGGCAACCCGGTGGAAATGACCTACGAGAATACGAAGGCGTTGCTTGAAAGCCTGATCTGAGCGTGGCGGGCTGAACCCCGTCCTGCATTCCGCTCCGAGCGGTAAGCCGGGCTTAAGCCCGGCCTGCGGAGAATAGGACGCGCCCGCCATGGGATGGCGGGCGCTGCCGTTTCGGGGAGGGAAATTTAATCCGCCACCACCATCACCGCCTTGGTGTTGGTGAACTCCTTCATCCCGAAGCCGCCATGTTCGCGGCCGTAGCCCGAGCGCTTCACCCCGCCGAAGGGCATTTCGGGTGTGGCAAGGCCAAAGCCGTTGATGAAGACCATGCCGGTATCGAACTCTTCCGCGGCCAGCTTCATCGCGCGATCCACGTCGCCGGACATGATCCCGCCGCCCAGACCGTAGGGGCTGTCGTTGGCGATCCGCATCGCGTCGGCTTCGTCCTTTGCCCGGATCAGCGATGCGACGGGGCCGAAAAGCTCGTCGTCATAGGCAGGCTGGCCAGGCGTCACCTCGTCCAGCACCGTGGCGGGGTAGAAATATCCCGTGCCGTCCGGCATCTCGCCGCCGCAGAGCACCTTGGCCCCCTTGGACACGCTCTCTTCCACCTGCTTGTGCAACGTCTCGCGCTGGTCTTGCGTCACGATGGGGCCCAGCTTCACGCCGTCCTGCGTGGGGTCGCCCACGTCCACCGCCTTCATCTGCTCGACGAAGGCCTCGCGGAACCGGTCGTAGATCGCATCCACCACGATGAAGCGCTTGGCGGCGACGCAGGTTTCGCCGTTGTTGTAGATCCGGCCGGTGACGCAGGCCTTCACGGCGGTCTCCAGATCCGCGTCTTCCAGCACGATGTATGCGTCGTTGGAGCCCAGCTCGAGCACCGATTTCTTCAGTTCTCCCGCCGCCTTGGCGCCGACGTGGGCGCCCGCGCCGGGGCTGCCGGTCAGCGTCACGCCGCGCACCTTGTCGTGGGCGATGATCGCGTCGGACTGGTCGTGGTCGATCAGCAGCACGGTGAACAGGTCCTTGGGCAGGCCTCCGGCCTCGAGGATCTCGGCCAGCATCAGGCCTGACCCGGTGCAGGAGGCCGCGTGTTTCAGAAGCACCCCGTTGCCCGCCATGAGGTTGGCAATGGTGTAGCGGATCACCTGGTAGGCCGGGAAGTTCCAAGGCTGGATGCCGTAGATCACCCCGATCGGCGCGTGGACGATCCGGCCGCGCTTGCCGTTCGAGATGTCGCGCTCCTCGGATTCCAGCTCCTTCGGCCCATGCGCCGCCGTCCAGTCGCAGATCGCGGCGCAGAGATCGATCTCGTCCCGCGAGGCGGAAAGCGGCTTGCCCATCTCGCGGGTCATCAGCGCGGCCAGATCCTCCTTCCGTTCCTGCAGAGCCTTGCCGAGCCCGCGGATCACCTTGGCCCGGTCCGCCGCCGGGCGCTTGCGCCAGTCGAGGAATGCGCGGTGGCAGGCCTCTACCGCGGCGCTGGCGGCGGCGTCGGTCATGTAGGTGTAGGTCTCGATCACCTCTTCGGTGGCCGGATTGATGGTCTGGAACGTGCCGGGCATGGGATTTCCTTTTTCCTTGTAAAGCCGGGCGCCTGCGCGCCCCTTGTGCGAAGAACCGGAGGTGCGCGGGCGGGGTTCCGTCACGAAATTCTGTTTCGCCCGGGGTCTTGCCCGCCGCGGCCGAGGCGGAGTCCGGTTGAACCCCCCCGGGATTGCTTTAGCTTGCTGAAAACCGGAGGAAATCATCGGGGCCGCATGGACATGGAGCTGACCACAGCCGCGACGGAGCAGGATCTGAGTCATCTGATCGCCTGCCCGAAGTGCGACGCGCTCTATCGCGTGGTGGAGCCGGATCTGCGCGAACGCGCGGTCTGCGCGCGGTGCCATGCGGTGCTGATCGCGCCGCGCGGGGGCGCGGGGATGCGCTTGATCGCGGTGTCCCTGACGGTGGTGATCCTCGTTGTCGCGGCGACGATCTTTCCATTCCTGACGATCCATATCGGCGGCGCGTGGAACTCCAGCTCGATCCTCGGCGCGGCGCTGAGCTTCCGGGGCGGGACCTTCTATGCGCTGGCCATCGCCGTGGCCGCGCTGATCGTCTTCATCCCGGTGCTGCGGGCGCTGCTGCTGCTTTACGTCCTGATCCCGGTGGTCTTCGACCGCCCGCCGGCGCGCGGGGCCCGGTCCGCCTTCCGTCTGGCCGAAGACCTGCGCCCGTGGTCTATGGCCGAAGTTTTCGCGATCGGCTGCGCCGTCGCGCTGGTCAAGATCGTCGATCTGGCCGACGTGGAGTTCGGCCCCGCCTTCTACATGTTCTCGGCGCTCGTGGTTCTGGTGATCGTGCAGGACACCTTCATGTGCAGGTATTCGGTATGGAAAGCCCTCGAGGAATGATCACCGCACGGGACGCGGGGCTGGTCGCCTGCCGCCGCTGCGCGCGGGTCTGGCCGATGGGCACCGAATTCTGCGGCCGCTGCGGGCACGAGATCACATCGCGCCACACCAAGTCGGTGCAGCGGGTCTGGGCGTGGTGGATCGTGGGGCTGGCCTGCTACGTGCCCGCCAACACGCTGCCCATGCTGCACACGCGCACGCTCGTGATGGTCGAGGACAACACGATCATCGGCGGCGCGGTCGAACTGGCGCAGCATGGCAACTGGGGCGTGGCGCTGGTGATTCTCGTTGCCTCGGTCGTCATTCCGCTGGGCAAGTTCGGCGTGATCGCCGCGCTGGCGATCGGGGTGAGGCATGGTAGCACGCTGTCGGAGCTCCGCCGCCAGCATCTTTACGAGATCGTCGAATACATCGGGCGCTGGTCGATGGTGGACGTGTTCGTCGTGGCGCTTCTGTCGTCGCTCGTGCAGCTTGGCGCGCTTGCGGCGATCGCGCCGGGGCCGGCAAGCCTTTACTTTGCCATGTCCGTCATCTTTACCATGCTTTCCGCACAGGCTTTCGACAGCCGACTGATATGGGACCCGGACACCGAAGTGACTCGTGACGACAGCCAGCAGGCGCGGGAGAAGCGCGCCGGATGAGTGATACGCCCCCCAACGTGCCGGTGAAGCCGGCGCGCCGATCCGTGCTGGAACGTGTTTCGATCGTGTGGGTGATTCCCCTCGTCGCGCTGGTCATCGCGCTTGGCGTGGCATGGCAGAGCTACACGAGCCGCGGCCCGGTGATCGAGATCGCGTTCGAGAACGCCAGCGGCGTGGCCGCGAACGAGACCGAGCTGCGCTATCGCGACGTCGCCGTCGGGCTGGTGGAGCGGGTGACCTTCACCAATTCGCTCGACCGCGTGCTGGTGCTGGTGCGGCTGGACAAGGACGTCGCGCCCTATGTCGACGACGAAGCGCAGTTCTGGGTGGTGCAGCCGCGCATCTCTACCGAGGGGATCGAGGGGCTGGACACCGTTCTGACCGGCGTCTTCATCGAGGGGCTCTGGGACACCATCCCGGGCGTGCCGGCGGACCGGTTCGACGGGCTGGTCGAGGCGCCGCTGTCGCGCGACGGGCGCGACGGGCTGACGATCAAGCTGCGCGCCACCGGCGAGGCGGGGATCACCGAGAACGCGCCGCTGGTCTATCGCGGCATCGAAGTGGGCCGCATCGGCCGGGCCGAAATCTCGCAGGACGGCAGCACGGTCGAGGCCGAGGCGATGATCTTCGAACCGCACGACCGGCTGATCTCGGACGCGACGCGGTTCTGGGACACCTCGGGCTTCACCTTCAAGCTGGGCCCGGGCGGGGCCGAAATCGACTTCTCCTCCATCGCCACCCTGATCTCGGGGGGCATTACCTTTTCCACCGCCGTTTCGGGCGGGCTGCCGGCACAGGACGGCATGGTGTTCAGCGTCTTCCCCGACGAGGAATCCGCGCAGGCCAGCGCGAACGCGACCGAGGGCGGCGCACCGCTTTTCCTGACCGCGATCTTCGACGAAAACGTCGCCGGCCTGACCATTGGCAGCCCGGTGGATCTGGGCGGGATCCGGGTGGGCCGGGTGACCGGGGTGAACGGTCTGGTGGATCAGGACCGGTTCGGGGACCGCAACGTGCGGCTCTCGGCAACGCTCGCGATCCGGCCGGGTCGGCTGGGCCTGCCGGAAGAGAATGCGACGCCGGAGGCCGCGCTCACGTTCATGGACGAATTGGTGCAGGACGGGCTGCGCGCCCGGCTGGTCACCTCCTCGATCCTGACGGGCGGTCTGAAGGTGGACCTGACCAACGTGCCCGACGCCGCCGCCGCACAGATCGACACCACGGCGGTCCCCAACCCTGAACTTCCGACGACCGAAGCCGACATCGCCGATGTGACCGCCACGGCGGAAGGCTTCTTCGAACGGATCAACTCCCTGCCGGTGGAGGGCCTGATGGAGGCCGCCATCGGGGCGCTGGAAAACGTGAGCCGCTTCATGGGCAACAACGACCTGCAGCGCATTCCCGGCGATCTGCGCGGGCTCGTGGGCGACGCGCGGGGCATCTTCGGTTCGGACGAGGCGCAGGCGCTTCCGGGAGAGGTGACGGCAGCGGCGACCGAATTGCGTGAACTGCTGGAGGCGCTGAACGAACAGGACGCGGCGACGCGGCTGCTGGCCGCGGTGGACGAGGCCGCAGCCGCGGGGCAGGCCGTGACCGCCGCGGTGGAGGGCGTGCCACAACTGATCGAAAACGTCGACCTGGTGGCGCAGCAGGCCTCCGAATTGGCGCTGGACGCGATGGTGGCCGAGATCACCGAACTGGCCGCGAACGCCAACGCGCTCTTCGGCAGCGAAGCGGCGCAGGCGCTGCCCGCGTCGGCGGCGGCAAGCCTCGAGACGCTGAATGCCTTCCTCGCCGATCTGACCGCGCGCGACGTGGCCGGTGCGGCGTCCGAAGCGCTGACCGCCCTGCGCGACGCGGCGAACGAGGTCTCCGGCTCGGTCGCGGGCGTGCCCCAGCTGATCGAGAACATCGACACCGTGGCGGCCAACATCGGCGCCCTGCCGCTCAGCGAACTGACCGACGAGTTGGAGCGCGTGCTGGCCAATGCCAACGGCATCATCGGCACCGAGGCCGCGCGGCAGCTTCCCGCCGCGGTGCGCGACGGTGTGGCGGAACTGCAGGCGCTGCTGGCGGAGCTGCGGGCCGAGGACATCGCCGGCAAGGCGGGCGAGGCGCTGGCCTCCGTCCGCAATGCCGCCGGTGAGGTCGAAACATCGCTGGCCGGCGTCCCGGCGTTGATCGAGAAGATCGACGCCGTGGCCGCCAAGGCCGAGACGCTGCCGCTGAACGAACTGGCCGACGACCTGCGCGACCTGTTGCAGAGCGCCGACGCGCTGATCGGCACCGATGCCGCCCGGGCGCTGCCCGAGGACCTCTCGGCGGCGCTCGATTCGCTCCGGCAGGTGCTGGACGAACTGCGTGAGGGCGGCGTGATCGAGAACGCCAACTCCACATTCGCCTCGGCGCGCGCGGCGGCGGACAACATCTCGGCCGCGGCCGCCGATCTGCCCGGCCTGATCGCGCGGGCCGAGGCGGTGCTGGGGCAGGCGTCCGAAACCCTGCGCGGCTACGACGCCTCGAACGGCGTGGGCCGCGACGCGGCGCGGGCCCTGCGCGAGGTCGAGCGCGCCGCTGCGGCGGTGTCCGCGCTGGCGCGGGCGCTGGAGCGAAACCCAAACTCCCTGCTATTCGGAAGGTGAGACGATGCGAACGGACCTGATGACCGCCTGCCTGGCCCTCGGACTTCTGGCCGGGTGCGGGAACGACGCGATGCGATACCCGGTCCCGCCCGCACCGGTGGCCGCCGAGAGGGTCGGGATCTCGTACCGCACGGTCGAGGTGCTGCAGGTCTCCCTGCCGACCTACGCCGCGTCGGAGGAGATTTATGTCCGTGGCGCCGATGGAGCGCTGACCTCCTCCTCCGATCTGCTCTGGGCCGACGAACCCTCGCGCGCGGTGACGCTGGAACTGACACGCTACCTGTCCCAGATCACCGGCGCGCAGGTCGCGCCCGAGCCGTGGCCCTTCGCCGACCGGGCCGGCGCGCGGGTGGATGTGCGGGTGGAGGACATGTATGCCGCCGCCGACGGACGCTTCATCATGACCGGCCAATACTTCGCCGCGCCCGAGGCGGAAGGCCGGGACCGCTCGGGCCTCTTCTCCCTGAGCGCGCCGATCGCGGGCGAAGGCGGCGTCGCCGCGATAGCGGCCGCACGGGGCCAAGTCGTCCGGGATCTGGCGGCCGAGATTGCCCGCAGAGGGCTGCGTTAACCCTCGCGAAATGCGCGGAAACTGGCCGAATTCGCAGGTCAAGTGTTACAAATGTTTCGGTTTCTCGCGGGTTCCGGGGCGGGATCCGGCAGGATCGGCACAACGCTACGGAACGGCGGGTAATTAGACTTTGACGCATTGCATGACCCTTTTATGATCTCTATGACAGCGTGCGATCGGACCGTCTGTGTCATTCCCTTTCGGCCCCGATACCCAAAATGAGACGCTCGCGTCGGAGGGAAGAGTGGACAAGCCGAACCCCAAGAGTTCGAGTTTCGAGGCCTATGCGCGCCGCCGTTTCCGGATGGCAGGCTCTGCATTGCTTGAAGGTGGGCACCCCTGGTTCGCCGCCACCGACAAGGTCGCCGAAGAAGCCGCAGGCAAGCCGGGCGGTTACGTCAGCTTTGCCCATTACGATTATCTCGGCCTGCTGAAGGACCCGCGCGTCACCGCTGCGGCCAAGCAGTCGATCGACGATTACGGCAGCGGGGCCGGAGCCTCGCGCCTCGTCGGCGGAGAGCGTTCGGCGCACCGCAAGTTCGAAGAGGACATGGCAGACTTCCTGGGCGTCGGCGGCACGCTGGCGATGATCTCGGGCTACCTGACCAACATGTCCATCATCTCCCATATCCTGGGGCCGCGCGACCTGGTCATCACCGACGACCTCGCGCACAACTCCATCGTCATGGGGGCGAAGGCGGGCAAATTCGCTTACAAGAAATTCCGCCACAACGACCTCGATCATCTCGAGCACCTGCTCGAGACCGAGCGGTCGAACTACGCCCGCGTCCTGATCGCGGTCGAGGGACTTTATTCGATGGATGGCGACCTTGCCGACCTGCCCCGGCTGGTCGACATCAAGGAACGCCACGACGCCTGGCTGCTCCTCGACGAGGCGCATTCCTACGGCGTCCTGGGTGAAACGGGCGCAGGCCTGTGCGAACGCTGCGGCATCGACCCCGAACGGGTCGAGCTGCAGATCGGCACGCTGTCGAAAAGCTTCGTCTCCTCCGGCGGCTTCATCGCCGCTTCGCGCGAGGTGATCGAGTGGCTGCGCTTCACGTTGCCCTGCTTCGTCTACTCGGTGGGCCTGTCGCCCGCCACGCTGGCGACGGCGCAGGCCGCGCTGGACATCCTCCGGGCCGAGCCCGAACGCGTCCGGCAGCTGCGCCACAATTCCCAGCTGTTCCTGAGCAAGGCCCGCGCGGCCGGGCTGAACACGCATACCGCGCAAGGCGAAGCGGTGATCCCCGTGCTGTTCCAGACGCAGGCGCAGACGCTCGCCGTCTCGCAGATCCTGCTGGAGCAGGGGATCTTCGCGCCGCCGATCATCCACGTCGGCGTGCCGAAGGACCTGCCGCGCATCCGGTTCTTCATCTCCGCCGGCCATCAGGAGGCCGACATCGACCGCGTGGTCACGGCTCTGGCCGAAGCGGCCGAGATGACCGCAGACCTCGCGGGCAAGGCTGTCGGAACATAACCGCATGTCACAGACCCGAACCGCAACCCCGGCCCCGGTCAGGGGGCTGGTGGCGCTGCTTTTGGCGTTTTTCACCGCACTGACCCTCGCGGCGTCCGCCACGGCGGCGCCGCAGCTCGACCTCGTGTCGCGCGACACCTCCGCCGCCCTGCCGGTGGTCCGCCCGGACTTCCAGGTCCCGAACGACAGCGGGCAGGTGTTCTATATCCAGCGGTCGCCGAACGCGAACACGGTGGTCTACGGCACCCGCGTCGCGGGCGGCCGGATCGACCCCGCCGCACCGGTGTCGGGCTACTGGCGCCGCTTCAACACCGACGGCGCGACCAAGGCGCTCGGCGGGTTCGAACGGCGGATGGCCTACGGGGTGGAATCCCGGCCGATCGGCGATGGCACCTACAGCGTCAGCTTCACCGCGCTGCCCGCCAAGACCATGACCCTGCGGATGGAGGCTGGCCGTCCGGCGCTTTTCATGCCAATGGGCGACGCGGAAGCGAAACTGATCTACGCCTACCTCGATGTCGAGGACGGGCTGATCCCGAGCGTGAAGGGCCTCCGCATCGTGGGGCGTCTGCCCTCGGGACAATACGTAACTGAAACATATCGGGTGAAGGGCGGAGAGCTCTAGGCATGACAACAGAACAGAAGGCCCCGATCCGGGTGGCCATCGCCGGGGTCGGGAACTGTGCAAGCTCGCTGGTGCAGGGTGTCAGCTACTGCAAACGGATGGGCGACAAGGCCATCGGGGTGAGCTTTCCGGAACTGGGCGGCTACACGCCGACCGACATCGAATTCGTCGCGGGCTTCGACGTGGACGCGCGCAAGGTGAACAAGCCTCTGGGCGAGGCGATCATGGCCGAGCCGAACTGCACCGCGATCTTCGAAGAGGACGTGTCCGAGCACAAGGCCGTGGTGCGCCGCGGCCCCGATCTGGACGGCGTGTCGAACTTCATGCGCAATCAGGATCCGCGGCGGGCCTTTCAGGTCTCCGCCGAACCGGCGCTGTCGAAGGACGACGTGGTGTCGGTGCTCAAGGAGTCCGGCGCCGAGGTCCTGGTCATCTTCCTCCCCGTCGGCTCGATCGAAGCGGCGGAGTTCTATGCCCAGTGCGCGCTCGAGGCGGGCGTGTCGATCGTCAACGGCATCCCGGTCTTCATCGTCTCGAATCCGGCTTGGGCCAAGAAGTTCGAAGATGCGGGCATCCCCGTGCTCGGCGACGACTTCAAGGCGCAGTTCGGCGCGACGATCATGCACCGCGCGATCACCCAGCTGGCCGACATGCGCGGCGTGCAGATCGACCGGACCTACCAGCTGAACGTCGGCGGCAACACCGACTTCCTGAACATGATGGACGGCGACCGGCTGGCGATGAAGCGCGAGTCGAAGACCGAGGCGGTGCAGGAGAGCATGAAGGCCCGGCTTCAGAACAACGACATCCGCGTCGGACCTTCGGACTATGTGCCGTGGCTGAACGACCGCAAGGTGGCCTACATCCGGCTGGAGGGGCGGCTTTTCGGCGGCGTGCCGACCAGCGTCGAGATGCGGCTTGAGGTTGAGGACAGCCCGAACGCGGCGGCCGAGGCGCTGGCGGCGATCCGCTGCGCCCGCATCGCGCGGGACCGGGGCCTTGCCGGGCCGGTGAAGGCCGCGTCGGCCTTCATCTTCAAGCACCCGCCGGAACAGATGGGCGACGAGGAAGCCTATCGCAGGATGATCGCCTTCGCCGAGAAGGCCGACGGCTGATGCCAGCGCCCGGTCAGCGCGCCCCGGCCTGGGTTTCGGGCGGGTCGAGCGGGATCGGGCTCGAAATCGCGCGGCTGCTGGCCGGGCAGGGGCGCCCCGTCGTGCTGCTGGCCCGGGACGCCGCCCGGCTTGACGCCGCCGCCGCCGACATCCGCCAAAGCGCGCCGGGGGCGGAGGTGCTTGGCCTGCCGGTCGACGTAAGTGACCGCGCCGCACTTTCCGCCGCCTGCGCTCAGGCGGTCGCGGCATACGGCGCCCCCGGCGTCGCTGTGGCCAGCGCCGGGATCGTGGAGCCGGGGCTGTTTCTCGACCAGCCACTCGACAGCTTCGACCGCCAGATGGCGGTGAACTACAACGGCACGCTCTATTTCCTGCGCGAGGCCGCCCCGCTGATGCGCGACGCGGGCGGGGGGCGGATGGCGGTGATCTCCTCCGGCGCGGCGTTCTTCGGCATCTACGGCTATTCCGCCTACGCCCCCACGAAATACGCCGTCCGGGCGCTGGCCGAGGTGCTGCGCGTCGAACTGGCGCCGCACGGGATTTCCGTCACCCTCTGCTACCCGCCCGACACCGATACGCCGCAACTGGCGGCCGAGAAGCTGACCAAGCCGGCGGCGACGGCAGCGATCACCGACGGCGGCGGCCTCTGGCAGCCGGAGGCGGTGGCGGAGCGCGTCGTTCGGGCGATGGACACCGGGCGTTTCACCGTCACCCCCGGCTGGCAGATGTGGTTGCTGAACGGCCTCGCGCCGCTGCTCGCCTCGCTCCTCCGGTGGCATCAGGCGCGGGTGATCCGCGCCCACGCCAGATGATCGCGCCCGAGCCGACGCTGACGGTCGTGCTGGCCGCGCTGGTGGTGCTGGCGCTCGGCTACGCCGTGGTGGGGGCGCTGTCGGTCATCCCGGCGACCGCGCCCGGCGCGCGCCGGATTTGGCCGCTCCTGAACATCGAGGCGATGACCGTCGGCGCCGTGCTGATCGTCTTTGCCTTTGCCCCGGTGCTGATGGCGATGGCGATGCTGGCCTTCACCGCCCGCGTGGTCTGGGAGGCAGCCGTGACCCGCTACCGCCCCTCGGGCGGCGGGCACGGCGTCTTCTGGACGGCGGGTGCGGTGCTGGCGCTGATCCTCGCCTTCGCCCTGCCATGGCCGGCGGCGGCGGTGGCGCTCGGCCTGCTGTGGCTGGCCGCGGCGGTCTGGCGTGCGATGCGGCCGGGCGATGCGGCGGCGGACCTGCTGGTGTTTCCGGTCCTGCCCGTGCTGGCCTTCGCGACCGGATGCGAGGGGGCGAACCCGGCGATCTTCCTTGCCGCCTGGATCGGGATCGAGACCTTCGACAGCTACGCGCTCGTGGCTGGCAAGGTCTTCGGACGGCGCAAGGCCTTTCCGGTGCTGTCGCCCAACAAGACGGTCGAGGGGCTGGCCGGAGGCGCGCTGATGCTGGCGCTGACTGCGCTGGCGGCGGCGGCCTTCTTCGACGACATCGGCGCGGCCCCGGCGATCGGCTTCGCGCTGCTCATCGGCGTCTTCACCGTGGCGGGCGATCTGGCGGCGTCGCTGATGAAACGTCGCGCGGGGGTGAAGGATTTCCCGGTGCTGATCGAGCGTCAGGGCGGGTTGTTCGACATCTTCGACAGCTGGATCGCGACCGGCGGCGTTCTGGCCGTTCTGCTGGCGGTCTGGGCGGGCTAGAGTAAGCGGGCCATGCGACCCTATTTCCGCCTGACCCTCCGCCCGATCCTCGCGACCTCGGCCGTCATCCTCGCCCTCGTGGAAATCGTCTTCCTGTCGGAACAGTTCACGGGCCTGATGGAAAGCGTGGTGAAATCCGGCGGCAGCGCGCTCGACCTCATCAAGCTGCTGCTCTGGGAGGTGCCCGGCATCCTCGACCTCGCCCTGCCCGCCGCGCTTCTGGTGGGGGTGTACAGCGCCGTCGGCCGCGCCCGGCGCGAAGGGGAACTGGTGGTGCTGACCGCCGCGGGCGCGCCGGTGCGGGGTCTGGTGATGGGGATCCTGCTGATCGGGGCGGCGGGCGGCGCGCTGAGCTTTGCCATCGCGGGTGTCGCGGCCCCCGCGGCCACCTACGCGCAGCGCGTCTCGCTGCACCAGTTGACCGTCCAGCACATCCAGCAGCGGATCTCGCAGCCGGGCGAAAGCGGCATGACCTTTTCGGCCCGTGACGTCGATTTCGTCGCCACCGGCGCGGATGACGAACCGCCCTCGCTCATGGTGCGCCGCGCGGCGGACAGCAGGCCGTGGCGCTACGCCTTTGCCGGCGACTGGGACGTGACCGGACCCGATGCCGGCGAACGCGGCAACTTCCGGCTGGGGCAGGTAACCGCGATCGGCGACCTGCCGCAGCTTGGCGGCACCGTGGCCGAAGCGCGGCTGAACCGGATGGCGGCCGGATCGGTCGATGTCGGGTTCGAGATGGAGGACATCCTGCCCGTGCTGGACCGCACCCCGCGTGAGGACGAACGCCCGCTGGTTCCCGGCCTGCAGACGCTGATGGCGGGGATGGCGCTGGAGGAGGCGACCGACCCGGCCCGCATCGCCCGGATCTGGGCCCGCGCGCTGCTGGTGCCTGCCGCCGCGCTGCTGGCGCTGCTGGCCGTCTGGGGCGGCACCGTCCGGGGCGTCCGCGCTGCCGCTCTGCCGCTGGCGCTGGTGGCGCTGGTGCTCTGCGATCTGGTGACCCGCGCGTGGCTGGGCGGGACGGCCGCGGGAACGGCGCTCTGGCTGGCCTGCGCCGCCGTCTTCGTCCTGCTCGTGATCCTGCCGCTGTTCGCCCTGCGCTTCGCGGGCGAGGCGCTGATCCGCCCGGGGCGGGGCTGATGCGGCGGCACAGCTTCACCGGGCGCGCGATGCGCATGGCGCTGCGCGAACACGCGGCGGCCTTCCTTGCCGTGCAGCTCGTGCTGATCTTCGTCGCGCTAATGATGGATTTCGCGGACAGCTTCGACACGATCCGCGCGGCCGCCGGCGACCGTCCGCTGGCGCTGGTGATCGCGGAATACGCGCTCTATCGCAGCGCGGACGTCGTGGCGCGGCTGATGCCGGTGGCGGCCCTGCTCGGCGCATTCCTGGCCGAGATCCGGCGGCGCGCGCTGCTGGAAACCGTGATCCTCTCTGCGGCGGGCGTTTCGGCCCTGCCGACCTTCGCGGCGCTTCTCTGGATGGGCGCGCTGACCGGCGCGCTGGAATGGAAGCTGGAGCGCGACTGGCGCCCTGCGGCCGTCTTCGCGCAGGTCGAGCTGGGTGCGGGCGACTACGCCCGCCGCTTCGCGCCGGGGCTGACCGACGACAGCCACTGGTTCGTGCGCGAGAACTCGGCGCTGGCCGCCCGGGTCCTCGTGGGGCCGAGCCCGGAGCTGCGCGAGGTCAGCTATTTCATCGGCCTGAACGGCGGCGGGTTCGACCGGCTCATCAAGGCAGAGAGCGCCCGTCCGCTCGGCGGCGGCGTGTGGACTTTCGACGGCGCGGAGATCTGGACGATGACGCCGGACGGCGCGCTGATCGGCAACCCGACCGGGACGCTGGAACTGCCGCTGTGGTTCGCCCCGAACCGGCTGAGCTATCTCGCGCCCTCGCCCTTCTACCTGCCGCAGGATGTGCTCGAGGCGCGGGCGGCGGCGGTGCCGGAGGATTCCGATGTGCAGACCACGATCTGGCGGCGGCGGACGGCGTGGCTGCTGCCGGGGCTCTTCTCGATGCTGGGGGCGACGCTGGCGATGACCGGGTTCCGGGGGCGGGTGACGCGCGTGCCGGTCCTTGTCGCGATGGCCTTTGGCGGCTACCTCGTCACGCTCTCGCTCAAGGTGTTCTGGGCATTGGGCGAACAGGGCGTGATGCCGGTGCCGCTGGCGGTGCTGATCCCGCCGGGGCTGGCCCTGACCCTGACGGTTGGGCTGCAATGGCTGATGAACCGCGAAGCGCGGGGGCGGCGGCTGCCGCTCGGCTGAGACGGGCGGGCAACCGCCCGGTCAGATCGCCTTGCGCGCGGCGGGGTCGATCAGCCCGGCGCTGGCGCGGGGCCAGACGTGTTCGCGGGCATGGGCAAGCATCTGCTCGTCATCGACCTCGGCCCAGGCGAGATCCTCGATGATCGGACAATCGACCGGGTAATCTGCGGCGAAGGCGACGACGCCCGCCTCGTAATCGACCTTGGGTTTCTCGGCCAGCAGCCGGTCCGCCGCTGCGCGGAACGGTGCGACGTGATCGGCGGCCAGCGCGCAGATCCCCACCAATTCGCCGCGATGCGGCTCGGGCCGGTGATCGGCCTGCTTCGACATGTCCTTCAGCCGCCCGTCGGCATCGGTCCAGACATAGACCTCGTCCCCCGCGCCGGTCGGGCCGGACAGCACCAGCCCCGAGCCGCCCATCATCAGCGGGTCCAGAGCGCGGGGCTCGTACATGATGTCGGATTCGAGGATCATCACCGGCCCCTCCAGGCCCGCGAGGCCGGTCATCAGCGACCGCAGGCTGCCGGTGGCGTGGTACTCGGGGTTGTGGATCAACTCGACCCCCGGCACGGCCGAGAATTCGCGGCTGTACATCTCGGACAGGTGACCGGTGACGATCCGCACCTGGTCGATCCCGCGCGAGCCGAGGTGCATGACCGAGGCGCGGACCAGCGGCAGCCCGTCCAGCGCGATCATCCCCTTCGGGGTCAGCTGCCCCCGGGCCCCCATGCGCACGCCCCGGCCCGCAGCGACGATCAGCGCGGTGAACTCTGCCATTCGGTCTTTCTCCCGGCGCGGTCCCGTGTCAAGGAACCGCTAGAAAAGGTTATCCTGCCTGATACAACACCCGCCACCAAGCGCCAAGACACGAACAGAGACCCAGCCGCGTGACCTCACCGACCCACCCCGGACCCGGAACCCTCGCCCGGGCCTACCTCGCGAGCGACAAGGCCGGCGAGGAACTGCGCGGCAACTGGGTGATGTGGCTGCTGCACCGCTGGCCGAGCTTTCCGTTGACCGCTTTGTGCCTGCGGGCCGGGATCCCGGCGGATCGGGTGACGCTGCTTGGCGGGGCGCTGGTCTGGCTGCTGCCTGTCATGGCGCTGCTGTTGCCGCCCGCCTGGGGGGCGTGGGCGGTCTGCGTCACGGGCTTCGTGGTGATCGTGCTGGATTGCGTGGACGGCGACGTGGCGCGCTGGACCGGCACCGCCGGGCCGCGGGGCGCGCGGCTGGACCTCGTGGTCGACATGACCTTTTGGGGTCTGCTGTATTTCTCCATCGGCATCGTCGCGGACGGTGGCACAGTCGGGCCCTGGGCCGGGCTGGGGATGCTGGCGGGCTGGGCGCGGCTGCTGGCCCGGCTGATCAACGACAGCATGGGCGGGCATTCCACCGCCGCGCCGCCGCCGGACTGGACCTTGGGCCGCGTGCTGCGGGCGGGGGTCGAGGGGCTGTCCGGCGCGCTGCCGTTCCTCGCGCTCGCCGCGCCCGTCGTGCCGGGGGTGGTCTGGCTACTGGTGCTTTACAGCGCGCTCGACCTCGGCGACGCGATGCTGCGCGCGCTGGCGCGGGATCCGGCATGAGGATCGTCCACGTCCTGCCCTACCCGATGTCGCGCCCCGGGGGCGTGCAGAGCAACGCGCGCGACCTCTGCGCCTGGCTCGACCGGACGGGGCACGAGACGCGGATCGTCAGCCCCGACGCCCATGCGGCGCAGGGGCCGGGCGAGATCAGCCTGGGCCGGGCGCGCGAGATGTCGGTGCACGGCACCGGGTCCGAGGTCTCGGCGGCCGGGCCGCTGGCGCTGCGCCGGACCGCGCGGGCGCTGCGGGACTGGGGGGCAGAGATCCTGCACCTGCACACGCCGTGGACGCCGCTGATGCCGTGGCAGCTCTGGCGCCGGATGGGCCTGCCGACGGTCGCCACCTTCCACGCCACCCTGCCCGAGACCGACGCGCCGGGGCTTGAGGACCGCTACATCGCCTGGGCCGCGAAGGCCTTCCACCGGCGGCTCGACGCGCTGGTCGTGCCCTCGGCCGCGCCGCAGGCGCAGTGGCGGCGGCTTGGCGTCGCGCCGCTGCCCGAAGTCCTGCCGCCGACGATCGACCTGTCGGACTGGCGTGCGGGCGATCTGGGCGGCGCGCGGCGGCCGGGGCCGTTCCGGGTGGTCTACCTCGGCCGGTTCGAGGCGCGGAAGGGCGTCGATGTCCTGCTGAAGGCCTGGGCGCAGCGCCCCGCCGCCCTGCAGGGGGCGGAGCTGGTGCTGGCCGGCCGGGGCGAACTGCCCGGACTGCTGCCCGAGGGCGCGCGGCTGGTCCAGAGCCCCGACCGGGCCGAGGCGATCCGGCTGGTGGCCGAGGCCGACGTATCGGTCGCCCCGGCGGGCTACGGCGAAAGCTTCGGGCTGGTGCTGATCGAGGCGATGGCGGCGGGCACGCCCCCGGTGGCGGCGGCGAACGCGGGCTACGCCACGGTGATGACGGGGGAGGGGGCGGAGCTGCTGTTTTCCGCGGGTGACGCCGGGGCGCTGGCGGCGAAGCTGGCCGAACTCGCGCAGGCGCCGGAGCGGATCGCCCGGTTGACCGGCTGGGCGCGCGACCACGCGCTGCGCTTCGACGTGAGCCGGGTGGGGCCTGAATACGTGCGGCTTTACGAGCGGGTGCTGTCGGCGCGCTCGTAGGGCGAGGGCTCGGGGAACCGCGTTTCCAGCCAGCGCCGCATCCAGGCCACCACCCGCGGGTTGGGCCGCGCGCCGAAGCTGTCGTTGAAGGTGGCGGTCAGCGGATTGCGGCGCATCACCCATGCGATCTGCGCGCGGGTCCAGGGCAGGATGTTCTCGATCGAGACGTAGCCTTCCACCTCCCGCACCTCGGCCTCCGTCGCAGCGCGGGCATGGCCCCGGGCCACCGCAGCGTGGGGATAGAGGAATTCCGGCGGCACGTTGTCGTAGCCCCGGAAGCGGCTGGCGCGGGTCGCCGCGATCTCGGGCGCAAAACGGTCCATCACCGCGGCGAACTCCGCCCGATCCACCAGTTTCGGGCCGTGAATGACGTGTCGGCGCGGCGCGGGGCCATAGGCCGCGTCCAGCGCCCGCGCGGCATTGGCGAGCGAGTGGTTCCACGGGCTGTCACCGGGCTTGAGCGCCGCGTGGGAGCGCACCGGGCGGCCCGTGAAATACGCGACGTGCCGCCCGTCGGAATCGGTCAGCGCCTGCATCAGCCCGGGGCGGAGCAGGACCATGTCGTCCTCGAAATAGACGAAACGGTCGGAGACGCCCGGCAGCCGGTGCAGGTGGCTGACGATGCAGAAGGAGTTGAAGGTGGGCAGGATTCCCGGGTCCATCACCGCGTCGTGGTGATGCACGGTGAGGCCCGGCGCCTCCGTATCCAGCCACGCGGGAACCTGCGGGCGGCAGGTCAGCAGATGGACGTGGCCGAGTTCGGGCAGATGCCGCAGCGACCGGAGCGAATAGCGCAGCAGGTCGAGGTTGTCGCGCGTGCGGTTCGGGTTGCGGTCGGCCGGTTTGCCGGCATGGCGTGCCAGTTCCTCGGCATAGCCGGGGAAGGTGTCGTCAACCCAGGTGTAAACCACGTCGATCGGGGTATCGGTCCGGTGCGTCATCGTCCGCCCGCATAGCCCGCGCGGGCGCGCTTGGCGAGGGGGAAAGCCGGGTTGCCGTGCGCGGGGCGCCATGCCAAAACAGCGCGATCCGGCCGAGATCGGAAATGGGGACAGGACGCATGCGGACATGAGCCGGGGAACGCTGGTCATCGCGGCCGATTTCGGCACCTCGAGTGTGAAGCTCGGCGTCGTGGCGGAAGGGATGAAACTTCTGTCGCGCCGGATCGAAAGCTATCCCGTGCAGCTGGCCTCGGGCGGGATTGCCGAGCAGCGGCCCGAGGATTGGTGGGCGGCGCTGGCCCGGGGCCTGTCGAACATCGAGGCCGAGATGCCGGGCACCCTGTCGCGCGCCGGGTCGCTGGTGTTCTCCGCCCAGATGTGCGGCGTGACTTGCGTCGACCGGGAGGGCACGCCGCTGCGGCCCTGCATCATCTGGCAGGACATTCGCGCGGCCCGGATCGCGCGCGACCTGATCGGCGGCTTCCCCGAGGCCCTGGGCTACAACCTGCCCCGCCTCATGCGCTGGATCCGGATCGCCAACGGCGCGCCGGCCAAGAACGGCATGGATCCGATCGCCAAGATGCACTTCCTGATGCGGGAGGAGCCCGAGCTCTGGGCCCGTACGCACCGCACGCTCGACGTCAAGGACTGGCTGCTGCACCGGGCCACGGGGCGGTTCGTGACCACCGCCGACAGCGCCAACCTGACGTGGCTGATGGACACCCGGCCGGGCCGCGAAGGCTGGTCGCGCACCCTGTCCGAGATGACGGAGACCCCGCTCGACAAGCTGCCCGGGATCGTCGACGGCACCTCGGTCGTGGGCGAGCTGACCCCGCGCGCGGCGGCCGAGCTGGGGCTGCCCGCCGACCTGCCGGTGATCGCGGGCGGCGGCGACGTGACGGCGACGGCGCTCGGCTCGGGCGCGGTGGCAGACGGGGCGCTGCATCTGTGCATCTCGACCTCGGCCTGGGTCAGCGGGTTCTTCCCGAAGCGGGTGATCTCGGTCCCGCATTCCTATGCCACGGTGGCCAGCAGCGCGGGCTACCGGCCCCTGCTGATCGCGACGCAGGAAAGCGCGGGCTCGGCGCTCGACTGGGTGGCGCGGCTGATGGGCTATGGCGACACGCCGGATCTGGAGGCCGCCTACGGCGATGTCGGCACGTGGCGCGAGGACGACCCCTTCCTGATCCCGTGGTTCGCGGGCGAACGGGTTCCGGTGGACAACGATGCCCTGCGCGGCACGCTGCACGGCCTGTCGATCGACCACGACCGCCGCGCGGTGGCCCGGGCTGCGATCGAGGGCGTGGCGCTGAACCTTCGCTGGGCCTACGAGTCGGTGGCCAAGAAGCCCGGCGTGCAGCTGGACGGTCCGCTGCCGCTGGTCGGCGGCGGCGCGGCGAACCCGGAGCTGGCGCAGACCGTCGCGGACGCGCTGGACCGCGAGGTCACCACGGGCGAAAGCCGATTCGCGGGCGTCCTCGGCACCGCCGCGCTGGCCGCGCCGGAAATGGGTTGGGACCGGGACGTCTGGCAAGCGGCGGGCCGGCTGCGCGACCGGGTACAGACGCGCTACGTGCCGCTGCCGGGGCGGCGCGAGATGCTGGAACGGCGCTATGCGAAGCTGCGCAAGCTAAGGCGGCTGATGGCGAAAAGCTACGGAGGCGGAGCATGATCGACGGTCTCATCAAGCACGTGCTGGACCCGCTCTGGGAAAAGGCCTCGACCCCGCTGGTGAAGGCGAAGATGACCCCCAACCAGGTCACGCTGACGGGGCTGGGGCTGATCTGCCTCGGATCCGCGCTCTACCTCTGGCACCGGAGCGATCTTGTCTTCGGGTTGTGGCTTGCCGTCTCCTTCGCCTTCGACGCGCTCGACGGCGCGGTGGCGCGGCGGCGCGACATGCGTTCGAAATCCGGCGGCTACCTCGACGCCATGGTGGACCGCTACCAGGAGCTCGTCGTGCTGGCCGCCATCGCCCATGTCCACGACCTGTGGGCGCTGGCCCTGCTGGCCTTCGCGGGCAGCGTCATCACCTCCTACGCCAAGGCCCGCACCGCGCTGGAGGCGCCGATCTCGAACGACGGCTGGCCGGAACTGTTCGAACGGCTGGAGCGGATCATCTACACCTGCCTCCTGCTGGTGATCGCGGGCCTCGTGCCGGCGGGCTGGGTTCACACCGTGATGGCCGCGGGGCTGGGGATCTTCGCGCTTCTGACGAACCTCACCGCCCTTCAGCGGGGCTGGCGGGCTTTCGGGATGCTGCGGCGGATCGACCGTGACGCCAGAGGATCCTGACGAATTCCACCCCGTGGAACATCAGGTAGGCCATGAAGGCGGCGATCACCATGATCTCGACCGTGACATAGGTCTCGTAGAGCCAATCCGAGGACAGCGACGTGTCCTTTGCGATGAACAGGAAGAGGTAGAAGATCACCAGAAGCAGCGCGACGCCCGCGAACCAGTTGCGGACACGCGCCGCGGTCGGGTGGATCAACCCGTGGCTGTCCGGCGCCGGGGATGCCTCTGCATGACGCAGGATCGCGCTGCAGGCGATGATCGAGACGATCTGCCCGAGGGCGGCGGAGATGAAGAGAAGGTAGCTGCCGAACATGTGCAAATCATTGTTGACCGACAGCGAATAGACCGCCTGCACGACCATGCCGATCGAGACCGGCACCTGGATCGCCACGATCCCCAGCCCCATCAAGGCCAGCCGCCGCCGCTGCCGTTCGGAACAGGGCAGGGCGCGCGCCGTGCGGACGTAGAGCAGCGACACGATCCCCGCGCCGATCACCATCAGGACGGCGCAGATCGACAGCCACGTTCCCATCTGCGCGCCGAGCGGGATGTCCGACATGGCGCGGCTGATCGTGGGCGGTTTCGCGGCCTCGGGAAAGGCCTCCATGTATTCCCAACGGATCCGCACGATCCAGTAGTTGATGAAGACCGGAACGCCCACCGTCGCGACCAGCCCGACACCGGCCAGCGCGGCCGACATTTCGGCCCGTGGCCCGGTTTGCGGCGTGTGCTCTGCCGCGTTCCTGCTTGCCGATTCTTCGTCTTTCACCCTGCCGCCCATCACTGCCCTGCCGCCCGAGGCGCGCGTTCGGGGAGGTTCTAGTCGCCCCCTCCCGCCTTTGTCACGAAACCTTTTCACGACACGGGCGCGCGCTCCTTGTAATCCGGTGCTGCCGCTGGCAAAGCGAGCGCGCATCCGGGGACGGCAAAGGTGAGAGACCAACGATGACCCAGACCACACGGCCGGAAGGCACCGCCGCATGATGACCCTCGTCTGGTGGTTTCTCGGCCTCGTCGTCCTGCTCGGCATCGTGGCATTCGCGGTGGCCTGGCATCACTACCCGTTCAAGAAATGGGTGCTCCGCAAGCTTGATCCGACGTGGGACTCCCGCGCCCGCACCGGTGACTACCCGCCCGACCGCGTCGCGGCCGAGGAAGCGGACATGTTCGTGTCGGCCACCGTGATGCGCGACGCCTGCGACGTGATCTGGGACCAGTGGGAGGAGGCGCCGCCCGCGAACCTCACCGGCCCGCATCCCGAGGGCACGGTCGTCTGGATCAACACAAAGCACATGCCGCGCTTCATCGCGGAATTCCTGCCGCGGATGCAGTCGAAATTCGTGCTCGTCTCGGCGCAGGAGAACAACCCGACCCGGCATTTCGATATCAAGCGGGTGCTGGCGGACGACAACATGCTGTGCTGGTTCGTGGAGAACTACGAATTCCCGCGCCATCACCTCGACTCCGGCAAGGTCGTGCCCCTGCCGCTCGGGATGAACTATCACAAGCTGGACCCGAAGGCGCCGAACAAGGCGGGCGACATGGGCGCCCCGGCGCGGCCCGGCGCGCAGCAGGCGCAGCTCAAGGCCATCCGTGATGAGATCGCGCCGATCGCCGAGCGCCCACTGAAGGTCTACTGCAACTTCCAACTCAACATGGACACCTTTCTGCGCCACCACCACGCGCAGGTCCGCGCGCAGGCGCGGGCCGAGGCGATCGAGGCGCTGAAGGACAAGCCCTTCGCCCTGCTGGAGCCGCGTCAGACCACCCGCAACGACGTCTGGCGCCGCCATCAGGAGGCCGCCTTCGAAGCCTCGCCGCGCGGAAATTCCATCGATTGCCACCGCACGTGGGAGGCGCTTCTGCTGAAGACCATCCCGATCGTGAAGACCACGCCGCTCGACCCGCTCTACGAAGGGCTGCCGGTGGTCATCGTGTCGGACTGGTCCGAGGTGACGGAGGACAACCTGCGGCGCTGGCGCGACGAGCACGCGCCCTGGTTCGACAAGCCGCTGCCGCCCGAACTCTATTCCAACTACTGGATCGGCCGGTTCAACGCATGGAAACCGGCGGCCGCGCGCGCGGAAAGCGCCTGAGCGGGCGGATCCGTCGCGTCGGCGGGCGGATCAGCCTCTTCAAATCGGCGGCGGCGGCGGCTATCAACGCGGGCCAGGGCCCCGGGCCGGGCAGCTGTGCCCGGACCCGCGAGGGCCGCAACCGAAGGCGCCGATGCTGAACCTCGTCCGTTTCATCTGGAACAACGTCCCCGGGCCCAAGATCTCGGTGGTGCTTATGTCGATCATCGTGGGCTTCGCCAACGGTGCGATGCTCTCGGCGATCAACGGCGCCATCGGCGCGCGGGTGGACGGCACCTTCGACTGGACCTACCCGGCGATCTTCCTCGTCTCGGTCGCGGCCTATTTCGTCGGCGGCTATTTCGCCGCCTACCGCGCCACCGACATGGGGCAGGGCTTCACCCAACTTCTCCGTCAGCAGACCATCGCCAAGGTGAACACCAGCGCCCTGCGCGACGTAGAACGCTACGGGCGCGGCGACATCTACGCGCATATCACCCGCGACGCCTGGGTCGTCGGCTCCACCTGGACGCGGCTGACCAAGGCGTTCCAGGCGCTGCTGGTGGTGGGCTTCTGCCTGATCTACCTCGCCTGGCTCTCGCCCGTGGTGCTGCTGCTGACGCTGGCAGTGATCGGCGTCGGCGTGCGGGTCTACTTCGTGCAGGAGAAATACGCCAAGACCCACCTCGCCACCGCCCGCAAGGACGAGGCGCGGCTGTTCGGGGGCGTCTCCGACCTGCTCGACGGGTTCAAGGAGGCGAAGCTGTCGCGCGCCGTCTCGGCCGATCTGGTGGACGACCTTTACGAGACCAGCGCGCAGGCACGGCGCAATTTCGTCCGGGCGGAGTTCCTGTTCTTCGCCACCTCGATCATCTCGAAGGCGATGCTCTTCCTTCTGCTGGGCGTGATCGCGTTTATCCCGGCGGATTACATCGGCGCCTCGGCGGCGCTCGCCTTCCAGATCCTCGCCCTGCTGCTCTACCTCGTGCCGCCGCTGGAACAGCTGGTCGACCTTGTCGGCCCGGTGATGCAGGCCGAGGTGGCCAAGCAGAACCTCGACCGTCTCGGGGGCAAGCTTTCGCCCGAGGCCGCCGGCCGCAAGGGCGACGTCGCCTATTCCGACACGCTGCGGCTCGAGTCGGTGGAACTCGACTACACCGACCCGGACCTCGGCACGACCTTCACGCTGGGCCCGATCGACCTGTCGATCCACAAGGGAGAAATCGTCTTCCTCGTCGGCGGCAACGGATCCGGCAAGACCACGCTGATGAAGGTGCTGGCCGGGCTCTACCTGCCGAGCCGCGGGCGCATCACGCTCGGCGGCACGGAGCTGGACGCCGACAGCGTCGGCTCGTGGCGCGATCATGTGGCGTCGGTGTTCCACGACTTTCACCTGTTCGACAAGGCCTACGGGCTGGGCCACGAGGACGCCGCGCCCCTGATCCGGGCCGAGCTCGAGCGCGTCGGCCTGCAGGACAAGGTGACGCTGAACCCGGACGGCTCCTTCTCGACCACGCGGCTGTCCACCGGGCAGCGCAAGCGGCTGGCGCTGGTGCTGGCGCGGGCGCAGCGCCGCCCGGTCCTGCTGCTGGACGAATTCGGGGCCGAGCAGGACCCAGAGTTCCGCGCCTTCTTCTACACCGACTATCTCGAGGCGCTCCGGGCCGAGGGCATCACCGTGATCGCCGTCTCCCACGACGACCGCTACTTCGGCACCTGCGACCGGCTGGTGAAGCTCGACCTCGGCCGGGTGATTCACGACGGCCCGCCACCCGAGGCGACGGAAGCGGCGCCGGCGCTGCAGTCCGCGCGCGGCGCCTGAACCGACGCCCGCCCGCCTGCTTTCCTCTGGTCAGTGTATCCTCGGGGGGAGCCGGCCCCGAGGGGGCCGGCGGGGGGCAGACAGCCCCCCTGCGCGCTTACCCCCGTCCGGGCGCCGGGGGTGTCAGGCGGCGTAGGTGACCGTGCCGCCGCAGATCGTCATCCGCACCGTCAGATCCCGGATCTCGCACGTGTCGACCTCTTCGATGTCGTCGTCGAGGATCGTCACATCCGCCAGCTTCCCGGGCCTGAGCGACCCCTTGCGGTCCTCGGTGTGCTCCGCCACCGCCCCGCCGATCGTGTAGCCCTGCAGCGCGGCCTCCAGGGTGAAGCGGTGGTCCGGCACGCCTGGTGCCCAGGCCTCGCGCGTCACCGCCGCGTGCACGCCGGTCATCACCGACACGTCCGCCACCGGCCAGTCGGAGGCCAGCGCGATATGCGCCCCGCTCTCCGCCAGCCGCTGCCAGGCAAAGGCGTCCTCCCACCGGTCGCGGCCGATGTTGGAGAGCGTCGGCTCCAGCGGCAGCCCGGCGCAGCCCGGCGCGTGCGGCGGCTGAATCGACGCGGTCACGCCAAGCGCGGCGAGGCGCGGGAAATCCTCGGGTGCGACCAGTTCGAGGTGTTCGATCCGGTGCCGGATGCCGCTGTCACCATTGGCCTTGCGCGCCGCCGCGTAGCCATCCAGCACCCGTTCCGTCGCCGCGTCGCCGATGGAATGCACCGCGATCTGCAGCCCCATGCCGTCCACCTTCGTGGCGAGGTCCGCGAAGCGTTCGGCCGAGAAACGCCCGGTCGAGCGATAGCCGGGCCGCCCGGGATAGTCGTTCTTCATGAAGGCCGTGCCGCTGTCGATCACGCCGTCCATGAAGAACTTCACGAAGCCCGAGGCGAGCCAGTCGTCGTTCCAACGCTCCGACATCTCCCGTGCGGTGGCGAGGGCCTCGTCTTCCATGTCCGGGACGAAGTGGAACGGCACCCGGACGCGGACGTTCAGTTCGCCCCGCTGCCGCAGGTCCTCCAGCAGTTCGAGCGTGTAGAGGTTGCCGTCCATGTTGACGATCGAGGTGATGCCGTGCGCCGCGCAATGATCGAGCCCGCGTTTCACGTGCGCCAGGTCCTCCTCCCGCTCGGCGTCGCTCGGCGCGGGGTCGGGTTCGCCGCCAGTGTTCAGGCCCAGCGTCATCCGCTCCTGCCCGCCGACCCGCATCACCGGGGCATAGGCCTCGGGCTCGTAGAGCGCGCCGGTGGCGAGCCCGTCCTCGCCCATCACCACCTCGTGCCCGGGCGAGGTCTCGAGCCCGTGTAGCACCCCCGCCGCCTCCAGCGCGGCGGTGTTTGCCCAGACCGTGTGGTGGTCATGCCCGACCAGCGCCAGCGGCCGGTCCTTCAGCACGGAATCGAGGTAGTCGCGCGGCTTCATGTCTCCGAAGACCGCGTAATCCGGCGACTGGCCGATGACCATCGGCAGGTCCGGCCGTTCGGCGGCGAAGGCGCGGATCCGGTCGCGCATCTCGTCGGGGTCGGCGAGATTGTCGAGGTGCAGATTGCCCAGTTCCCCGCCGCCGATGAAAAGATGCATGTGGCTTTCGATGAAGCCGGGCAGCACCGTCGCGCCGCGGGCGTCGATCCGTTCGGTTCCCGGGCCCGCCAGCGCCTCGATCTCCGCCCCGGTGCCGACGGCGAGGATGGTGTCGCCCAGGATAGCCAGCGCCTCGGCACGTGGGGCGTCGGGTTCCATCGTCAGGATACGGCCGTTCACGATGATCCTGTCGGCGGTGATGGTCATGTCATGCTCCCTCGGTGACTGCGGTCCTGATCGCGTCGATGGCGCGGAACGTGTCGCGGGTCAACTCGGGCATCAGGAAGTCCGGCCACGTGGACAGCTTCGCGACCACGAGGTCGCTTTCTGGATCGACGTAGATCAGCTGCCCGAAGACGCCGACGGCGCAGATGTCGCCCCTACTGACATCGCGGATCCACCAGAAGCGGCGGTAGGCGCCCTTGGGCATGCTCAGAGACCACGGCTCTCCGAAGACCGAAGGGTCGCCCGTCCGCATCTGGTCGATCCAGCCGTCGGGCACCACCTGCGCACCGCCCGCGCGGCCCCGGTCGCGGACCAGCAGGCCGATGCGGGCATAATCGCGCAGCGTCGCGTTGAAGCCGCCGTCGGCCAGCGCGGTGCCGGCCGTGTCCACAGTGAAACAGGCATCGCGGGCCGGGCCGATCCGCTGCCATATCCGGTCCGAGAGCAGCGGCGCGAGCGCCTCGCCGGTGGCGCGTTCCAGCGCCCAGGCCACGAGGTCTGTCTCGATCGAGCGGTAGTCGAAATCCCCGCCATGCGGGCGGATCTGGGGCAGGGTCTGGATCACGTCGCGGATCGTGGTCGGCGCCTCTCCGGGCCCGTGCGGCCGCCAGCCCGAGGCCACGTCGATCCGGGTCATGTCGCTGCCGGGGGTGTTGTAGTCCTCGGTGAAGCGCACGCCGGAGCGCATGTCGAGAACGTGGTCCAGCGTGGCGCTGCCGTAGCCGCAGCCGTCGAGTTCGGGGATGATCTCTGCCAGCGGAGCGAAGAGGTCGAGACGGCCCTCTCCGTGGATCACACCCGCCAGCAGCCCGGTGACCGACTTCGCCACGGATTGCGACAGGTGCAGCGTCTCGGGCGCCATGCCGTTGAAATAGCGTTCGAACACCACCCGGCCCCGGTGCATCACCAGGAAACCGTCGGTGTAGGTGTCCGCCAGCACCCTGTTCAGCGGCACCTTGCCGCCGTCGAGCGGGACGGGCAGGTCGTCCAGCGGCTCGGGCGCCTCCTCCAGCCGCGTCTCGGGGCCGAAGCCGCGGAAGACATCGACCGTCGGGATCAGGCTGCGCACGTTCTGGAAGCTCCAGCGGTTGAACGGCGGCAGGTCCCAGTTCTCGAGCGTCGGGCGCTTCTCGGGCGGCGGCGGAAAGCCCTGCATGATGCCGAGCTGACGGGCCGTTTTCGGCGCGGGCCGGGGGGGCAGCGTCGTTTGCGTCATGGCAGGTCCTTGAGGGGATAGTGAAAACGGGCGCGCGGGGAGCGGCCCCGCGCGCCGGAGGGCCTTACTGCTTCAGGCGCGTCCAGACCTTGTTGTAGAGGTCGACGACTTCCTGCGGGCAGGGCGTCACGAAGTCCGGCGTCGGCGCATCGGCCGGCATCACGATCTCGGGCGCTTCCAGCATCTCGGCGTCCATGAACTCTTCCGAGCCCATGATCCCGTTCGCATAGCGCGCGAAGTTCGAGGTCATCGCCGCGTTCTCGGGATCCATCATGAAGTTGATGAAGAGCTTCGCGTTCTCGAGGTTCGGCGCGTCCTTCAGTACCGCCACGTTGTCCATCCAGCCGGTGAAGCCTTCCTTCGGATAGGCATATTTCAGCGTCGGACGCTGGGCGCGGGCGCGCATCGCGGCGCCGTTCCATGTCTGGGAGAGGTCCACGTCGCCCGAGGTCAGCTTTTCGATGGTTGAGTAATCCATCGTCCGCCAGTCGGCCTTGGCCTCCAGCAGCAGCTCCATCACTTCGCGCATCTCGTCCTCGTTGCCGTTGCAGCGGCCGTAGCCGAGGTAACGCAGACCCGCATTGATGACGTCGTTCATGTCGTTGAGCATGTTGATGCGGCCCTTGAGCTCCTCGGGCGCGTCGAACATCAGGGCGAGCGTGTCGATGTCGCCGTCATAGACCTCGGTATCCACGGTGAACGAGGTGGTGCCCCACTGGTAGGGGATCGAGTAGTTCCGCCCGTTGTCCCACCAGACGTCCACCCACTTGGGATCGACGTTGCCGAAGTTCTCCATCTCGTTCGGCTTCACCTCTTCGAGCAGTCCCTGCTCGATCATCACCTTGATCATGTAGTCGCCCGGCACCACGATGTCGTAGCCGGTGTTCCCGGCCTGCACCTTGGCGAGCATGGTCTCGTTGGAATCGTAGCCGTCGAGGTTGACGGTGACGTCGTATTCCTTCTCGAACTTCTCGATCATCTCGGGGTTCGTGTAGTTCCCCCAGTTGTAGATGTTCAACTCGCCCTCGGCGAGCGCCGCCGAGGCGGCCAGCGCCAGCACCGAGGCGGCGGCTATGGTTCTGGTTGGTTTCATTGTCTTACTCTCCTGTTGGGCCGTCATTTCTCCATCCGCCGCTGCACGAAGAAGAGCAGGACGACGAGAAGCACCGAGACCCCGACGAGAATCGTCGAGACGGCATTGATCTCGGGCGTGATACCGCGGCGGATCGCGCCGAGGATGTAGATGGGCAGGGTGGTCTCGCCAGGGCCCGCCACCATCAGCGTGATGATGACGTCGTCGAGCGAGACGACGAAGGCCAGCATGGCACCGGCCACGATGCCGGGCATCAGGAGCGGCAGGGTGATGTGGCGGAACCCCTGCCACGGCGTCGCGTAAAGGTCGGCGCCCGCCTGTTCCAGCACCAGCGTCATGTCCTCCAGCCGCGCCCGGATCGGCATGAA
>Ga0310345_10001218_pt1 | contig 29951 bp, 25 predicted proteins | sample HC15DNA20500_MG_FD_204667 | JGI IMG/M metagenome (GOLD analysis project Ga0310345, IMG submission 204667) | Marine microbial communities from station ALOHA, North Pacific Subtropical Gyre - HC15-DNA-20-500_MG | ecosystem: Environmental > Aquatic > Marine > Oceanic | place: Pacific Ocean: North... | reverse complement strand
TATGATTGGTGACCACGTGCTGGGCTACATTATTTGTTTCGCCCGCAAGCTGCACTTCTATTTCCGGAATCAAATGGAGTCCCGCTGGGAGGCAGCAGGCGGGGAAGCTGCTCGCTCGCAGTTCTTACTGGGCCCGGGACAAAGTTCGCCTATAGACCTTGCCCACATTCACTTGGGAGACGCCACCCTCGGCATCGTGGGCCTGGGTAGTATCGGGTCCGAGATCGCTAGCCGTGCCCTGGCCTGTGGTATGCGGGTGATAGCCGTAGACCCGGTGCGGGAAACTTCGCCGGCTGGTGTTGCCTTTCTCCGAAAGCTCGACGCCCTCCCACAGCTACTGCAGGAGAGTGACTTCGTCGCCATCGCCGCACCTCACACCCCCGAGACCTACAAGATGTTTGGACGTCAGCAGTTCCAACAGATGAAGCCGAGTGCCTACCTCATCAATATCGGTCGCGGGGCCATCGTCGATCTGGCCGACCTGACCGAGGCTCTCGTGAACCGCGAAGTTGCTGGTGCCGCGCTCGACGTCTTCGAAACCGAACCCCTGCCCAGCGACCATCCCCTTTGGAAGATGGACAACGTGATCATTACGCCGCACGTCGCCGGCGCTTCACCGCGGGTTGCTTCGCGACACCTAGAGGTCCTTCTCGACAACATCGGCCGCTTCGCCGCTGGCAGTCCCCTCCGCAACATCGTGGACAAGGCGAAGTGGTACTGACCCGAGACTAAGGTACAAACAAGCTCCAAATCACAAGAACCAAGTTCCAAACGATCGCCCACCATCACGTTCGGCGATCCGACAGAGCAGCGAACGACTTGAGCCGTTAGCAACATGAGGCCAAGTTCCGCGGAGAGAGCTGGACAACAGCACGATCTCCCCAGTAGCCGGAAGTTTCTTTCTCGAATGGGGCAGCACCGCTGGGGGCCACTAGGCTGCAACTCGACCACGAGGAAGCGAAGCAGCCTTTGCCAGGTGACAGAGCCGTGACTGTCAGGGAGCGGGCCCGACAAGGGCCATATTCCCCAGGCGCTTCTAGGTTTAGAGGTGCATACCGATGTCAATCAGGGTGTGCCTTTCCCCTTGAGTTGGAGCACCGGATCCCGCTCCCTCACGGTCACGGCTCTGTAAGCACGCCGAAGCAACAGCGAGGCGGGATCTTAACCCTTCCAATCTCCAAGGGCTTCAACATATTGCTGTCGTGAATGTTGGCGCTACTGAAACCGAAATGAATACAAATCGGCGTCCCGCATCACGAAGCGCAGCCGAACCGGCATGCCTTTCAAGCGTTTGAGGGGCTCAGAATCCGTCTGGCTTGTCGCTCTCTTCCAGACCACCGAAGAATCGATCTTGTCTCCCCAGATCAGCGGGGAGTCCTCGAGGGAGAATCCAGGAATAGGACTCCCCTTCTCGTTCTGGATTTCGAGTCGAATGCTTCCCGCGGCCGAAGTCTCGAAATTGAGAAGGATGCTGCTGCCTTCGAACCGAAGCGGCTTGGTGATGAACTCTCCCCCAAAATATCCGGCGTTTACGGAGGCGAATCCATCTAGGCGGAGGACTAAACGTTCCAGGTGGTCGCTGGGGAACGCGTAGTGACGGGTGTAATAGAGCGAAAGCTCACGCTCACCCGTCTGAAGAATCCCGACGGCAGCCATGTTACTACGGTGACCCCAGTTGCGTTCGTGGGGTCCGGGCCGCACGAAGGCTTCCATGAATCTGCGGTCCCAGTGGATGCCGTCACGGCTGGACAAGAAGACGCCGTCGGAGGCGCCCGGATTCCAGTTCTCGAAATAGGCCTTCCAGGGCTGAAAGCGCTTGGGAAAAGCCAGATAAATCTGGGGCGCCCGAAAATAGGGAGTGGCCCCGTTGGTGTAAAGATGCTCTGTTGGCGCGGATCCGAAATCAACCCACTGGGGATAGCTCCAGTTGATGAAGTCGGGAGAGGACGAATACTTGAAGCTACGATTCCCGTAATTGACGACGGATGAGACGCCCTTCTTATGCTGAGAGCCCTCTCTTCGGCCTCGGTCAGAGTCCCGAAAGAAGACGACATAGTGACCCTTCACCGGATCCCAGAAGGCGGAGCTGATAGCGTCGAAGGCGTTCTTGTGGAGGCCGTCCGAGATCAGCGACTGTTCTCCTCGCAGGTATCTCCAGTGGAGTCCGTCTAGGGACGCCAATACCACCAGAGGATAGCTGCAGCTCCCCAGTGCCTTATAGCGTTCGCTTGCGGCTGCAGCGGGATTGGTATCCTTGAAAACGTGCATGCAGGGGGCGAGCTTGTGGCTTTCCTCCTTGTCCATCCAGACGATGTTGTTTTCCTTTGACCCTTGAAACTCGAAGATCCCAAGTGATGGCCGTGTCCAGCGAATGCCATCCTCACTCTCGGCGTAGGCAATAAGTTCAGCGTGGGCTGCGACGGTCTTTTCCCCTACGGCAAGAGAGGACGGGGTTTCCCGGCCGCTTCCCCGATAGTACATCCGAAAGCGATCGCCGTCCTTGAAGACGCTGACGTAGGTGCTGGAATCGCCCTCCCACGGTTGATCGAAAGATAGGGCCTTTCCTGCAGACTGTGGCCGATGTAGCTGCAGCTCCAGACCTGACATCTGGTCGATCAGGAAGTCATCCACAAACAGCTGCAGATCAGGTCCGACCGAGATTGCCTCCGTTTGTGTGTCTATCGACTCCGCTCCCGAAGGAGCGCCTGATGCTGCCGCCGCCGGAATTAGAGATGCGCAAAGAATGAAGCAGTAGATCCTTTTCATCATTGTCCCCTGATATCCTGCAATTCACAATAGGTGTTTCGTGTTCCTGCCGTCCATCGACGACTCAACATCTACCACCCTTTTGGGACCGGTTCAAACGGTTCCATACTCTTCTCTTTGCCCACAGATCGCAGACCGGGTATTCTGAGGTTGCCCAAGGAGAAACGCTCTGTCGAAGTTTCGGTGCCGCTCGTTGTTGATTACCTGGCTTCTTCTCGTCGTCCCGAATCTCCCCGCGTTCGGTCGCGGACCAGCCGAGGGTCTTCCCTCTTCGCGGAAGGCGCAGGAGCATCTTCTGTTCACCGGAAGACTCGGCAACATTCGCTCTGTGGCGCAGGGCGTGACCGGCTCGAAACGAGTAACTCTCAGCAGTGACAAGCTCGTCCACGATGCCCATGTCCAGACGGTCGACATCTATGAGAAGGTCCACCGGAGTACTCAGGGCGTCCACTTCAACTTCCGGGATTCCTACCGTCACAACATCGACGCCTACCGACTGGACAGGATGCTGGGTCTGGGGATGGTTCCGGTCTCTGTCGAACGTCGCTGGAGGGGCGAACCGTCCTCTTTCACCTGGTGGATAGGCGGCGTTGCCTTCAGTGAGGGCGAGCGATTGCGGAAGGGCATCGACCCTCCCGACGCCGAGACTTGGAACTGGCAGGTCTTCGTCCAACGAGTCTTCGACCAGCTGATCTACAACGCCGATCGGAACCCAGAGAATCTCTTGATCACAGACGGCTGGGGATGTGGCTCATTGACCATATACGCGCCTTTCTTCGCGACAAATCCCTCTTCCAGCCCGAAGTGCTTTCACGATGCGATCGCCAACTACTGGCCCGACTGAGAAAGATGGAGAGGACGGACGTCGAGGCGAGATCAAGGCAGGAGGAGGAAGGCGATGCTTGGCCATCTTCGACGACGACCAACGCAGAGATCGTCCACAACCCCCATCGTCAAACCCGTCATAATCTGTGTTACAACGTACTTGCCTATGCTGACGCAACCATCAGCCCATAGATTGGCAGCGGCCCTTGCTCTGCTGCTCCCGACCGTGATCTCTTGCGGAGCTCCCTCTCCGACGCAGGATTCCGGAGCCGAGTCCGCCACACCTCGCCTCCGAGTGACTCGGGGCAGCGCCGACCTTCGCACGCTACCCGGCGCGCCGAGGGAAAAAACCTGGATCTACCAGTTGTCTATGCCTTTCCAGGTGGCGAAGGGCAAAGCCGCTCTGTTCTGGGGGATTCGAGAAGGGCAGGCCAAAGGAGCCGATTTTGAGGTGGGAGTAGACGTGGTTGTCTTCGAGGACCTGGCGGCCATCTCGGCCCAGGAAGCCGTTCCGGTGACTCGCAACCATGCGGAGCCCAATCCCAACACCGAGCCTTCGGGAGCCCCCGCGATCATGGTGAAGTATCCCGTCCGAGGCGGATTCCAACCCTTGGGAGCGAAAGCGGCGGACGGCTCTCCGCTGCCACACACAGGGACGGGATTCGGGATGAACCAGGCGATTGCCTGGCCTTCTGGCGAACCCGAGGGTCCACCGCCCTACCCGGTCAACTATTTCAGAGGTTCCGAGGGCTACCAGTATCTGGAGGTCCATCAGTTCAGTTACGACGGAGAGGTATTCAGGGTCGAGGGTACAGAGCGTGTGTCCCTGACAGGGATGTTCGAGGGGTGGGCGATCCTGGATGGGGCCATGACGAACGCGATTCCGGATGGAGAGGATTTCCTGATCGGTGTGAGGGCTGAGCCCTGGAATCTGGCGGAGAAGGGGCGCCATCCCTGGGTGAGCCCTACATCGGGAACTGCCGTGATGCGCTGGAGGAGAAAGGAGGGCCGCTGGCGGCCCGTATCCATCGCACCGGTGACGGATTCAAATCAGTCTTTTGAACCCAGCCTGATTCGGGACGTGGACGGATCTCTCCTTTTTTGCGCTCGGGGTGGGCCTGAGACGGACCACAACGACATTCGGGTATGGCAGTCCCGAGATGAGGGTCAAAACTGGAAGAAGATCGTCCATGTGAGGGGCCTGGTCTCCAGCGCCCCCATCACTCTGAATCAGGCTGTTGATGGGACCCCATATGTGGTGGCCAATCTCTATGAAGTCTTCGTACACCCGGGCAGGAAGGTGTATACATATCGAGATACCAGGGGTCGGGTTCGAGGCGGAGGCTGGACCCGAAAGACGCTGATGCTCTGGCCGTTGAACGATCAACGGACAGGGCTCCAGGAGCCGATCCTGGTGAGGGACTGCCGGGCTGATTTCGGTCGTCCTCCCGGGGGGTCAGTCTGGGTCGCCGATCATCCCTCGGGAATGACACTCCACCTGGCAGATGGGAAGTGGCACCATGTCCTTGCTTACCGGGTGCTGGAGTTGGCCGAGCTCTCCCATGCCATCGAGCCGGCTCCTCAGACTGGAGGGTATATCGAAGAGGTGCTCTCCGCCGGTCCACCCATTCCGGTCTGGCAGTTCTAGATCGGGGTGGCAGCTAATGGGCGTTGTGACTGCGGATGGCGATCTTGCCTCAGTTTTGGCTTCGGCGATACACTACGGGACGGAAATAAGAAACCAGCGACCACACCCTCGAGCCCACGAGGAACCGTCTGCTGGCATCCTGCATGACATTTCTTTTTCTCCTAGGCAGCTTTCTTGGTGGGGCCCTCGCGGGTCCGCCGACAGTTGAACAGCTTGAGTTCTTCGAAAAGGAAGTCCGTCCGCTGCTCGTCGATCATTGCTATCCCTGTCACAGTGCTCAAGTGGCCGCTCCTTTTGCAGGGCTCCGGCTGGACAGTCGCCAGGCCGCTGTCGCGGGGGGAGAGTCTGGGCCCGCCGTCGTTCCAGGGAAACCCGAGGAGAGCCCTCTGGTTCAGCGCATTCAGGGGAAACCGGTGCTGATGCCGCCAAATGGTGCCCTCGACCAAAACCAGATCGATGCTCTTACCAGATGGGTCGAGATGGGAGCGCCCTGGCCGACGGACAGACCTGCTGAGCTGGTCGAGGCAAGCGGTTTCAATCTGGAAGAGCGCAAGCGCAGCCACTGGGCTTGGCGGCCGGTTCGTTTCTCTTCTCCGCCGGGAGTCCGGAACCAGGATTGGCCGCGGGGCACGATCGACAGATTCCTTCTCGCCCGACTCGAGGAGAATGGACTGGAACCCGCGCCTCCGGCGGATCGAAACACTCTGATCCGGCGCCTATCGTTCGATCTGAGAGGCCTCCCTCCGCACCCGGGAGAGATTCAGGACTTCCTCGCAGACACTTCATCCGAGGCGTTGGAGAAGCTGGTGGATGGCCTCCTGGATTCCCCTCATTTCGGAGAGCGTTGGGCCCGCCATTGGATGGACTTGGTGCGCTACAGCGAATCCCACGGCAGCGAAGGCGATCCAGACACACCGTTCGCCTGGCGTTACCGGGACTACTTGATCCGAGCCCTGAACCAGGATGTACCCTATGATCAGCTGATTCGCGAACACCTGGCGGGTGATCTGCTACCGAACCCTAGAATCGACGAAGCCCTCGGAATCAACGAGTCGCTCTTGGCGACGGCCCAACTTCGTTTGGTCGAACACGGCTACCAGCCAGTGGATCCCTGGGAAGATCGCGTCAAGTGGACCGACAACCAGATCGATGTCATCACGAAGGCTTTTCAGGGACTCACAGTTACCTGTGCTCGCTGCCACGACCACAAGTTCGATGCTGTCAGTCAGAAAGATTATTACGCCCTCTTCGGTACCTTCTACGGGGCTCGGCCGACACAGCGTGCGATTGACGTCCCGGAACGACTCAACACCAACCGGGACCAGTTGTTGGAGCTCAAACGGCGGATCCGCGGAGGACTCGCCGAAACTTGGATTCAGGAGGCACGTAGTCTGGGCACGCAGCTCCTCGAGGCCAAGCGCAAAGGCGGCCGGACCAGGGAGATTCCTTGCCCGGAGAATTCGCCTGATAAACCGGGTGAAAGCGATTCGGAGAAAGTTCCCGAGAAAGGCACTCGGACTGAGGAGGCAGGATCGGAATCCCCGCCGATCCAGTTCAGCGCAGCCGAGGCGCTCAGCGCGGCTCTTGAGAAGGCTCCCTGCGAGCCGGACAGCCCCCTCTATGCCTGGAGCAAACTAAGAGACAAACGAGGATCTAGGTTCCGTAGGGGCTGGGAAAAACTGATCCAGGAGTCAGGTTCGGTATTTCGCCAAGGAGAAACGTTCAATCGCGCGAACTTCTCCACTGCCTGGGATTTGACCGGTCCCGACTACCAAAGCTGGATCAGCCATGGTGTGGGAGCTTCCTCGGGCACTTCCAGGCCGGGCGAGTTCGGTCTCGTCAGCGAAGGCGAGCGTGTGCTCGAAGGGATCTATCCCGCCGGGGTCTACACCCACCTGCTTTCGAGCAAGCACAGCGGGGTCATGCAATCCCCCCGCTTTCGGATCGATACCGACAGTATCAGTCTCCGCGTGCTGGGTGGTGGCCTGAGCGCGGCCCAACTTATCGTGGAGAACTACGCGGTCCCACGAGGCGGAATCTACCATATGCGCTACAGCCCGCAAACAGATCGAATGGCATGGCTTCGATGGGATACCACCTACTGGAAAGGCTTTACCGGCTATATCGAACTGGCTACGCGTGGCGATCTCACGAACCCCAGATCTAGCGACGCAGGGAAGAGCGATCCAGCTCGCTCGGCCATCGGTGCCAGTCGCATTGTTTTTCACGACCTCGAGGAAACGCCACGCGAAACCTCGACTCCGCTTCTTCACATTCTGCAAGGAAGCAGCGTGGACTCGTCCACCCAGCTCGCCCACCTCATCCGCGACAAACTACTACGAGCGATTGCCGCCTGGCGTGATGGCACTGCCAGCGGGAATCAGGTCGAGTACCTGGACTATTTCCTCCGCTCGGACCTGTTGGCGCGATCGCGGGCTCGGCTCCCGGCGGTCGATCCACTCCTGGCCGATTATCGCGCCCTGGAGGCGCAAATACCGGTTCCGCGCCGTGCACCAGGGGTCCTCGAGGAAAGCGCACCCGATCATCCCCTTCTTCGGCGCGGCAATCACAAGGACCCCAAGGATCCTGTGCCCAGACGCTTCTTGAGCGCCTTGGGGGGCACTCCCTACAAGGATCCAAGATCGGTTCGGTTGCGGCTCGCCGAAGAAGTCACTTCACCGGACAATCCCCTGACGGCCCGGGTCATGGTCAATCGGATCTGGCGATACCTTTTCGGGTTCGGTCTGGTGCGCACCACCGACAATTTCGGCAAGCTCGGTGATCTGCCGACACATCCGGAGCTGCTCGATTATCTGGCGGATCACTTTGTCCGCAGCGGCTACTCCATCAAGACGATGGTGCGACTCATAGCCACCTCCGAGGCTTACCGAATGAGCAGTCGAGCGTCGGTTGTGGCACAGCAGATGGATCCTTCCAACAAGCTGCACCAGCATGCCAACGTGAGGCGGCTGGACGCCGAAGAGATCCGCGACTCGATGCTAAGTATTTCCGGGAGGCTGGAGCCTGCTCTGTATGGTCCTTCCACCCCCGTCTATCACACCATCAGCAAGTCGAAGAGTAAGGGACTCAAGGAGGCCGGTCCGCTCGACGGTGTCGGCCGCCGCAGTATCTACCAGGAAATACGACGTAACGCCCACAACCCTTTCCTGGAGGCCTTCGATCTGCCGAAGCCGGCCTCGACCCGCGGACAGCGGGACATCACCAATGTTCCCTCCCAGTCTCTGACTCTGCTCAATAGTCCCTTCGTGATCGGCCAGGCGGCGGAATGGGGCAAGCATCTGGCCGCGGGCGAGGGTAACTCTGTGGAGTCTCGGATCGAGCACATGTTTTTCAAGGCCCTGGGCCGCAGGCCCAGCGGGAGTGACCGCGAACGCACGGCAGGTTATCTGAGCAGCCTGGTACAGGAACACAAAACCCCTCAGTACAACGTCCTGGCCGACGCCAGAGTATGGAAGGATCTGGCGCATGCGATTTTCAATCTAAAGCAATTCATTTATATTCAGTAAGGCTCGGCGCAACAATTTCCCGGGTTGACGCAAAGACGAGACTTCCATGCCATTTAATCCGCATCATTTCCAATTCAGGCCTTACCTGACCCGTCGTGAAATGCTGCGCAAGACCTCTACCGGTTTTGGGATGTTGGCCCTTTCTGCCCTGATGGCTGATCCGGCCTACGCGGGACCGGGAAAGTCAGCTGAAGATAGACCGCTCGCCCCCAGGAGTCCTCACTTCGCGCCCAAGGTCAAGAACGTGATTCTCTGTTACCTGTCCGGAGGGCTCTCCCAGGTCGACTCGTTCGATCCCAAGCCCCGATTGGAACGTGAAGCCGGCAAGCCGATGCCGTTCAAGACCGAGCGCACCATGTTCAACGAGGACGGCAACATCTTCCCCAGCCCCTGGCGGTTCAAGAACTACGGGAAGAGCGGAATCCCGATCAGTGATCTGTTCCCCCACATCGGTGGCATTGCGGACGAGTTGACCGTCATCCGCTCGATGACGGCCAAGTTCATGGCTCACGCGCAGGCCAACTTCTACTTTCACTGTGGAACACAGTTTGCGGGGTTTCCCGGCATGGGCTCCTGGGTTACCTATGGTCTGGGCAGCGAGAATGAGAATTTGCCCGGTTTCGTCGTCCTGGGCAGCGGCGGCATTCCTTTGGGCGGTATCAATCTATTCGGCAGCGGTTTTCTTCCTGCGATCCATCAGGGCTCGTTTATCTATCCCGAAAAAGAAGAGCCGCTCAGCAACATCCGCCCCCGTGAGTCCGATCCACGCCAACGTCGGCGGATAGCCTTCGTCAACGATCTGGATCGTGGTTTTCTCGACCGAACCGATCGCAACCCGCAGGTCGAAGCCGCCATCAGCAACTACGAGATCGCCTACAGGATGCAGACAGAGGTTCCCGATCTGGTGGACTTGCGTGGAGAAACCGAGGCAACCAAGAAGCTGTACGGACTCGACTCCGAGGTCCCTGCCAAGGTTGCCTATGCAAGGCAGTGTCTGGTTGCCCGACGGCTGGTAGAACGGGGCGTGCGCTTCGTGGAGCTGACGATGGTCAGGGGCGATGGGATGGGTTCCATGAGCAATCCCTGGGATCAGCACTACAAGCTTGTCAAAGGGCACACCGCCAACGCTTTCGTGGTCGATCAGCCCGTGGCTGGTCTGGTAAAGGACTTGAAGGCGCGAGGCCTGCTCGATGAAACGCTGGTTCTCTTCACCGGAGAATTCGGGCGAACCCCCTTCGTTCAAAGTACGGACGGCCGGGACCACAACCCCTTCGGCTTCAGCCTCTGGCTAGCCGGCGGCGGTCTGAAAAAGGGCTTTATCCACGGTGCCACCGACGAGTACGGCTATCGCGTAGTGGAGAACAAGCAGACCATCCACGATCTCCACGCCACCATCCTTCATCTCCTGGGCCTGGGCCACGAGGCCCTGACCTACCGCTTCGGCGGCCGCGATTTCCGACTCACCGACGTCCACGGAAATTTGATCAAGGAAATCCTGAGCTGAAACTTCAAGAAGAGGTCGCACGTCTCCTGTCCTCCGAAGGTGCCGCCAACGGGTGAACTACCAGCGTTACGAAGCCAAGTCCGACAGAGCCCCGAACGACTTGACCCGTTAGCAACATGAGGCCAAGTTCCGAGGAGAGAGCTGGACAACAGCACAAATCCCCAGTAGCCGGAAGTTTCTTTCTCGAATGATCCGGCTCGTAGCAGTCGCTTGGTCTGGACATCTGACCGTTCTCGGAACCTGCTTCAGCAGGCTGGAGCGAAGCGTAATAGACCGGTCCTTTAAGGGCCGGGTATCGGGGTGAGGTGAAACTTGAGCCCGCTTCAGCGGGCTTCTCGAGTGAGGGCTTCAGCCAAAGTCCGGCCCGATGGTCCTTTGCACCTTTGATGACGAACTCAGGGAATCTTCGGTGCCCTTGAGAGCTGAATCGAGACTTCGTCGTGGAGATCAGTACGGATCCTGGCTAAAGCCTTTCCGCGAGAAGCCTGCTGAAGCAAGCTCAACTTCGCCTGACCCGAATACCCGGCCCTAAAGGACCGGTCTATTACGCTTCGCTCCAGCCCGCTAAAGCGTACTCCTGGATAGGGTTAGCTGCGGTAAAACCTTCTGTCCAGGCGATGAACTCAGAAGTGGGAAAGTTTCTTTCTCGAATGGGGCAGCGTAGCGGGGGTGGGACTGACCAAAAACTTCAACCACGAGGAAGCGAAGCAACCTTCGCCAGTTGACAGAGCCGTGACCGGTGAGGGAGCGGGCCCGACAGGCCCCCCCCAAGCGCTTCTAGGTTGAAGGGGTGCGTCCAGATGCCAATCAGGGTGTACCCCTTAAGTTGAAGCACCGGATCCCACTCCCTCACGGTCATGGCTCTGTCAGGATTGCCAGTGATGATCATGGCAGAGGCAATTCAGACTGATTTGATAAGACATGGTAAAGTGAGGGGCCTATGATCGAAGGCATCGTAAACCATGTCAAACTGGACGGCTTTCATGTGATTGAGGGAGTCATTCCCGCCGACAAGGTCGACGGCATCAAAGAGAGCATCCTTCGAGTTCATGCTGTCGAGGCAGACCTCAATCGACGGAGACAACAGGAGATCCGAGACAAGGGGCATCGCATCGGAGCGCGGGGTGTCAGCGCCAGCACGGCTCTGATCAACTCCACTCAAGACTTCGCTGCCTACCTTGCAGATAGCCGAGTTTGTGGAGTGGCAGAGGCCTTTTTCGGCGCCCACGTGCGGATTTCCTCTGCCAATGGACTCGTCACCAATCCTGGAAACGAGCGCGGGTATTGGCATGCCGATTGGCCCTACAACCAGACAAATTCAGCTCGAATCCCGGCTCCCTATCCAGATGTAGTGATGCATCTCAGCACCATCTGGATGTTGACACCTTTCAACGCCGAGACCGGCGGAACACTTTTGGTGCCCGGGAGCCATCGATCCAGCAACAACCCCTCAGGGGACAATGGGGTCGATCGTGATGCCCCCTATCCCACCGAGATCTCTTCCACCGGCGATCCGGGTAGTGTCCTGATCTATGACAGTCGCCTCTGGCATTCAGTAGCTCCGAATCAGAGTGACGAGGCACGCGTAGCCTTTACCGCCCGCTATGGACCCTGGTGGATCAATATCAATCCCGAGATGGCTGGGACTCCCGAGAACTTAAGCATGGTGGTGGAGAAGGGAGGTAAGGCAGGCAATCTTCCCAGGATTCCGAGAGATATCTTCGAGTCGCTGCCTGAGGACGTCAAGCCCCTGCTTCATCATGCTGCGGAGTGAGTCTGGGGCAGCTGGTGCTGACCCAGAACGTTCGAGAATGAAGACTCCGAAACTTTTTTTCATCGCCACCACTTGCCTTTTGATTCTTCTGTCTCTGGGAATCACCCGGGAGGTCCGTGCAATTGCCGGTGCCGAAACTGAGCCCGACGACGACTTTAGCCGGGTAATCCTGCCCTTTCTGAACGAGAACTGCGTTTTCTGCCACAACGGCACCCTTGAGACAGCAGGTCTGCGGCTCGATGTCTTCCGGGAGTCCGGGCAAGTCCCTGCAGGACCGGGGCTCTGGAAGAGAGTTCAGGGAAAGCTCCTTCTGGGAGAGATGCCCCCCAGGGACCGGCCTCAACCCCGTCCCGAAGCCGTTGAAGCGGTGATCGAGTGGATCGAGACTCGCACCGAGGATCTTGCGCTGGCCGGCCTCCCTGAGCCTGGACGAGTCACAGCCCGAAGACTCAACCGAAGCGAATACAACAACACGATCCGTGACCTGATCGGCGTCAATCTGAAGCCGGCCGATGATTTTCCTGCGGATGATGCAGGCTACGGCTTCGATAACATCGGTGACGTGCTCTCGCTGCCCCCCATCCTGATGGAAAAATACCTGACGGCGGCGGAAGCGATCGCCGAGTCGGCTATCGTAGTGCAACCGTCCGCCGACCCCACACTCGTCAAGTACCTGGCCTCACGCGTAGACGGTGAGGGAGATTTCTTTCCCGATGGGGCGTACCGCGTGAACCATTTGTTTCCCTTTGGGGGTAAATACGAGCTACAGGTGCGCGTCATAGATCGCAGATACCGGCCAAAGAAGGATGAACATCCGCCACCCATGCCGGCCAACGGTGTCCTCTCCGTCTCCCTCGATGGACGCCAGCTGAAGACCTTCGAGGTGGAGCCAGACAAATACGAAAGGGGTACCTTCGACGTAATTCTGGAGGTGCCGGAAGGCAAACACGAAGTCTTCGCCGAACTCCTCTCTGACGGAATGGAGGGCATACCCCAGCCGAAAGACACCGAAGACTCATACAAAGGTGAGCGCAAGCTCTTCGTCGACGATTTTGCGCTTCTGGGACCGATGAAGGTTAAGCCCTTGCCGTTGACCGAAAGTCATCGACGGATCCTGATCTGTGGAGATCCCGCAGGTGGCTATCAGCCCGAATGTGCCAGGCAGATTCTATCCAGACTGCTTCGCCGGGCCTATCGGCGCCCAGTCCAGAATGAGGAGATCGACCCGCTGCTGCGATTCGTAGAGCAGGCCCTGAAAGAAGGAGACTCCTTCGCCCAGGGGATACGGCTTGCGCTGAAGGTTATCCTGGTCTCACCCCACTTCCTTTTTCGAATCGAGAGGGATCCCGATTCTGGAGATTCGGGTCTTCCACACCAGATCAATCAACACGAGTTGGCCGTGAGGCTCTCCTATTTCCTCTGGAGCAGCATGCCCGACGAGGAGCTGTTCCAGGCAGCCGAGAGTTCCGAACTCAGTGAACCAGAGCAGCTCGAAAGACAGATTCGGCGAATACTGGCGGATCCCAAGTCGGCTGCCTTGGTCGAGAACTTCGGCGGCCAGTGGTTGCAGTTGCGCAACCTTGAAGGCATCACACCGGATCCGGATCGCTTCCCGGATTTCGACGACGAGCTTCGCGAAGCCATGCGCCGCGAGACGGAGCTGTTTTTCAAGACAATCGTAGACGAGGATCTAAGCGTCGTCGCCTTTCTGGACGCCGAGTTCACCTTTCTGAACCGACGCCTGGCCCTCCACTACGGCATCGAAGGCGTCGAGGGAGATTGGTTTCGCCGAGTTCGTGTCGATCCGACCCAGCGGACCGGCGTTCTCACGCAGGCCAGTGTCCTCACGGTGTCCTCCTATCCCACCCGGACCTCACCCGTGCTGCGCGGAAAATGGCTGCTGGACAACATCCTGGGAGCTCCGCCACCGGCTCCACCGCCCGGAATTCCTGCGCTGAATGAAGAGAAGGTAGGGCAGGAGGCAACCCAACGCAAACAGCTGGAGCAACATCGTTCCAACCCGGCATGCGCAGTCTGCCACATCAAGATGGATGCCTTGGGTTTTGGACTCGAAAACTACGACGCAGTGGGCGCCTGGAGGACCCGGGATGGCAGATTTCCAGTCGACTCTTCGGGTACGCTGCCCGGTGGAAAGACGTTCTCAGGGCCGGCCCAACTCCGAGCGATCCTGGTCGATGACAAGAGGGAGTTTGGTCGCTGTTTGACCGAGAAAATGCTAACCTACGCGCTAGGGCGAGGGCTCGAGAGCTACGATACACCCACCGTCGAAGCGGTTGTCGAACGGCTCGAGCAGGACCAGTACCGATTCTCGCGCCTGGTTCTCGAAATCGTCACGAGCCTGCCTTTCAGGATGAGACGAAAGGAGACGGAAGGATGATCACCGCAAAACATCTGCCCAGAAGGACCTTTCTGCGCGGGCTTGGGGCAGCGGTTGCCCTTCCCCTGCTCGACGCCATGCAGCCGGCATTTGCTGCCAGGAGTGCGGCCCGGGTGAGTACTCCTTGCCGGTTGGGGTTTGCCTATGTGCCCAACGGTATCGTCATGGAGAATTGGACCCCACTGCAGGCTGGACCCGGCTTCGAAGTTCCGTCAATCCTGGAACCGCTAGCCGCTTCTCGCCAAGACTGGACCATACTTTCGGGACTCACCCACAATAGTGGCCGCGCTCTCGGTGATGGTCCTGGCGACCATGCGAGGGCCGCAGCTTCCTATCTCACCGGCGTCCACCCCAAGAAGACCAACGGCGCGGACATCAAGAACGGTATCTCGGTGGATCAAGTGGCGGCCCAGGCCATCGGTGATAAGACGCGCTTTCCTTCACTGGAGTTGGGGACCGAGCACGGCCGCCAGACGGGAAACTGCGACAGCGGTTACAGCTGCGCCTATAGCAACAGCATTTCCTGGCGCGCGGAAGCCAGTCCCATGCCACCCGAGGTGAATCCACGTCTGGTCTTCGAACGTCTTTTCGGCAAGGCCGATCAGGACAACGATCCCGCTGCAATTGCCAAGCGGCAGCGCTACCAGAAGAGCATCCTGGATTTCGTTCGGGCAGACACTCAGAAGGTGCAGCGCAAGTTGGGGCCTACCGATCGCCGGAAGCTCGATGAGTACCTGCATGCCGTACGCGAGATCGAGAAGCGGATCGAGCACGCCGAGCAGGATCAGAAGGAAATAGTCCCCGAGTTGGACCGACCTGCGGGAATCCCGATCGACTATGCCAAGCACGTACGATTGATGTTCGATCTGCAGGTGGTGGCATTCCAAACCGATGTGACCCGAATAACGACGTTCATGTTTGGACGCGAAGGCAGCAATCGAACCTACCGAGAAATCGAAGTTCCTGACGCCCACCATGGTCTCACCCACCACAAAGGGGACACCAAGAAAATCGAAGCTGTCGGCAAGATCAACCGCTATCACATGGAGCAGTTCGCCTACTTCATCGAGCGGCTACGCTCCACTCCGGACGGAGACGGTTCCCTGCTCGACCACTCTATAATCGTCTACGGAAGCGGCCTCTCAGACGGCAACGATCACACGCATTGCGATTTGCCCGTACTCATGGCCGGACGCGGCTGCGGCACACTCCATCCGGGGCGCCACGTCCGTTTTCCCGACGAGACCCCGATGACCAACCTGTATCTCTCGATACTGGACCGGGTCGGTGTGCAGCCCGATTCTCTGGGCGACAGCAATGGCAAGTTGGGAGAGCTGTCCGAGATCTGAGTTGTCTTGTGCGTTTCTACCCGGAGAGCGTCATTGCGAACAAGTTCTGATCTGCAGTGAACATCGATAGCAGCAGTGACCCCTGTAGGATGGGCACTCCTGCCCGTCGAGGATACCAACGGGCGAGAGTGCCCATTCTACGCGGGGTCACACTGCTCGATGAAGCCCCAGATCAGGCAATTCCTCCGACGCCGGCGAATTCGATACCCGTCAGCTCTGCCATTTCTTTTTTCCAGGTCGTAATGTCGTCGGCCTGAAACTGATCCAGGTGAGTGTGGCCGCAGGCACGGGCCATCACTCGCATCAGCCCTACCGATGCCTGCAGAAATCGAGCCAGCCGTTGAGCCGACAGATCGACATTGAGTCGTGCTCACAGATGCTCCTGTTGGGTGGCGACCCCCGCCGGACAGCTGTTGGTATTCCAGATCCGGGCCGAAACGCAGCCGAAGGCCTGGATGGCTGAGTTGCGAGGGTAAGCCCGTGCGCACCGAGGCAGAGCGCCTTGATGAAGTCCGACGGGGTGCGGATGCCACCCGTGATAATGAGTGTCACGTCTTGCCTCCCTTGCTGGTCGAGGTATCGTCTGGAGCGAGCGAGAGCGAGAATCGTGGGGACGGAGATGTTGTTCCGAAAAATCAGCGGCGCTGCTCCCGTGGCACCGCCTCGTCCATCCAGAATAATGTAGTCGGCACCGGCTTCCAGCGCAAACTCAATGTCGCGCTCGATGTGCTGTGCGGACATCTTGAACCCGATGGGAATGCCACCGGTCAACTCTCGCACCCGTCCGGAAAACCGTCGGTAGTCAGCTGGGGTGGTGAACTCGGCGAAGGTTGGGGGAGAAATCGCGTTCTGTCCTTCCTCCAGCTTTCGAACCTGGGAAATCTTTCCCTTGACCTTGTTGCCGGGCAGATGGCCCCGGTTCCCGTCTTCGCTCCCTGCCCAGCCTTGAAGTGAAATGCCTGTACCCTTTTGAGGAGGTCCTCGGAGAAGCCAAACTTGGCGGACGCCAGCTCATAGAAGTAACGAGAATTTTCGGCCTGCTCTTCGGGCAGCATTCCTCCTTCACCTGGACAGATGCCGGTGCCGGCGAGCTCAGCCCCCTTTGACAGAGCTACTTTGGCTTCTTCCGATAGAGCTTCGAACCTCATGCCCGAGACGAAAAGGGGAATATCGAGTCGCAGCGGTTTCTTGGCATTTGGCCTAATCACAAGCTCTGTGCCCACCGTTACATCTTCCAAGAACGGCTTAGAAGCCAGTTGAGCTGTCAAGATCTGGATGTCGTCTCATCCAGGCAGCGTAGGTCTTGGCACCCCCATGGCGGCAACAGGACCGTGATGGCCCGTCTTCTCGAGTCCATCTCGAGCCAGCGCGTGAATCAACTCGACCGTGGGTTCTTCCGGAGTATTCTTTGGCGCTGGCATTCCATCGCCGCTTGCAGCAGGCGATTCCTCAATCCGGACGTCGCCCAGATGTTTGTGGCTGCCATCGCAATAGGGTGGATTCTTCGTCTGCTTGCACATGTAGAGATATGCTTCTTCTGGCTGGTCGACGGTGAACGCAAGGGGCTCCATTCCGGTGCCCCTATGAGAACCGTCACAGAATAGCTGCGACCTCGAGCCGGCACATGCGCACCAGTGGTGTTGGCCCTTTTCAAGCTCGATCTGGATCGGCTGCTTGGCAGCGACCTTGGGAGTTGGCATGCTTTCTCCTCAGTGCAGATAACGTGATCGTTGAACCTGTGTGGAACGACGAGTTCCTCCAGGGAGAGTCAGGTTACCATGAAGCCAGATCGGAAGTGAGTCGGGGCGTTTCCTCGCGAAATTCTTTCGATGAGATAATTCTAAAGAAGGTGACGAAGATGGGAGAATCCAGACGCACGGGAGGATCCGAGTACATTGACGTATCGAAGCTTTCGTGGGAACCCACGAGTTTTCCAGGGATGAAGGTGAAGACGCTATGGAAGGATTCTTCGGGAGACGCGTATACCGCCTTGTTTCGGATGGGGCCGGGTGCTCGCCTTTCAACCCACCGCCATACAGCAGTCGAACAGACCTTCGTCCTCGAAGGGTCGCTAGTAGATGAGGAAGGGGTTTGCAGCGCCGGAAACTTCGTTTGGCGACATCCTGGGTCGACCCACACTGCCCACAGTCCGGATGGCTGCCTAACCCTGGAAGTCTTCCAGAAAGCCAACCAGTTCCTAGAGGAGGAGGAAAGCCAGGATTAGTCTCGGTGGCTCTATTTCAGTAGAATCCCGAGGACTGATGGCATAATCCAAGAGGGCAAGCTTCTAACCCGCTTTACCCCGAGGTGTTCGATGAATCGACGTAAGTTACTGCAAGCTGGTGCCACTCCCTTCGCCCTACCGGCCTTCGCCTGGGCAGGGTGGAGCAAGACGACGGAGGCGCCTCCGGGTATGGTCAATCGCACTGCTATTCAAAAGGTCTGCGCCTGGCCCAACCTGAAACGTCTGAAGAATGGGACGCTGCTTGTTTTCATCTTCAATCAACCCTGCCATGCTGTCTGGGAGGGTGATCTGGACTGCTGGGCCAGCGAGGATAACGGCAAGACCTGGCGTTTTCGCGGTCGTCCGGCCGAACACGATCCAACCACCGGTAGGACCAACTGCGCCGCTGGATTGGCAGCTAACGGGGACGTGGTTGTCTTGTGCAGCGGTTGGGCCGATCGTGCCCCCAAAGGCCAGCTGAGCGGTCCCCATGAACGGGTGATCAGGGCCTGGGTCTGCCGGTCTTCGGACGGTGGCAGAACCTGGACGCGCAGCCTCAACTTTCCCCAGCCGCCCGAGACGCCCGCTGGCAAAGACAATGAGTTTATGCCCTTCGGGAACATTCGCTCCGCCGAGGATGGATCTCTCTGTGCCCCCGTCTATCTCCGAAAGGGCGACTTGCGCGAGAGCTATCTTGTCCGTAGCCGTGACGACGGACATACCTGGGGGGAGGTTACCACTTTGAACCCCAGGGGCAACGAAACCGATATCCTTCACCTGGGTGGCGGCCACTGGCTGGCGGTTTCAAGAGAGTTTCGGGAGAGGCGTGATGTCCACATGGAGTTATTCGCCTCCAACGACGACGCCCGCAGCTGGCTTCGCAGGATGCCGCTCACCCTACCGATGCAGGTTACCGGAAATCTGGCGGCGCTGGACGACGGCCGAGTCCTGTTCAGCTTTGGGAACCGCTGCTGGAACAACTTTGGCGTGGATGTGAGGTTCAGTGATGACCAGGGTGAGAGCTGGGGACCCCCGATCCGAATCGCGGACTGTCCCCGGTCGGACTCCGGCTACCCTAGCAGCGTCCAGCTTGGCAATGGCCAAGTAGTGACCGCGTACTACACCCAGGTCTCCAAGGATTTCCACTACGAAATGAGGATAGCGACCTGGGATCCGAGGGATTTCTGCAGGAATGGCAGACCGAAGGCTTGATCTGAGTCTCTGCGGTGCTTGGCTACAACGAGGGAGCGTTGGGAATTGAATAACAACACCAGAACACAGTCCCACCGAAGAGAGTCCGATCCTGGCCAGGCCCTGTCTCGACGACAGGTACTGAAAGGGGCAGGAGCACTGGCCGGCTCCGCCCTGGCGGCACCCTCTCTGCTCAGAGGGAAGCTCCGACGTCCCAATGTCCTGCTCATCATCGCCGATGATCTGGCTGCCTGGATGACCGGGTGTTACGGCAATCAGCTCATTCGCACACCGCACATCGACCGGCTGGCAGCCGCAGGTACGCGGTTCGAGAAGTTACGGGATCCGGGAGGGTATATCAACTGGAGACTGAGGTGTTCTGGGATGATCGCCTGCGGTTCGTCATCCAGGATGCCGACCTGTATTCCTTTCAATTCAAGTAACCCCGGTCGGCCCCGGGTCGCGTAGCTGCGCAAGGACTCGATCGGTCCGCCGGCCACCACACCGCGCGAGATCTCCTTGCATTCCGATAACGTCAGGGCAAGTCGCAATCGACCTCAGGGACTCGCCTTTTTTCCGGCGGTCCCACATCAAGGCCTGCTGTTCTTTCGTGTAATAGATCCTCGTCCGATATTTCATTGGCAACATCCTCCTCTCTACCCCTAGAGATTAGAGGTGTTGCATCGACCGATTGAATCCGCCCCTAGAAGCGAACATTCAAGTTTCCCGCGGAGCGTCGAATGAACTACGCAGAGATTGCAGAAAACCAGAGGCTCCTTCCGCTCTGGGAATACCCTATAGCCCCTAGGGCACCTCTCCGGCAAGCACGAAACGTCCAAGTGGCCCGGGACTACCCCAACGGCTGCCGTAATCGGGCGGCGACGTTACGTCCCGATTTCAGTTTCCGCCGAATTCGCCGCTCCGGTTTACGCAATTGTTATGTCGCCACGTTCAATCGCATTCAAGTCACAAGTGGCTGGATACACGGATTGGACGAGCCATAGCTGACGATCGCCACATCCAAACGATAGTCATTGTACAGCTCGACAGCGCGTTTGATTGCGTGAATTATCCACTCCGTCTCGTTTCCAAACACTCCACCGCCGAGAAGTATAAGAGATGTTGTGTTGTTTTCAGTTCTTCTGGTGTTCAAGATCGCAGCACAACACGTTGCCTCATAGGATGCTTCCAGAACGAGCTTGGAAAAGTCAGCCCAGAGAGATGAGGAATGATGGGAATAGGCGACCGCTAACGCTGAGCAGTATGCTTGCGAGACTTTGTGCGATGAATCTTCGAGGGTCACTTGAGTATCCCATTGAATAGCGATTCGCAGTAATCCTCGCAATCTATCGCGGTCGCTGTCGCCTGCTGCGCTGAGGTGATCTGATATCTCGGCCACACCCCTCACTGTTGCCAGAGCGCAACCGTTTTTCATCTCCCAGAGGTGGCCGTCGGAATTTTCCAGCGCTGATCCGATATCTGCAAGGCAATCGATTTGATTGGTTGCCGATTGTCCAGTCTGGCCGTTTACAGTCGCGAAGTAGTTACGGTAAATCGTTCCTGCACCAGCGGCGATTGTGCATGCTGGACCTTGGGGTCGGTCATACTCATAGATCCCGACACCGCGTTCTGGTGTTACGCCTGGAGATACCATCTCCAGCAGATTGAACTGGGAAGCGACTTGAAATAGGGAGCCCGCATTGTCTTTGTCTGCGTGCAAATGCTGAACATTGGCAACTACTTCGCGGACTGAAGCAGTGCTGGAGTTGGGGGTGCCCGAGTGGACGCGCTCGCGCAATTCCGCCAAAGACGGTGTCTCCAGATCGCCGCAAACCAATCGTCTGCCGTTTACGTGCGACGTCATTTCGACGCCGTCAACAGTGCTGTTCGCGCGAACCTGCTCCGGTGCAACGGGTCGTTAGCGCGAGCGTTCGTTTGCGGGGTATCATGGGATACTATGGAGCGTAGCATCAAAGAAGAGGCACATCGTCTGGTCGATCAGCTGCCGGAATCAGCTGATTGGGACGGGCTGATGGAGCAGATCTGGATTCGGCAGTCGATCGAAGCCGGCATGGCGGACAGTGAGGCGGATCGCACCGCGCCCGTGGAACAGATCCGCCAAGATTACAGCCTTCCCGAGTGACGGTCCACTGGACGGATCACGCCAAGCGGCAGCTCGCTGCGATTCACGATTACATCGCCCAAGACTCACCACGCTACGCGTTGTCGATCGTCGGACCCACCGCTCGCAGCAGATTGCGCGATTCCCGAACTCGGGTCGAGTAGTGCCCTAACTCGAGCATCCGGAGATTCGCGAGGTGATCGAGCCGCCGTATCGAATCGTGTACCGAGTGGGCCCGGCACGTATCGACGTATTGACGGTATTCCACGGCGCTCAACTATTCCCAGCACGCTAACTTCTGCTTATATGGTTTCCAGATAAACCCGCTTCCTGCTCGGATTTTCCAGATAACATGCGGTATTCGATTCTGCCTAAGCTCTTTGAAGTCTATTCATTGGAATCGACTTTGCGATATTTCGGAGTCTTATTGGACGTATCACTCGACGTTCGATTACGAACAAAATGGGCCGCTGTCTGTAAGATCGGGTGACGACTATCGCACTTCTGGCTGATTTCTCACGTTGTGCCGGTATTGACTCCGTAGGTTTGACGACGCATTCGTTTCCGGTAGGGAGTGGCCCGGCATGCCCAGCTCCAGAAGCGACCCTGACCTCGCCAACCTGTTTTTCCCTGATTCCGCCGGGGCGTCTTACTTCTGTTCCTCAAGTCCTGGGAACCGCTCCTGGAGGAGATTCCCAGGGACCATTGGGATAGGCGTATTCCACCGCTAGCTCTAGGTTGGCCAGCTCCACCGGGAGCTCTTCCGCCAGCCTCTCGTTCAATTCCACCAGTCGCAACAAGATCCGATTCTCTCCCAATCGTACCGCCTCGGACGGCACCTCATAGTTCTGCCAGGCCGTCAATCCCGGATTGTACGCCGCGGGTTGCATCGGGTTGGTGCAGTCGAGGACCTGCCCGTTGAGTTGTACCTCGAGACGATCCACCACGGTCAGATTGGTCAGATGCAGGTGGAGACAGACCGCCTTGAGACGGGATCCCGCCTCCCGGACGTCGTCCGCCACGTCGAACCGGGATCTGACGTGGGTGGGGCAGGCAGTTGGGAAAGGAGTGGTCGGTTCGAGTGACGACATAGCGCTTGTTCCTGTGCTGGAGACGCATCGGATCGGCGATGTCATCCAAGGCCGGTCGGTTGTCGTAGTTGAGTGCTGCACCGGTCCCGAACCAGTTGAAGACATAGAGCCCGTCGGCTCCGTATCTCCAGTGGCGGGCGGCGAGCGCCCGAATCATGTCGAGCGTGAGGGGGAGCATCACGGGCGGATCGTAGAACACCCGCCACACCCCACCCGTATGTCCAGCCCGGCAACCCTCTTCCAAGGCGGGATGCACCTGCACCGGCGTGTCTCGCGTCAGGGTTGCCCACTCCGTGATGTTTTCCTCCAGGTCGGACATGAAGAAGGTGGAAGGGATCACAATATCGACCAGGTCTTTCTCAACCCAAGATGACACATCCAGACCCAGACTGCGTGCTCCGTCAATGGTGTTGGGCACGCGCACCCCCAATCCCAGATTTCGTCCCTTGTGCTCGCCGATCCGATCCAGCACGCGTCGGCTCTGCCGGATGAACTCCGTCATGACCGGCAGGTTCTTCTCCTCTTCACCGAACTTGAAGTAGCCTGGGACCCGCATGAAATCGTAGAGAAATCCATTCACCTCGTATCGCTGACAGGACTCCGACATCAGCTCCAGCCGAAGCTGGCGCACTTCGGGACGGGCGAAGTCCTGCAAGGGAGCCAGAATCTTGGCCAATCGCGGGGGGCCAGCCGTGGGCACCTTGGTCGCCGATGCGTAGATGGGGATTCTCTGAAAAGAACCGGGATCCGATCAGGCGCACTACGTTTCCTTCCCGGTCGGCGTGGTGCCAGTCGTTCATGCTGAGGCGCAACCAGAAGTGGATCCCCTGACGTCGGGCCTCCTGTACCTGGACGTCGAGCGGATCGATGTTCTGATCCCAGAGTCGTTTGAGGTTCTCCGCGTGGCGCCACAGCTTGACGTTCCCGACCCGTGCTCCCTCCTTTAGCCGATCCACGAGCCATTCTGCTCCCTCGACCCGAGTGGGATAGGCCACGGTGTAGCCACAGTCCGTTCCCAGAGAACAGACATAGGCATCCACCGGCGTTCCCTCGAAGTATCCCAGGTGGGCCTGTGCCACCTTCTTGGGGTCGACGGGAGGGTTGTAAAGCTCTCTTGTCCGTGGTTCTGATCCCACATGATGCGCTAGGTGCGATCCAGCCGGCCAGCGGGCTTGGCGGGTCCAGGCCCTGTTGATGGAGAGGTTGCCGACTTTCCGGCGGGCAAACTTGGATTCCGGGCCCCGGCCGCGGCCAAGGTCCCGGCAGCCAGACCGGTGGTGAGAAACGTTCTTCTCTTCATTTCAAGCTCCAGACACTCCCTTCTGAACGTCGTGAATCGAATTGCTACTTTACTTCCCTCCTTCGCTGGACCTGGGGTCTACGAGGAAGCCCGCGGATGTCGGCAGAGAAGCTCTCGGCCGATCCCATCGATGCTTGCACAGGCTCAAGTCCCTCAGGACTCGCGGTTGAATGCGGATTCTGGTAAAGGCGTCCAGGTTGTCACGCAACGTTACTTCGGAACCTGCTCCCCCCGAGACGAAGTCGAACAGCGCCTTCGGCAGTACCTCCTGTGCCAGTGCCTCGTACTCTAGGACGTGCACAGGTCCTGCTGCTTCGGTGTTGCTCATAGTTTTCACCCTGTTGGTCTGGCGATGATCCCTCAGACCAGGCTACCATCGTGTCAGAAAAGTCCTTCTTCGTCCGTTGGGTTGGGTCTTGAGTGGTGCCGGTCTAGGAAGGCGCAGGGAAATGAAAGGAATGGTGAAGTTATGAAGTGGAGACGACGTGAGCTTCTCAAACACTCTTCGAGCCTTTTGGTGGGCACTTCGGTGCTTCACACCTCGGGCCGCTGGGCTAGGGCCAACGATCGCATTCGGGTGGCGGTTCTGGGTCTGGGCAATCGTGGTCGTGGACATATCCGTGAGGCGATGGCCATCGACGGAGTCGAGGTGGCCACAGTGTGCGATCCCGACGAATCGCGGATGGCAAAAAGTGCGGCCACCCTGGAGAAGGCGACAGGAAGGAGGCCCCGGTTGGAACCCGATCTGCGCAAGATCATGGATGATCGGGACATCGATGTGATCAGCATTGCCACTCCCAATCACTGGCATGCTTTAGCGACCATCTGGGCCTGCCAGGCCGGGAAGCACGTCTATGTGGAGAAGCCGATTGCCCACAACATCCTGGAGAGCGGTAGGATGCTGGAGGCTGCCCGCAAGTACGACCGGATCGTTGCCACCGGGACCCAGAGGCGTTCCAATCCCAATTTTCGAAAGGCGATCCGAATGCTCCAGGAGGGGGCCATCGGAGAGATCTACATGGCCCGCAGCGAATATGCCCAACCCAGAGACCCCATTGGCTTCGAGAAGACCGGACCTCCCCCTACAGGGCTCGACTGGGACCTCTGGCTGGGCCCCGCCTCCAAGCAGTCCTATCACGCCAACCTGGTGCACTACAACTGGCACTGGTTCTGGGACTTTGGCAACGGTGAAATCGGCAACAACGGTCCCCATTTTTTGGACATCCCGCGCTGGGCCCTCAAGAAGCAACTGCCTACCAGGATTCATTCGACCGGGGGACGCGTTGGCCCCAGGGATCAGGCTCAGACTCCCAATACCCAGAGAACCACGTTTGTGTACGAAGACGGCATCTCCATCATCAATGACATCCGTGGCCTCTACACGGGAGAGAACTTCTTCTGGGAGTTCTACGGGAGTAAGGGGTATATGCGCATGACGCACTCGAGTCGGGATTTCGCCGGGTGCGAGTTCAAGATCTTCATGGGAAGGAACAAGATTCCCGAGAAGGACACCAATGCGCCTGCCACGGGACAGCGGGAGGACCACTACCGCAACTTCATCGCCTCTGTGCGGGCCGGAAAGCGAGAGATGCTGAATTCAGATCTAGAAGAGGGCCATTTCTCCGGGGGCCTCTGTCTACTGGCCAACATATCCTACCGGCTTGGACGCGAGCTCAGCTTCGACCCAGCCGCGAGTCGCTTCATTGCGGACAGCGAGGCAGACGAACTTCTCACCAGAAATTACCGTCAGCCATTTGTAGTGCCGGACCGTGTCTGAGGAAGAACAGCCTGTCCCTTTCTCAGGCCCTCATTCTGGAGCTAGAGCCCTCATTGAGCTATTCGAAGCGAGTACAGATGTGCTTTGTCGAGCACCACCCGTAACCGCACCACCCGGTGGTAGGTCTCTTCCAGGCCTGATTCCCTCCAACTGAACTCCGCCCCGACCTCGTCCCCCGAAAAGGGAACGCCGTCTTCAAGGCTCAGGCCAGGGAAGGCATTGCCTTCGGAGTCCTGTAGCTCTACCCGGACGCTCCCTCCCTCCAGCGTGTGAGCGTTGAGTAGAAGCCGACTCCCCTCCAGTACCAGGGGATGGGTCGTAAACTCTCCGCGCTCGTCGACGGGCTCTACGTGGGCCAGCCTGCCGGCCTTACATCGGGCCAGTGCGGGAACCCAGATCGAGGCCTTTGATTCTTCGAAAAAGTCCTTCCAACTGCTGAAGAAAGGGGCTAACTCGTACTGAGGATAGCTCTTTTTGAAGTAGTCCAGACCTAGTTCGTCCAAGGACTTGCGCTTCATGCGCGTCGCATCCTTCGACGACACCAACATGTAGCGGGCACTTCCACCCAGATAGGGAAACCACCATTCTTCCTGTCCCTTCGTGTTAAAGACTGGATAGAAGGTGGACATGCCGCTCACGAAACCGGCGTCGGGGCTTCCGGCTGGACCATTCGCAAGCAGTGGAATTCGGTTGCCTCCGAAACGGTGCCAGTGAACCCGATCCCGACTCCAGACCAGTTCCTGTCTTTGCTTTTGCTCTACCAGATTGTAGTGAAGGACCGCTCCCAGATAGAGCTGGCCGTCGGTGTCGCTCTCGGTGTGACCGGCCGGGCTCAGATAGCCAAAACGGTAGAAAGTGGTCCCCGGCTCGACGTTTCGGGAGGAGAAGAATCGGAGCACGAAGTTGTCCATGTCCATCGGTGCTGCAATCGTACATTCTGAATCGGTATTTTTGCGGAATCGGCCGCTCTTTGGTGGGATAGGGATAACTGTCGAACTCGCCCGACTTCAGAAAGTCTTCCTTCGCCAGATCTCGGAGGATGTTGTTCTGCTTTGAGCCCTGGAATTCCACTCGTCCGAGTTCAGGCTTCTCCCAGTGCACTCCGTCGCGAGACACTGTCAGGCAGAGGTAGCGGGGTCGAGACCTCGATCCCGCTACACGGTTGAAAATGGGGTCGGCGGGGAGCACTCCCGCAAGGTAGGTGATCCGATAGAGCGATGATCGCCCGTCCCAGCTTAGTGACCCGATCTTGACGATGTAGGAGCCTTCTTCCCAGGGCCGATCGATCTTCACTACCGGACCATCAGAGAGTCGTTCCAACGAATCGGGACGGTGTTGGAGACCTACGGAGGCAGCAAAGATCCAATCGTCCACCAGGTACTGGGGGGGTCCAGGACGCAGCGGGACCCGAGGCTTCCAACTCTCGGTCGAGACTTCCTTCCAAAACTGGCGGACCAGGAAGGGACCGACGGCCTTGCCCGAGGCGGTGACTCGGGCCCGAAGCCAATACTCACCTCGGGGCCAGCCGCTTCCGTCGAAGGCATGACGCTGGGCTTTTGGCGTCAGGTTCAGACTCAGGGACCAGCCACCCGATTCTGGTCCGGACCCAGAACGTCAATCTCTAGCGAGCAGGAGTCGACACGTCCGGGGATTGTCCGAATAGTGAAGCCGATTTCGTCATGGTCAATATAGGCAGGGCGTTCAGGGGTGCACTCGATGAATTGTCTCAAGGAGTCAACCTGAGCCAGGCGTCTGCCGTTCATTTCCCTGATGAAGGTGTTGGGGTCAACCTCAAGGCTCCACTGACCCCGCGGGGAGTCTCCATCCCTCACTTCGAGGCCGAACCGGTATCGGCCCAGGTCCCAGAGTTGCCTCGAAGAGCCTGGTTTCGAGGGTGCATAACGGCCGTCATCAATAAGCGGGAAATAGATCTCCACGGTCCCCTTGGAACCACTGCGGTGAGCCCGGGCAGTGAGCTGATGGCGGAATTCATAGGGCTGGGTCACGGTGATATGGGCAAAGAGACTGTGGGAGCCCTCAGCCTGCTGGGGCCAGTCGAACTCCAGGATTTGGTGGAAGTAGTCCTTGTGCTGAAGCTTGAGCCAGTGTTCCCCTGCTTCAGCCCTGCCCAGTGTCTGGGCAGCGGTCATGAGGACAGCAACAGCCAGGAATCTGTTGACGACGAGGAACAGCTTGGATTGCATTGAAGTGAGAGACATTGCGTTCTCCTTCTGGTGGGCCCAGCTGCCGTAGACAGGGGGAAGAAGCAGGGAGTATAAACAGGGGCATGAATCTATACACGGCTTTCAGATCCGTTCTCAAGATTGGAGCTCATGGCACCCTGGTAGCGATGCTTCTGGTCTTTTTCCTATGCGATCCGATCGAGGCCAGCAGCCAGAGCGTAACACCAACTCTTCGGCTCGGGGAAGAGGAAGCGACTCTCTTCGCCTTTGATGACGTCTCCTTCCCCTTTACCTACAACCTCTATCTGAGCATGCATCAACCTCGAAAGCATCCCGACAACCCCGTTCTTCCCCTGGGGGAACCGGGCGATCCTGATGAGTGGCAGCAGCGCTATTACGGAACCGTGATTCGCCACCAGGGCAAGTTCAAGATGTGGTACGTGGGGGCCTCGCGGGAAGCGTTCGTCACCCCGGAACTGGGAGGCGCTATCGACTTCCGGGGCTGGCGATTCCTGTACGCTGAAAGTCAGGACGGGATCCATTGGAAGAAACCCGACCTGGGGCTGGTGGAATTTCGGGGCAACCGGAACAACAACCTGCTGCTGATGCCCGAGGGCTTCCGCGGCTACCATATCCTGGTGGTCCACGAACCGGAGGACCTCGACCCCAGCCGCCGTTTCAAGGCAGTGGTCCTGCTGAGAAAGTACGGGGAGTATGCGGTATCTCATGTGCAGGGTGCCAGTCCGGAAGGCTGGGGCACCCGAGCCGTCAACCTTCCCCTCTACAGTGCCGATGGTCTGCGCTGGCGGGTGGCGGACGAGCTGGTCTCCGGAGGGGGCAAGACCATCTCTCCCGACATTCACCTGGTGACCGACGTGGAGGGAGCCGGACTCTACCGCTGGCAGGGTATGTACTATCTGTCTGGACAGGGGCAGGGCAGTCCCGCCGTGGAGCCCTATGGGAGGCATATCGAGATTTTCCGTTCCTCCGACCTCATCCACTGGTCCCGATCCCAGACCATGGGTTTCGCCCGGGAAGGCCAGTTCCAGCGACCGGCCTCGCTGGAGAGACCGCTTCCCAACGAGCAGACCCACGAAGGCGCCAGTGTCTGGAACCGGGGCAATGTGCTCATCGGCCTCACCGGGTTCTGGCATGGGGCCAAGGACTGGACGGGAGTGGTTCACCCCCTGGGATTCCTGGTCAGCAACGACGGTCTTCACTTCCGCGAGCCCATCCCCGACTTCATTTTCGCGGAGATAGGTGAAGATGGAAGGGATTGGGACTACGGTGGCCTTTCCCAAGGGCAGGGGTTCGAAAACGTCGGGGAGATGACCTATATCTGGTATGGCCAGATGGATCAGCGGATGGGAACTCGCACCGGCCGTCCCTGGAAAGGCGATGGGGGGGTCGGCCTACTACTACTGGGGCGGGACCGTTTCGGCTCGCTATCGGTCCGCGATCCGGACGAAAAGGGAATCCTGGCTACTTCCGACCTGGAGCTGCAGGGTCCGGCCAGCCTCTGGGTCAATGCCGAGGGCCTGGGACCTCACTCAAGTCTCAAGCTGGAGCTGCTTGATCATCTGGAGCGACCTCTTCCCAACTACTCGGGCGAGGGCTCGGCCGTGGTGGAACAGTCAGGTCTCCGGGTGCCGGTGAAGTGGTCGGGCGGAAGTCAGATCCAATCTCCGAAGCAGCCGTTCAAGGTCCGGGTGACCCTACAGGGGAGGGACGTCGGCGCCATTCGCCTGTACGCGCTCTACCTCTCCCCCGGCCAGCAATGAAATCGCGATCAAGCCTGAGCGGTCCCGAGCGCTGACGGTCACGGCTTTGAATGACTTCCCAGGGCATCCCGAATGTGTGCCGAAACGGCGTTCCCCAGTCGATCGCTGCCTTGGGAATTGAAGTGCACCCCATCCCTGGTCATGAGCTTTTCCTTGCCCACCGCGCCGATCACTCGATACAGGTCGTTCACGGGTAGGGAGAACTCCTCCGCTAGCTCGCGTGCCACCTGATTGTAGCGCGCCACATCAGAGTCCCTTCGGACCACCCGGCCGTAGCCCTCGGAAACCTCCTGCCACTGCTCATGGACGGGTGTCGTCAGTGCAAGGATGAGGATGGCGGAGGTCTCCTTTGTGATGCCCTCGAGAATCTTCCTCAGATTCTTTCCGTAGTCTTCGATGGAGGTCCTGGGCGCCCCTGTCTCCTCCATCAGGTACATGTCGTGAAGACCGACATTCAGGTGAACGACGTCGGGCCGCCGCGAGCTGACCCA
>Ga0310345_10001216_pt1 | contig 29971 bp, 33 predicted proteins | sample HC15DNA20500_MG_FD_204667 | JGI IMG/M metagenome (GOLD analysis project Ga0310345, IMG submission 204667) | Marine microbial communities from station ALOHA, North Pacific Subtropical Gyre - HC15-DNA-20-500_MG | ecosystem: Environmental > Aquatic > Marine > Oceanic | place: Pacific Ocean: North... | reverse complement strand
AAATATGGAACCGGACTTTATGGAACAACAAAAGGTATACCCCTGATTAGGCAACATGTTGTTGGTTCAGGATTTGCAGTAGGAATAAAAATTAAAGACGTTGACGGAAAAGCACCATTTATTATTAAAGGATTTCAATTAGGATTTACACCGGGAGGTAGAAGGTAAAATATGGCAGGATATGTAAGAAATAGTAGTACTCATAGTACAGGTGATGTAATAGAAGTAGATCACCTTAATTTAGAATTTGCAGAACTAAATACAGCATTTGATTTATCGGGTGGTCACACCCATGACGGCAGTACAGCAGGCGATGGAGGAGCACTATCTAAATTATACTCTAATGCAATAACAATTGGAACAGCTGCAGATTCAGATATATCTATTACATTTAATACAAATGATAATGATGGTCTCTTAACTTGGATGGAAGATGAGGATTATTTTAAATTCTCAAATGACATCTTAATGAATAGCACAGAAAGAATATACTTTAGTGATACATCACAATTTATTTATGGTGTTAGTGCAACTGTTTTAGCTCTTGGAGCAACAGATGAAATTGACTTAACTGCAACTGAAATAGAAATTAATGCAACTACAATAGATCTTAACGGTGCAGTTGCAATGGATGGTGCTATTACAGGTGCCACTAACATTACTTTATCAGGGGAGTTGGATGCAGCTACATTAGATATTAGTGGTAACGCAGACATAGATGGAACTCTTGAAGCCGATGCTTATACAGTAGACGGAACAGCTCTTAATGAATATATAGCAGATACTGTAGGGGCTATGGTTGGTTCAAATACAGAATCGGGCATAACTGTAGCATATCAAGATGGTGATAATACATTAGACTTTACAGTTGGTACACTTAACCAAGATACAACCGGTACTGCAGCTATTGCAACTACAGTTACTATAACAGATAATGAAAGTACAAATGAAGATAATGCTATTATATTTACAGCAGGTGGTGATGTTGATGGAGGTAATTTAGGGTTAGAATCTGATGGAGATTTAACATATAACCCAAGTACAGGGTTATTAACTGCCACATCTTTTGCAGGACAAGTAACAACTGGAGCACAAACAAATATTGCTTCATTATTTAAAACAGATATTAAAATTGGTGAAGACGATCAGACTAAAATAGATTTTGAAACTGCTGATACAATTAATTTTTACGCAGGTAATGAAAAACAATTAATTTTAACTGATGGTGCTTTGACACCGGGTTCAAATGCGATTGTAGATTTAGGTACTGATGCTTTAGAATTTAAAGATGCCTACTTTGATGGTACAGTAGAAGCTGATGCTATCACAATAGGAGGAACTGCAATAGGTTCAATCTATGGTGTTGTAGCAGGTAGTTCTAGCATTGTAACAACAGGTGCTTTAGATTCCGGCTCAATTACTTCTGGATTTGGCACTATTGATACAGGGTCCTCAGCTATTACAACAACAGGATTAATTAGTGGTGGCTCACTAGACATAGATAACGTTCTAATTAATGGAACAACAATAGGTCATACTGATGATACTGACTTAATTACAGTAGCCAATGGTTTAGTAACAATTGCAGGAGAAATTTCTACAACAACACTAGATATTGGCGGAACAAATATAACAGCAACAGCTGCCGAGTTAAATTATTGTGATGGTGTAACATCAGCTATACAAACACAATTAAATACAGCCGCAACAGTCGGAAAGGCAATAGCAATGGCTATTGTTTTTGGATAATTTTTATTAATAAGGAGAATAATATATGGCAAACCCAAATATAGTAAATGTCGCAACGATTAACGCAGGTAATGCGGGTTGGAATCTAGGAACAGGTTTAACTGACACACTATTAACAGTTGGAGCAGATGTAGTTGTAAAAATAAATACAATAATTTGTTCAAATGTAGATGGAACCAATGACGCTGATCTAAATTTATTGGTGGATGGCATGGGTTCCGGTGTTCCTACAGACGCAGTTGCAACTGGAGGTGATGCAACTGTTTATCTTGCAAAAACTGTGTCCGTCCCCGCTGATACTTCATTATCTGTAATAGATAGTCCAATCTATCTTATGGAAAATGATATATTAAAAGGTGGAGCAAGTGCAGCAAGTGATTTAGATTTATTCATCTCATACGAAGTATTGAATGACGCATAATAGATAAGGAAAATTTATGCCTAAATATATACCTAGACAAATAGAAGGTAAAGATGTGGCTGACAATGCTGTAGATCATACAGCAGTTGCAGAAAGTTTTATACATCTGGCTACAGCGGCTCCAGACGGAGACGATGATGAAGGAACAGGTTTCGCTGTTGGATGTCTATGGATAGATTATTCTAATGGCGAAACTTATACTTGTATTGGTTCTTCTGATGAAGCAGCTCAATGGGCAGCACAAGATGGCTCTGATGATATAAATATTTCTCCTGCTTGGCAATCACTATCATATGGCTACGAAACAGGCGGTGGAAATCTTCCGGGTTCTCCAACTAAAACTGATGAAATATCCAGATGGCCAATAGCTGCACCTTACCCTGTTGCTGATATTGGAACTTTATCTGATGAAATGTATAGTTTAGGTCCAGCAGTAGAAAAATCTGCGGCTACTTGTTTTATAGCAAGTGGAAGAATTGCTCCTGTAACACTTAGAGACGAAGTTGCAAGTTTTCCAGCAGCATCACCAGCAGTTGTATCTGATATAGGAAATGTAAATAACTCAACAGCTTATGCTGGAAGTGGTTGGAGTGCAACAAAAGGATATTTATTTAGTGGAAATGATGGTCCGGGAGCAGGAGATACAATTCAAGATTATGCACTTGTAAGCCCTTTTTCATCATCTGATGTAGCAGAGCATGCTGAAACTGATAGAGAATGGCCCACATCTCATGATGACGATACACATACTTATCTTGTTGGTGGTTCGCCACCGAGCTCTGGAATAGACAAGGGAATAAGATACCAAAAAGGAACTTCTACTGATTCATCTGATGTTGGAGAATTAAGTCGAACTACTTATGCAGCTTGTGGTAATACAGATAACTCTAATGGCTATGGTTTTGTAAGCGGTGGAGGCACAACCCCAGCAGAAGTAGATGAAATTACAAGATTTGCATTTTCTAGCCCTTTTACAGGAGCAGATGTGGGAGAACATGCTTCACCTTTTATTGCTTATGGAGCAAATAGAGGTGTCAGCACACAAACCCATGGTTTTACAATAAGTAGAACAACTCCCGGAAACGTAAAAGAAAGATTTGCATTTGGATCGCCAGCAAGTGGAACTGACGTTGGAGAAGTTGCTTCTGGTTTAGATGATGTTTGCTGTCACGGAGTTTAAAAAATTATGAAATATATCCCTGAAAAAATACAAGCACACGAATTAAAAGACGAAACACTAGAAAGTGGTGACATGAGCAAAAAAGTCATTCACGTAAACGCAGGAGCACCTGCAAAAACAGATGACACAGGATTAGGATATAACCAAGGTACTATATGGATAGACTCAACAAATGGAGATATGTATGTTTGTTCAGACCATTCTGCTGAAAATGCAACATGGTTAAATATGGAAGGTGATGATGTTAATCTTTTTTTATATCAAGCAAATTCAAAAATAGGTAGAAGTGGTGGGTTTAGAGATCCATCGCCTACATATCAATCTGCCCATATACAAATGATGTCAGTAGCATCAGAAGGAGATTCTGCTGATATAGGAGAAACATCCCCAAGTTTAGGTGTAAAAGGTTGGCAAACTGGATGTGCAAAAGATGGTTATCCTGCCAGTTATGTTTACTGGTATGGTGGAATAACTACAACTCCGGGCAATTCACCTACTGATGAAATGGTAAGACACGGTATTTCTTCTCCAGCAACACTTGCAGATATTGGAGAAATAGGAAACAAACATGCTTTTGGCGGAACTGCTTGTAATTCTTCAAATTGGTTTGTATGGGGTGGCGGTGGAGGTGCGACTTCAATTAGTCCACCTTTTACTACCCAAATAGAAAAGGTAACTTTTGCATCCCCTGCTTCGACATCAGATTCTGGTGGAGATTTAGCAACTGATATAGCACATTTTGGTGCTCACACAGATTTAGTAAATTCCAGAGCATATCAAACTGGTGGAGAAGTCGGGTCCGGTCCAACTGAAGTTGATACATTAGCTTATTTTTCATTAGGAATATCATCTGGAAATGAAACTGATTATGGAGAAGCATCTTATGCTACTCATAAAATGGGATCAAGCACTTCAACAACCCATGCCTACCATTTTGGTAGTCATAGCCCATTTACAGATTTAATAGAAAAATATCCAATGACTGCTCCTACCAGTAATACAGATGTTGGAAATTTACTTCAAGGAATGTATGAAGGAGGAGGTGCATCTGCCCCAACTGTTAGTTATCAAATAGGTGGTGCAACTTATCCCCCAAACGCAAGCTTGGACCAAATATCAAAATTTTCTACTGCTTCTGATGCTAATGCTACAGATGTTGGAGAAACGACAGAAACAGTTCACGGTGCACAAGGAAATTGGACAGATTAAAAAAATAATGGAAAAAAAAGAAATAGATACAGTAAAACAAGATCTTGTTAATGATAAGGAAAAGACAAAGCATTGGGGTTTGATAACTTCAGAAATGCACAATTCTCCTTTGTATGATAAAAAGTCTTTTGGTGGTTTAACTACTAAAGAGAATTTTCAAAAAGCATCATTGGCAATTCGCCATGTTGCAAGAGAACATAAAAAATATGGAAGAAGAAATTCACAATGGACAATTAAAAATTTAACGCTTAGTTGGGACACGCCTAGTAGAAATCTTCGACAAATTTCAGCAGAGATGAAGAAAAAGGAAGAAGCTTTATTTGAACACAAATATAAACACAAACAAAACCAAATTAAAGTTGAAAGATATAAAAGACAATTAGAAACAGAAAAAGATGATTTAAAAATATTAGAATTAGAATTAAAAATTGAAAAAGAAATTGTAGGTTTTAATAGAGGTATTGATTATATAGAAGGAGCACTAAAAGATATATTAATACTTCGAAAATGTTATGACGATATAGTTCAAAAATACGGATTACAAACAGAAGAAGATTTTGAGAAGTGGGAACAAAAACATCACATTATGAGATCTATTAGGCAGTGTGTTCGTGATGTTAGAGAACGAGGAAAAATTACAAAAGGTGAACAAGAATTTATAGAACAATGGGGTGGTAATCCATCTTATATGTATAAACGAATTGTAGAACATGTTAACGCAGAACACAATTCTGACGACCCATCAGGTTTACTATTAAATGAATTTGTTAATAAAATGGCAGATGAATTTAAAGACTTAAATCTTAAACAATTAGAATATCATGGCTTTAAAGATGATATACAGAGGGAATTATTAAGACACGAGACTAAACCTAATGGGGAAATTAAGAAATAATGTTCTATACATTTGAAAAAGTTGCCAACCCACGAGTTGATTGGCAGGTTATTTGGAAAAAAGAATTTAATGATGAATTTATTAATGCTGTAAGAAACAGTATTGAGGAAGATAAATGGGTAGATGCTCAAGTTGGCGGAAATCCTAATAAGCCAGAGGGAAGAGTAGATAAAAAAATTAGATCAGTAATGCATCAAAAATTAAAAATAGGAAATTATAAAGATTTACAAGATTTTCCTCATTGCGTAATGGCTGATAAAATAATAAGAGCTAATTCTGAAATATGGAAATTAGATTTAACTGGATTTAACATGGCACTAGATCCGCCTAATGTACTTAGATATAAGGCGGAAGAAAATGGTCACTACGACTGGCACTTGGATTATGGTGCTGCTTTTAGTAACAGAAAAGTTAGTTTTAGCATACAGCTATCTGATCCATCAGAATATGATGGTGGAATGTTAGAAATAGTAGGTATGCCACCAAATGAAGAAACACGAAAAAAAGGAACAATTATTATGTTTCCATCCTATGTACGCCATCGAGTAACCCCTGTAACACGAGGTACTAGATATTGTATAGTCGGATGGGTACACGGACCGCATTTTAAATAACAGATTATGAAATATATACCAAGAAGATTTGAAGGAAGGCATTTTCTCTCGGGTTCAGTAACTCAGGGAAAAGTATCAAAGAAACTATTTGTAACAAGTGCAAGTGATCCAGCAGCAACAGATGACACAGGATTAGGATATGCTGCAGGTACAACTTGGGTAAATACAACAAGTGGACAAGTATTTATTTGTACAAGTGATTCCGCTGAAGATGCTACGTGGAGAGGACAAGAAGGAGACGATGTTAACCATTCTCCAGCTTGGCAGGGTTTAACTTATGCTTATGAACTAGGTGGTGCTACACCGGGTCCAACAGCAATGTCTGATAAAATTTCCAGATGGCCTGTTGCTGCTCCTTATCCTACAGCTGATGTAGGAGAATTGGCACAAGGTATAGCTGGTATGGCATCTTATGTAGGACCGGGTAATGTAGGTTTTACAGCAGGAGGATATAGTAATCCGGGTGATACACATTATGCAGAAGTAACAAGTTTTCCTACTGCAGGTCCACCTGTATCAACATCTAATCAAGGAGACTTAGCTCGAGGAGTATGGGCTTATGGATCAAGTGGTTGGAGTCCAACTGAAGGATATACACTTGGAGGACAAGAAGCTCCCGCTACAAGATATGTAAATACTATTGATAAATTTACTTTTGCAGCTCCTTTTGCAGCAGCTGATGTTGCAGAAATGGCAGCTGGAAAAGATTTTATGACTAGCCACGATGATACAACACATACTTATGTGGCAGGTGGATGGATTGCGGCTACAAACGATAACATTGAAAGATTCCAAAAATCAACAACAACCGATTCAACAGATACTGGAGAGCTTACAGATTCTAGGTCTGCTCGTCATGGTAATTCAGATGTTGACGGTGGTTATGGTTATGTAAGCGGAGGAGGTGGCCCACCACCTTTGAATGAAGTAGATGTAATACAAAGATTTCCATTTGCAAGTTCAACTCCATCAACAGATATCGGAGAATCTTCTACTCCCAATGCTTATGGTTCCCATAGGGGAGCAAGTACATTAACTCATGGTCATACTGCTTCAAGATATGGACCGGGAGGAGATGGTGTAGAGAGGTTTGCATTTGGTTCATCAACTAGTGGGGCAGAAATTGGAGAAATTGCAAATCTTAAAGATGATCTGGGTATGCTTTGTGTATAAAAAAATTATTAAAAAGGAGGAAAAAATATGGCAAATATAATATGTGAATATAAAATGGATAAAGAACGACAAGGCGGAAAAATCAGACCTTTGTGGTTAGATGAAGGTGGAGTATGGTATGATCCCGACAAGTATGCCTACATAGGTGTAGTTAAAGATCCAGAAGTAAAAGTACCAGAGACTGTTACTCGTTATACAAAAGAAAGTTTTGTAGAAAGACAGTTAGATCTACATGATCGCTATCCGTTTAAAAAACCAGACCCAGAAAAGGAAGACCAACATCTACCAGAAAACATGATTGAGATGACTGAAGAAGAAGTAACAGATCAAGCCGAAGAGTGGTGGGACAATAATGTTTAATGCAAAATTTTTTAAAGATAATGGTTATTTAGTAGTTCCAAAAATATTATCAGGAGAACTATTAGATTTCATAGGAATACACGCCTACAACAAAGCAAGAATAGGAGGAGTTCGTAAAAAACCTGATGGAACTATTGATGATGAACAAGTTCCAAACACACCAAGCTTTTATGGTGACTTTGTAATGGAAAACCTACAAGATTTTCTGTTACCAAAAATAGAATCAGCAACAGGTATGAAGTTATTACCAACATATACATATTTTAGAGTTTATAAAGCTGGTGATATTCTTGAAAAGCATAAAGATAGACATAGTTGTGAAATATCAATGACAGTATGTCTTAGAAAAAAAAGAAATGAAAAGATTTGGGCAATATATGCCGACAATACAGACTATAAAAAAGAACATAACTTAGGAGAAGGTCATATAGCTCGTGTAATGCTAGAAGAAGGAGATGCAATGGTATACAAAGGATGCGAAGTAGAACATTGGAGAGAACCTTACAACGAGGGGACAAAGTTAGCACAAGTATTTCTTCATTATGTAGATGCGAATGGACCGAATACAGAATGGAAGAATGATAAGCATCCCGATAAATATTTCGCACAGGAGAAATAATGCACTCAGATATATTTCCTACTTGGTTATGGAACGCACATATTAAAGATAATGTTCAGATAAACAAAGACCTAGAAAAGTTTACATATGAGCTACAGAAAAAAGATCCCGATACAGAGTTAAGGTCTGTAGTCAGAGGATGGCAAAGTAGACAAAACTTTCACGAACTAGAAGAAGCAAAACCGTGGATGAAATCTACAGAACAACTGTTTATATCTATAGTAAGTGAACTTAAACCCGAGGAAGGATTTTGCCTAGACATGGACACTTCGTGGCTAAACCTTAACCCACAGCACGCAGAAAATAAAATGCATATACATCCGGGAGCAGATTTATCCGGAGTTTATTATGTAAAAAAACCAAAAGATTCAGGGGCAATCGTATTATACGATCCTCGAGTACAAATATATCCAGTTAGGACACCAAAAAACGAAATGAGAAACGACAGAACAACAATTGACGCAAAAGCAGGAGATTTGCTTGTATTCCCGGGATGGTTACAACATTCCGTAGAGACAAATATGTCCAAAGAGGACAGAATATCGATATCATTTAACTTATGTTGGAGGAAAATATAACAGATGACAGATTACACTAACCTTTCACAAGATGAATTAGAAGTTTTAATGGCTAATACAATAGGTAACCTAGATGTACCTATCGATCCAAGAACGGGACAACCCGATGAAAAACTCGGTAAAAAAAGAACAGTTATAGGATTAACTACTAAAAATTGGAACTCAAAATCAAGTCCTGTGCATTTTCAACATGACGTGTGGGAAAGAACAGGAAAAGGAGATGCTCCGGGTAGTGTACCTATAGATGTATTAAAAATTTATGATGCTATACAAATTAGAAAACAACAAGAAAGTTTAAGTAAAAAATTGGGCGGAAAAATTAAAGGTTATCAAACAGGGGGAGAGACTGTAGAAGAACGTTCTGAAGAGTCTCTTACAGAAATGAAAAAACAAGCAGGATTTACTCCAGCTACTCCTGCAGCATTACCTACAGGAACTGAAGCAACATATACTCCTCAAACAGTACAAACAGAAGAACTAACAACAAAAGGTGAAACAGGAACTGCTGCACCTCAAGTAACAACCCCAACAACAGTAACAAGGCAAGCTGTCACTGCCCCAACAGTAACAACTGCACCCGATGTTACATCATATCAAGCAGCTGCAACACCCGATATTACCGGAGAAGTAGGAGCAGTAAGTACAGAAGCACAAATTACTCCACCAACAGGAACTGTCGACAGCACTGCATTAGTAACAGGACAACAAGGATCAGAAGCAGCAGCAATAGCACAAACACGATCCGTATCATCAGATGAAATTGTAGATGCTGCAACATTATCAGATATTGGAGTTAATCAAGTAGCACAAGCCACAGCTTCCCAACAAACTACACCTACCACAACTGTTCAAAAACAACTAGAAAATTTACAAGGATTATTTGCAGATGGCAAAGTTCCTGATTTTGCTAAAGGGGTAGTTACAACTATAGAAAATACACTTGCAGCCCGAGGATTAGGTGCTAGCAGTATAGCAGGACAAGCAATTACTGCAGGATTAATGGACAAACTTATTCCGATTGCAACTGCAGATGCTCAACTTCAACAACAATTAGATCTTGCTAATCTTACTAATTCTCAACAATCAGCAGTAGTAAATGCTCAACTTAGAGCCACAATGCAAGGGCAAGAATTAACAAATGAACAACAAGAAAGAGTTCTTAATTCTGCAAGAATTGCAGAAACAAATAATATGAATCTTACTAACCAACAAACTGTTGCCTTAGAAAATGCAAAACTTTCACAAAATATGAACTTAACAAACTTAAACAACAGTCAACAAGCAGCAGTTCAAAATGCAGCAACATATGCAACAATGGATGCAAGAAATCTTGATTCAAGAGTACAAGCATCTGTTAATAATGCAAAATCATTCTTGAATGTAGATCTTGCAAATTTATCCAATAAACAACAAGCACAAACATTAAATCAACAATATCGTGTACAGCAATTATTCTCACAGGAAGCTGCCGAAAATGCTACACGACAATTTAATGCAAGAAGTGATATGCAAGTCAATCAATTTTTTGAAACATTAGGTAATCAAGTAGCACAAAATAATGCCACAAGACAAGATGCTATGAATCAATTCAATGTAGAACAAGGAGTAGCCGTAGAAAGTTTTAACAGTGAAGTACAGGATGCTAGAGAAAGATTCAATGCAACTCAACAAACAGTGATAGATCAATCAAATACACAATGGAGAAGATCTATAAACACAGCAAATAATACAAATACAAATAGAATTGCTCAATTAAATGCACAAAATTTATTAGCACTTACACAGGGTTCACAAAATGCACTATGGCAGAGATATCGTGATGAAGCACAGTGGGCTATGACAAGTGCGGAAAATACATTATCTAGAGCACATGCAGCAGCAGTTGCAGCTATGAATAATGATTTTCAAAGAGAACAATATACTACACAATATAAAAATTATATTAATGCTCAACTAGGACAATTTGCCTTTAATACTATAGGTAAAATAGTTGACACAGTTTTAGGATAAGGAGAAAACTATGAAAGAAATAGCAAAATATGGAAGAAATGGTGATACACAGATTGGTCATTTGACCACTGGTGAAATAGTAGTGCCTAAAGGCATTATAAATTTAAAATTACAAAAGGAACTGCAAAAAGCATTTGAAAAACAAGGAACAGATATAAAAAGATATACTGTTGGAAGTTCATCAAACAGTATTAACCCAATTACAGGACAACCTGAATTCTTTTTTAAGAAAGTTTTTAGAGCTGTTGGTAAAGTATTTTCCGGAGCAGCAAAAGTTGTAAAAAAAGCAGTAAAAGGTATTACAAGTATTGTAAAAAGTCCGGCTGGTATGGCAATATTGATTGCTCTAGGAGGTGCTTGGGTAGCTAGTGGAGGACTCGGTGCATTATTTGGAGGACAAGCAGCTGGACAAAGTGCGTTTGGACAATTTATGTCTAAACTTGGAACTAAACTAGTAACACCATTTAAAGGATTATTTCCAGCAGCATCTACAGCTTCTGGTGGGGCAGCATCCACAACAGGATTATTTGGAGCTGCACCCTTTGCAACTTCCGCAACAGTTGGGACTAGTGCAACAGGGTATACTGCGGGAACTTCCGCCTTTATGGCAGCCCCTGCTAGTATGGCAAAAGTTGCCGGAGTACAAGGATCTATAGGTGCAGTCAAATATGGAACTGCTGCATCGACAAGCTTTATGGGTGCTGTAAAAAAAGGTGCAGTAAAATCACTGGCAACAAAAGGGGCTCTAAGTCTCGTGGCACCAACTAACGTAGTTACATTAGAAACACCAAGTTTCGGAGATAAAAATGCCATGAATAGATCAGTAAATGCATATGGGCTAGGAGGTACAGATGCACCGGGAGTATCTACTCAGTTTACAACAGGAACACCGAACTTATTTGCACCAGATTTAGTTGGATATGTAAATAATGCTTTAGGAACAAGTAATGAGACAAATGCAATAAATGTATTTAATAACCTTAATAATTCTACTCCTGCCTTCGGGTATGCAGGAGGAGCAAATAGATATTTACCACAACCATTTCAATATACTTAGAATAAAGATTCATTACTAATCATTAATTATTTATAGGAGAAAAATTATGCCATTACAAGACACACCAGATGTAGACCCGTTTGATTCCGCAGTGCCGGGACAATCTCTAACACAAGCACCGGGAGAAGCTGCGTGGGAGAAACCAGCAGTTCATGCGATCCCAACAGAAGCTATAAATGCAATTATATTAAATCTGCAACAACCTGACAGTTATAGAGATATGCTAGATTTATTGTATGCAGGTGTAACTATTGAATCATTAGTAAAAACATTAACATTCACTGCTTTTACAGAAGGATTAATAACTCCTGATGTAGCCGAAATAGCAGACATATATTTATTTTTTTATGTATTAGGACAAGCAAGAAAAGCAGGAATACGACCACGGCTTTACAATACAGATGATACAAAAAGAGTAAATATTCCAGAAATAATGGGAGGATTAAATCCTGACAGATATGATTCAATACTTAAAACTGCAAATAGTGTAGAAGGAGCAGCTCCTGTTGGAGAAGCTTTTATGCAAATGAAGGAACAATCTGTAGGAGAAGAACAGCCTACTATTGAAGAAGCCCCTGTAGAAGAACCAGAGGTACCTGCAGAAGAAGTTGAAGAACCTATGGAAATTGATGAAGAAATATTAATGGAGGGAGAAGAAATATAATGGTTACAAGTAAATGGAAAGAAGTCGGTAAAAAAATACTAAAAGGTGCTGCTCATTATGCAACATCTAAAGCTCTTGGTGCTACTATTGGCGAAAGTGCTGAAGCAGGATATCAAGGACAACATATTAAAAGTGATGACGAAGCAAATGCATCTGATACAGAATTATTAACATATCTGGGTAAAAAAGATATAGATTTTGATTACAAATATGGAGTAAATGCTGGCAATGCAAAAATAGTAGGGTCATTACAATGGGAGAAAGATAACAAAGAAAAAGAAATAGGAGGTTTTGAAATAGGACCGTGGTTTACTAGAAAAAATATTTTTATGCCTAAACTAACAGGCACAGCAGAAGAAAGAGGTCCTTTTAGAGATAAACATTTATTAAGGACGTGGCGTGAACATGGTCCTGAAATTATAAAAAATGAAGGAGCCATGGACAGTATAACACAAATGTTTGCTACCACTTTATCAACATATACAGGTGTAAAAGTAGATAGTGAGACTGGAAAACCTATGTATAAAAAACCATCCCCTTCTGCTATAGCACTAGGAAAAATGCATCCACGTTTTCAAGCTGTAGTAGATAATATGAAGGGTGATACCAGAAACTGGGGTAGAGGTTATACAGGGGGTACAAAAACTGGTACTCCGGATTTTAAGAATGGTTCACAAGAAATTCCTTTAGATTCACTAGATGAAGCTGATCAAGATATTGCAGATAAACACAAAGAAATGAAGAAAAATCCCGAACTGTGGAGCACAAACCAACAGGAAAATATTCAAAAAATACTTTTAAAACCTAATGAAAAAATAACTCCGGGATCTGAGGTACCAAAAGGATTTTTAAGAGCTAAAGGCTTAAAGACAAAAGAACAACTTTGGCACATGGCTAGAGGTAATCCGGGTATACTAAAAGAATTACGACAGTACACCGTATATAATTATCTTGATTTAAACAAAACACCCGGTGCTTATTTACAAGCTGCTCTGTATCATTATATAGATCAAGGTGCACACGGAGGTCTTGAAAGATTTCAGTATACATTTGCAGATGATATAAGTTTAATTAACGGAATTGGTATTGGTGTAGACAGGGACCAAACAGTGGGTGCCGGACTAGATGAACAACTAATTGATATATATAGACCTTATAGAAGTAAAACTTTGGGGGCACAAGCGGCAAAAAGTATGGCTTCCTTCAATGCAGGAATAATGAGTGGAAAACAATTAATGAATTTATTAGTTAATGCCGGGGCAAAATCAGGTGGTGAAGCTATATTAGCAGGTCCGGGAAAGTTAGCTGGACTACTGGACTTTTTTAACTCTAACCTAAAAGGTTTCAGCCAGTTTCACGATATTTTTGGAAGAACAGGAGGTATGGGTTCACGAATAGATGGTCTTGAAAATACTTTAGATAGTCTTAGAAACCATAGTTCTGTAGGACTTATGACAGGTAAAAATGAACGAGCATCTTATGATAAATTAGTTGGATATATAGAACACATGATTCATCAAAAAGGAATAGAAAAAGATAATCTATTAAAAATACCAGCATACCAAGACCTACAACAGAGAATTAAAGATGGTAAACTAGATCCACAAAAAAATCCGGCAGCATATCAACTTGCATTACAGAAAGCAGTAGACCAAAGCGAAGAAATGAGAAAAGCTATGGCTAGAGCATCATTTAATACATTAAGAGTTATGTTTGCCTTCCAAGCTGCTGTAGCTCTACAAGGTGGTGCAGGTGGAAGAACAGTTTCCGACCAAGACTTTGAAAGACTACAACAAGCCTTGAGCATTGGAAATTGGAGTACTATAGAACAAGCACAAACTTCTGTATCAGGAATATTAAGATTTATGGAGGAAGGACGAAATCAAGCATTTATCATACAAAAATTTGCTCCAGTAGGGACACATGTAGAAGTGCAAGAAAGATACCAAAAACTAAAAGGACTAATACAATTAAATATTGTAGATGCTAGTGGAAAATCAACTATGGAAACTCATAATGAATATGGAAACTTCATGCCAAAACTATATGGAGCTATGTCTACGCTAAAAATGCAGCAACAAGCAGGGACTAAAGCTAATGTACCAGATCTATTATATAAACTTTTGAATGATTCGATAGATCCGGAAACACGAGGACATCTAGGACTAATACAATAATATGCCAAGTAATTTACAAGATATATTAACATCAGACACATTTAAGACGATAGATTGGGCACAGAAAAGTGCAACTTATCGACCTCTTGAAGAGCAGTATACAGTGTGGGATTCTTATGAAACTTTAAAAGAACAATACCCTGATCTGAATGTGGGTAGTGTAAACCTAAAAGAAGGATTTATCTACGGTAAAAGAGGAGCTGGAGCTGAAGAAAATTTTGGTGTATATTTACCTAAATTAACTCACCCCGACAGAGCCGGGCTTACCGATGAAAAAATGCAACAACGAATAAAAAGTGAAAAATTACCCGAACAGTATAATTTAGGTTACGACACTATGAAAGATTTAATTACCCTAAATCACGGGATAAAAAGCGGACAATTAACAGGACAAAATCCATATTTTCCTGAATGGATGGGTAATTTACATAAATACCAAAATTACTTTTTACAAAGAGATATAGCAAGAACAGGAGAAGATAAACCATTGGAAACTGAAGAAGAACCGGGAAAAGGTTATTTCCCCCACCCTGAATATATGGGTATGTTGCCTAAGCATGAATTAAGTACATGGACAAAAGCAGGTCGTAGAAATATAATTGAAATGGAAGCAGAAAAAAAATATGACGATTTAACTCCGGGTCAACAAGATGCCTACCAACGAGCTCTAAATCCTTATCCATCTATATTTACATCAGATGTACCATATACAGGAGTAGGAAGTTTATTCCCTCCCGTATGGACAAGGGGTATAGCTAGAGGTGCATTAGGCGTACAAACACTAGGACAAGCGGGTGCAGAATGGGCAACAAAAAAATTAAAAGGTGATCCAAATTATGAAGCCAGCTGGTTTCAAACAAAAAAACAAATTCTTGATCCAACTGCTGAATACTTTGATGAAGAAGAACTAAGTTCTTTTTGGAAAGGAAAAGGAGGTGCAGCATTTGATATAACTAGAGGACTTCAACCCGGAATGGAAGTATATCCATATGGATACGCAGGATATGCTTTTGAACAATATGGAATATATAAAACATTTCAAGCACCTTTCCTATTATATGGTGGCGTTCAATCAACAGTTCTTAATAACACATTCAAACAAATTAAAAAAGTAGGCGGAAAATTTGAAACAAAATATAAATACAAGGTAAAAAGCGGAAAAGATAAAGGAAAAACAAAAACAAAATATGTAACTACCCCTGCACAATACAAAGCAACACTATTAACAGAATTAAATAAAATAAAAAATTCAAAAGTATCCGGAACAATTTCACCTATTCTTGCATATCCAGTTAAACTAGGAAAAACAATTCCAACACGTGTAAAAATCGCACAACTTAGACGATCAGAAAATTTTGCAAAATGGTATCTTACAGAAGAATCAATAATAGCAGGAGCAGCAGCAGGTAATACATTATTCCATAATATGATTGGACCAGAAGCAGCTCTTTTTGGTGATTTTGCTGGGGCAATATTCTTACCAGCTACTGTAGCTCTACCAGCAAAAAAATCAATTGCCTTTTCAGCACTTCTATTGCATGAAATGGCTCCTAAAACAACAACAGGAGTAATGGGCGTAACTAGAAAGTATGCACTGCAGCCTTTACAAGATGTATTAGTAAAAAAAGGGCTTATGAAAAAAGAATATATTGATGTAAAAAAATATTCTCTAGAAACACGAGCATCTATGTTACAAAAAGGTATTGGATTTCGTAAAGATAATAAAGGATTCTATAAATATGAAATGAATATGAGTGAAAAAGAAATAGGGGTATTAGGAAAAATGGCACTAGCTTTAAAAGGAATGGATATGGACCAGTATGATGAAATGGTAAATTCTGCAATTTATACATTTCACAGACTAGAAAGATTAGGTATACCTGTCGAAGATATGGGTATATTATCTGCACAATTATTCCCTAGTCCTACATTAGCTGCTTATGAAGCCCACGCAAGAAATTCTATAAAAATAAATAGATGGTCAGGTGAATCAACAAATATGTACCCTGCTCATCAAAAAGTAATAGACCTTCATGTTGAATCTGATACATTATTATTTGATAAATTTACTGATATGATACATCAGACAGATAATGTTGAAACAAAAAATTTATTGATAAAACTAAAGGGCACATTTTCTAAAAAAACATACAAAAATAATCTTAAAGATCAAGTCAAAATAAGCACAACACAAAAGCGGTTGAATAAAACACTATATGAGATTGATCCTGAACAAGAATTTTTAAAAAGAGAAGGAAAAACATTAGATCAAGAAGCTCGCCCACTAATTTCAAGTAAAGATATAGGAAAAGCAAAAGCTGTATTAGAAAATCAAAGACTAAACAATAAATTTTTATCTGTTGGAATAAAAGAAGATTTAGCCAACCATCCTGCCGCAATAGTTGATATGCAAGATGGAAGACGAATATTTAATCAATCAAAACGAGCTGAACAGTCCGCCAAATTATTGGATGATGTTATAGATAATAGAAAAAGTATAGTAAGTGGTATATATGGAGGTATCGAAGGTTACGAAAGTCATAGATTATTAGTCAATCTTTTTGATACTAATAACAATAAAATATTATTCAATCTAGATAATCTATATACTGAGGCATTAGGTACACATATGGGAACTGCTCCATTTATCAGAAAAATGCCTAGCGGAGAAATTAGCTTTAAGCAGTTTATGTTAAATCAAAGAACAAAAGCTTTTAAGAATTTTACATCCCGAGGTACAACTGAGAAAAAAACAAGTTTTGTACAAAGCCTGTTAGAAGACGGATTAATTGCACCAGATACTGCAGAGGAGACAATTACAGCAATTACTGCAAATAAAGCAGTGGATTGGGATAGTCTGTGGAAAATAGCTAAACAACCAAGAGAGGATAGATCACTTAAATTCTATCAACAATATTTTGGAAATAACTATGAAATATCTTTAAAAAATTTCAATGAACTATCCAGCGAACTCGGCAGACAATACAGAAAAACACTATCAGATCCTTCTCTTCATAAAGATGGATGGGTTACACAGCAAATAAAACACAATCTGGATAATCATATAATTGATGATGCTACTGAGTATGCATTTGCAGGAGATGAAGTACTTGGATCTAAAATAAGTCAAAGTATACAGGAGCAATCCAAAAGAGCTAAAGGAGCTTATAGGGACTTAATAGCAGATGCTATTTATAAAAATACCGGATATAAAATTATGAAAAAAGGTCCGGTAATTACTGAAGCAACAAAACCAGAAAATTTTCACAAACGTTTTCTATATTCCCAAGACCTGTCTAGTTCTGCAACATCTAGAAGACAAGATTATGACAGATTATTCTTAACTAATTTTACCTTAAATAGAGATGGTGAAAATATAGTAACAAAATATGGTCTTGAAAAACACACAGAAACATTTAGGAAACACAGAGTAAGAGCAGACAGAACAATGCAAGCAGGAATATTAGAGGATTTAAGTCTGGGGAAAAATGATTTAAAAGCTATTGATTTTGATACAATAAAACAAAAAGATGGAAAACAAGTTCTTAACTTTGCACAAGGAGTCACACATAAAGATTCATTTGGTGATATAATATATGAAGCTATTAAACCTTCACATTCTGCGTTAGATGATGTTACCGACAGGGCAAGAAGAAGTTTACTTACTCACGATGCAATTACAACTATATTTAATAAAGCAGAAGACTTATCTGTGAAAATAGCCACAGGAATAAATTCAAGAAATTATGTAAATAAAAAAGGACATGACACACTACAAGATTTATTTGCAAAAGCAGGAGAACCGGGAAATAAAACAAAATTTGTAGAAACACTATTACAAAGTAGTCAAAAGGGTGGTAATGCTGAAGTAATGGATACATTACTACGAGCAATTCAAGTAAAAAAGGGAACTGAAGGTGCAGTTCCAATTGAAATAGGATTCAAACAAATATATCAAAAAACTGGAAAGCATATTGAGGAATTTAAAGGTGGAGAAAAATTAAAAGTAGAGGAATGGACAGCTACAGGTAAGGCATCTTTAGAAAAGGGTGACCCCGGATGGTCAGGACAGGGTAAACAAACTATATATATTCGAGAAAACGATGCAAGTGCACTTAAAGGACTATTATGGCAAGATCATATGCAATATGTGCAAACAGGCTTTAAAACAAAACTGAAAAATAGACCTGATTTAAAAGATTTAGCATCTAAATTAGATACATCACAATCTGTTGATTTTGCAGCAGGAATTGATTACTTACTGAATAATGACGAAATATTATCTAGATTATATAAACCAGAAGAGTTACAAAGATTAAAGGATATATTTAGTTTAGGTTTCAGTTTAAGTGCCACACCAAAAAGTTTAAGTATGGTAGGGCTACCTGTAGATTACACTGTACAAGCAATACTTGGTAGGGGGTACAACATATCAAAAGGAGTTGTTTCACCACGTTTTGTATTGTCTGAATTAGCAATAAATGAATTTAGAGCAAGGCAACATCAATTGTTAATGGAATTGGTCACAAATCCTAAAGCAACAAAAGTTTTATATGATATGGTAATCAGTGATCAAGTAGAGAAACTAACCTTTAGCAATAAAGTTTTTAGACCGTGGTTCTTAGGTTGGCTAGGAAGAGTGGCTGGACCGGATGCCGTAGAAGACTTTAAAATAAAAGAAGCATCACAGGGTCATTCTAACAATCAATATGGATATCTTTCAATGGATAGCCTAGTAGAACCAGAAAAAAGAGAAGAAGTAAGAAATATGTTTGGTGATGGTGTGCCCTATGACATAGTATATACTGGATTATCAACAAGCCCAGATATACACACAACTTACAAAGAAGAAATGAAAAAATTTTATATTCCAACTAAGAAGGAAGTAGAACGTCAGGAAACTAAAGAACCTTTTGAAGATGTTGGACCACCGGGATTAAAAAGAAAACTCAAGAAGAAATTCGAAGATACTGATAATCAAATAAAAAGTTTATTGCTTGAGGCTAGGTCGTGAACGAAAAAGAACTCAGACATATTTCCGCACAAATTGCAACAATACAAACAAAGTTGAACGACATAAAACGAAACGTTTCACATCTTAATAAAGATGTAAATATTTTAAATGCCACTGCCAACCGTTGGAAGGGTGCATTTGGAGTAATATTAATCTTTGGTGCATTAGCAGGTTGGCTAATCACCATAATTTTTAAAATGTTAAAAGGAGCTTAATATGGTAGAATGGGTATTAGCACAGTTACCACAACTTCCACAGCTACTCGATGCACTGTTTAAGATTGTTGGAGGTTTAGCAATTGTTGCTACAATCACACCTAACAAATCTGACGACAAAATCATCGACTGGGTATGGAAAATTGTGAACTTTGCAGGTGCGAATTTCGGTAAAGCTAAAAATAGCGACTAATATAGCTCAAAAACACCGAAACCGCTATTATGAAGGATTTTTAGCCCGTAGAGAGCAAAGTTATAATTCATAGGCATTTGTATGCCTAGGGGTCAAATTAGCTCTCCACGGGGCTTATATTAGGAAAAACTGAAATGAATGACTGCTTAGATACAGAAAACGTGCTTTTTTGCATAAAACACCATCATATATGGTTTCTCATATTTGCGTGGTTATTTTTCGAAATTTATATCCGTATTTCTAACCATTTTGACAAAAACAATGATAAGTAAATTTATATTTGGATTTATATTTAAGATATTACAACCCTTGATGTTATGGTACATTGCCAAAAATCAAGGTAAGAAGGACCAACTATTAAAACAAGCGGAATTAGACAATGAAAAACATAAAGAAGCCGATAAAATTAGTACTAGGATTGTTTCTGCTACTGCTGCTTACGACAAGTTGCGTGAGAAAGCAGGCAAGTAGTTACTGCCCTAGTTACCCCTACCCACCCGAAGAGGTCATCAATAAGATAGAAAATTTACAGGATACTCTTGTAGATACTTGGATGATCGAACAACTCAAATTATCAGAGAAATTAGAACTCTGTCAATAATCTAACTCACCCTAACATATTTTTTGCATCTTTTGAAAACGTATCCATATAAGCTTTAGCCCACTTTACAAATGAGCAAAGCTGATGGGTATTCTCATATGATGTATTCCATCCATCAAGAACTATCTTTAAATCTTTATCGTTAACTGATTTGACTTCTGTGATAATCTGTCCATAAGAATTGATTTTGAAGTTGATCGAAGCTATAGTCGCTTCGTGCTTTCTGTTCATAAGGTTTCTCTAAAAAATAATCATTTATTAAAAGTTTACAAATAGCACCCAGTATAGTTACTGGTGTGCCATTCCTCCTGTTCCTAGGAACTTCTTTATATAAGTCCTTTAAGGTTTTTATATGATCATCTGAATATTTAAGAGCCGCAGTTAATAAATTGGACTCATCTTCGTACATATGATCTGAATGTGTTGCCTTGCCTCCTGAATGAATTTTTATTCTAAGTATACAGTTCGGTTCTTTTTTCATCCATTTTACAGGGTGTATATCAAAACAGACATGAACACGAACTCGTCTTTCCTCTATCCTAATTGTCTGTATTATGGATAGTTTTCTGTAACAGATATTTTCCACTATTTCTTTTTATCACCCAGTAATAAAGCGGCAGTTTCTGTTTCAAAAGCCGTATCATCAAGATTATCAAAATTCAGCAATTTACATATTTCTCTTGATATTTTTACAGAATCTTCCGCTATCATTTCTGGAGATAAATTTTGATGAGTATTTCCACTAGTCATCCCTGTAGCTATAGATGTAGCCATCTCCCGTAGCATATTCCTATGAAATTCCCTCCCCTGTAATAAGGATGCTTGAATAATTCCACCTATTTGTTGATATTTTTGTCCTTTATTTTCCTTTGTCATCTTTTTCCTTACCTTCCGCCTCCGCATCTCTAGCTTTTTTCAAGTTAGACAATTCAAGTGTAGTCTCTTCAATTAATTTATTGAGATACCATCTAGCTTTTAATAGGTCTTGGATAGGTGTTCCCTTGTATCTATAGCGACTGACATATTTTACTACATTACCCTGTGCATAGCCGAACTTATTACTCTTTATAAAGTCATATACTTCAATACCACCTTGATTATAATGTTTTGGTCTATTTACTGGATCGTATTTTTGATCCTCTTTATTTTGTTTGTCTTTTTTCATTTGTACCTCTTTTTAATAACATCGAGACTTATAAATGTAGGATTATAATTTCCTTTTTTAACATCTCGTTTTAAAATTATCCCCCTCCACCACGCATTATTATCAGTCTGTGCATATCTCAAATAATGTTCAAAAAAACATCCACACACTAATCCCCATAATCTTGTTCCATCTTTTCTTGTACGAGTTGCAATATCTAGTCTATGGCTATGACCCATTGTACAACTTTGAAATGTACTTTTGATTAGACGAGTACCTACATTTTCCCCTGATATAGCTTTGCCCATAACACCAGTTGCAAAATAATGTGCATACAGAATACCATCTATGTTATATGGTGTCAAGTATGGGATCAATTTCCATCCATATTTCAAATATCCCAAATCTTCTACATCAAGAACACCTTTCAATTCCGGTGATTCCTCTGCAACTCTTTCTATTCTCTGTTCATGGTTGCCCATAATAGCAATCTTTACAGGCTTATACCTTCCTTTCTTAGCAATTTCATTTTCAAATCTTTCCTTTGCATCAAGTGCACACTTAACATCTTTTTCATATCTCCTACCTTCAAACTGAATCTTACCTTTATCATAAAAACACAAACTTTCCATATCACACCAATCCCCAATATCAATAAGAACATCCGGCTGTACTTCAGCAACAAACTTACCTAACCAAGTGAACCGTTCATTTGAAACACTCGGCATGCAATGAGCATCCGGTATAATTAAGTGTGTGGTCAATGTATTGTATCCTTATCAAAATTAACATATATTATATTTTTATTTTTCTTTTTTACCTTCTTATTTTTAGGAGTATTCAACATTTCTTCAATTTCTCTAAAATTTTCTACTACAGATTTATCTGCAGCTTCATAGATAACATCCATATGTTTTAATAATAAATAGATTAAACCTCTTTGTAGATGCATTAGATGCATATTAGGTTGCATTGTCTTCATCAGTTTCTCTACATCTTTTTTTGTAGGTACATGATTTTGTATTACTTTTTTTCTTGATACTTTAGGACTTTCAAATGCCTTGATTGCAAATGTCTCATCACTCATAGCTTCTAATACAATACCACATGCTGCATTTTTTAAACCCAATAATTTTGCAGCATCTTGTTTTAAATTTATTCTATCAAATTTTTTTTTCATAAGCTTTACTTTAATTTTTCAATAAATATAGGAGTCTGTTTGCCTACCCAAGCACCAATAATATTATAGGTGTAATATTCTAAAGCATCTTTTTTTGTTATTTTATCTTCTTTCATTAGTTTTTTTATTACTTTTTCTTCATCATAAGCAAGTATTAGAGGTTCCCCATACCTATGGGCGACCCCTATAACACAATCATCAAAGCCATCTGCTTTGATAAATTTTTCATCAGGATATATCTTTAGTATTTCTTTCATTGAACCATTCCTTTGGTATAAATTTTTCTGCATATATAAATCCGTTTTTTTCACACCAACCACCATATGTTGTCTTGCTTTTTGGAGAAAGTTTATTAGTTACCCTACCAAACACAAATCTAATATCCAATTCAGGATGTTGTTCCTTAATCAATAAATGTTTTTTACGGTCTACCATTTTTAAAAATCCTTTGCACTCTACATGTAAATTATATTCTGGAAAATAAAAATCCGGTGTATATATTTTAGGAGGTACAACATATTGTATTTTCTGTGTCTCATACTCAACTTTTACTCCATGTTTAGTGACAGCTGTCATAACACCCAATTCAAAATTGGATCTAAATTTGTGACTACGAATCAATGGGTTTACTATACCTCGTTCTAAATGTTCCTATAGCTTCTAATAAATAATCATAGGTTTTATATGAATACTTTTCTAGGTTTTCATCGTCAGACCAATCACAGGTAAGAACAACAACCCCCCCTTTTCTCAAGTGTCTGTGTATCTTCTGTAATCCCTCATCAAGTACTGCTTTTTTACTAGGAAATACACCATCTGTCCAATAGCTCTTTTGTGTATCTGATGGTTTCTCCTTTACTACTAGACCTACAGTATTGGAATAATTTCTCATTAATATAGCATAATCACTACCACTCTTTTTCTGCTCATTATCAAGATAAACATAGAGAGTGTCTTGATTTATTGATATGTCATGTTGATTAATACTACTTTGTAGTAAAACAGGCATTACTTCATCTCCCTAGTCTTTAGTTTTGTATACCAAATATAGGGAGGATTTTTTGCTCGACTAGTAACTTTGGGAGCAAGAACTGCATCTTCCCAACAATGACTTTTATATCCACAAAAAGTACAAGGATATGTCATAATTCTGTTTCCACTTTCTTTTTTTACACCTTTATAAGGACCAGATGTAGGTTTGTATGTTTCCGCATAGTCATCAAATTCTTTCTTAAATTCTGTATTAATATTTTCAATATTATGTTTTACAATATGTAGTGCTTTAGATTGCTCGTGTTCTTGTTCTTCAGGTGCTTCACATATTGCCCATTCTCCTGTTGATTTATTTATAGCAATCCATCCACCAAATTTTGATTTACCTGCATATGAATATGAATATCCTTGAGCAACATATCCAAACGTATCATCCTCTTTTATTTTATTATACCCACCCCACTCACCAAATTTAGAATCAAATGCATATGGACTAGCAGTTTTTATATCATAAATTTTATCTTCAATTTTTACATCATATGTTCCTTGCAAATTAATATTTGCTATTTTCATACTTACTTCTTTTTGAAATTCCTGTATCTTTATACCCGCAGCTTTCATAATAACCATAGCCAATGCTTCCATTAAATCCCCAATAAGAAATCGCATAACAGCATTGTACTCATACTCCTGCTTTATTCCTTTTTTCTTTAATTTTTGCTGACAAAGTGGTTTACCAACTTCTGACATTCGAAGTCGCCAATCATCTCTTTTTTGATTAAACTGACGATCTAATGCCTTACCACAAAGTTCTTGAAATTCTTTAACAAGCTCCGGAGAGATTTTACTCTCTCCTCTGCTTGCTCCTGATAAGTAGGATTGTATTCTAACTAGTAGCCAATTCACCTTCGAGACTATCTCCTAAACTTGCGTCAACAGCTTTAGTACTAGACTTTATTACATCTCTATACTTTTTAAGTACAGAATCGTTAAAGCCCTTTATACCTTTAAAGAAAAACTCCATCAACTTTTTATCATCAGCAGTAAATTGAGAATTTCCTTCGTGTTGAACAACAGCCCCATAGAAAGTGTTAGCACCTTTTTTATTCTTGACAGTAGTAAGTCGTAAAACAGATTCCCACATAGGTTTTTTTTGTTTATTCAAACTGCGAATAAAATTACTAACAGGAATAAAAGACACACCCTTAACATACCAAACAACAGGTAGTCTTTGGATAGTTGCTTTTTCTCCTTTAGCATTTATACCCTCTGCGGCAGCTACACCATAGATAACTTGATTGCATTTTACATTTTTTTGCACAGCATACTCCGGAGAGTTTGCGTCAAGTTTATCCATTTCTGCTTTTGATAAACGACCACATCGTTCACCACCAATAGAATCATAGAATACACCATTGAGTGTATTTAACTGTACAGTTTGAGAACCAAAAGCTTCCGCTTCATTATCCCAAGCACTATACATAAATAGTCTGATAAATGGTCTTAAAGATGCTTGTTCGGCAAAAACAATTTCACCTGTTTTAGGATTTTTAATCGCATAATATCCTCTAGGTAAAGAATTGCCTTCATCATCTTCAGATGCATGATTTATCGATAATCGAGGTAAACCACTATCTTCAGAACCACTATCAACTTGCCCTGTAAGTTTCATCAAATCAGCTGTTGAAACTTTACTTAAATCCGTAGGCAAACCGGCATTATTAGCATCATTCATAAACTATACTCCTTATATAAAAAGTATTAATGATAATTAAAATATAATATGTATAAACAATTGTGTCAAACTGTTTCTTTTAAATTTAACCAATCCTCACCAATCTTCAATTCTGTACCTATTGGCATATCATATTCTATATTGTATCTTTTTTTACACTCTTGAACTATTGAATACATACCTTGTTGTAGTGCAGTTATACAAGCTTTTTTTTCATCCGGATGAACATCAATAATAATACTGTCGTGAACAGTATTTATAATCAAAGATTTCAATCCTAATGCTTTCATAGATTTGTGTGTCTTAACAAGTGCTATTGGTAAAAGATCAGCAGTTGCAAATCCCTGCACCGGATAATTTTTTATAGAAGTTGCATGGGATGCAGTTCCATATCTAGTTCTCTCAACATATGGAAACTTATAAACTCTACCACTAGGCAATTTTATTCGTTTGTATAGTATAGCTTCTTCTTGTAATTCTTTGTGCCAATCGGCAACTCCTGAATATTTAGTTTTAAATTTTCTATAATATTCTTTTTGTTTTTCTGTTCCCTGTGTTCCCCCATACAATGGTTTAAATGTATGAGCCTTTGCTTCTTGTCTAGAGATACCCATAACCTCTGCTGTGTAACTATGAACATCAACGTTATTATCAACATCATCATATACCTGTTTATCTTTACTTAAAAATCCTGCCACTCTAAATTCTAGTTGTGAATAATCGCCCTCTAATATCAAGCCATTCTGAAAGCGACTAACTATAGCTTTACGAACAGGAAATGTTACACCTCGTGGCATATTTTGAAAGTTTGGGCTACGAGATGACAATCTTCCTGTAGCAGTAATACATTGCATAAATTGTGGATGAATAAAATTATTTTTATTTACTGCTTTTTCTATACCCTCAACAAAAGTTTTTAAATATGTTTTTATAGCAGAATATCTCACATATTTTTTTATAAATTCTTTTGCTCTAAGACCACAAGTAAGAGATAATTCCTGTAAAGTTTCACTATCAGTTCTAAAACCATTAGCAGAAACATCGTAAACAGAACGAGGTCCAATTCTTAAACCCGCTACTACTTTTGTTGCCTCATAATAAATACCTTTACCACTACAATTTTTACATATATATCGTGCTGTTCCATATGTTCCATCTTTTCTTTTTTTAGCAACTCTACCTGTTCCTTTGCAATCCACACATCTGTGTGCAATAGTAACTGCTTGGACTTGTGTCATACTTTTTACACTTCGTTTGAATTGATTATCTGTAAGAGTTATTCGTCTTTTTGCTTTTCTAGTATTACCTCTCATTTCAGAACCTAGATTAAAGTAGCCTTTCCACATTTTCTTATCTTTTACTTTTCTAGAATAAACAATAGCTGACCTGTCATCTGCACTATTAAGATTAAATGGAGTATCCCCCATAACTTCTTTGCCAAGTATCAACAAATCATTTTTTAACTTGTTGTACTCTTTGGTATAATCATCTTTAATTTTCTGTAAAGTATCCTTATTAATTTTCAGTCCTGCCACTTCAATATCTGTCAGCACTCTTGTTACTTCAAGGGATAATTTACAAGTTGGTATCAATGTCATTCCTTACTTATAACTTTTTTAAAAAGATTACTATCAAAATAAATACACGGCTCAACATCTTGGGAATCACCCCTGTCAGTTCTGCCACCAAATGATATATTTAATTGTGCATAGCTCAACAAACTCACTTCACAATAATACAGACCATCACTAAATTTTACCACCATATAAAATGGTAAACCTGTTAATTTAAACAGTTGCATGCCACTCATATATTTATCCAAACTTAACATGTATGTATCATATGTAGTTGAATCATTATCTCTTCGTTTAACTTCCGCCCAAGCAATAACAGCTTTTTTGTCATCTAACAATGCAAAATCAAGTCTGTGCTTAATCGGTAGTTTTTGATAAAAGATTTTCCAAGCATCTGATAATTCATTGATAATTGCTTGTTCCATCTTTCTGTCTTTTTCAGTCTCATATACTGGTCTTATCATGAGAACTCCTTATAAGATGTTTTTAATAGCCCTACCTGATAATCAGATAAGGATTTAGTAGCCTCTATATCTGCAATACCATATTTTTTCACAATACCCCAAGGGATGCTATGAAAATCTATTCCTTTGTTCATATAGTCACGTACTAAATCTTTTTCCGGTCTTTTTATTTCTCGTCTTCTGCAACAGCCATCTAATGTCAAATCACATTTTATCCCACCAGCCATTAAATATTCAACAACCATTGTGTCATAGACTGCCCCACCATATGCAAAACCACATTCTAGTAGCCATTGCAAATCAAACTTGATGTTATGCCCAATCAATAATTTTGTTTCTTTCAAATAGTTATTTATTATTTTGTGAGATTTTTCACTCTCATCACCACTCTCGTGAGAAAACTTATAATACTCAACAGGATTTACTTCTGTTCTAAATTTTTGTAATCCAACAGATACCAATTTATTTCCTTCTACAAAAGGACTTGGATTAGTTTTGCCATTAACTTCTTTAAATGTTGTTTCTACATCAAGTACCATAAACATTATGGATAAAACCTCCCTATAAGAAATTCTGCTCTACAGGTAACATATCCATGCCACCCATTAACTTTATTTTTACTGACATTTAATATTCTAGTTCCATTAGTATCTACCTCTGAAGGTTTACCAATTCCAATTATAAAATCAGCTTCACCAGCTTTGCCTGTTCTAGAATTGTCAAGCATAGCATATGTTATTAATTGTCTATTTTCACCATTATAACTAGCTTGTGAAACTGCCCATACTAGACAATTTGCTTTTTTACAAATTTCTCTAGATTGCACATACAAGGCTTTTAATTTTTCATCACCCCTGTCATACGAACCAGCAATTTTTATTTTGTCTAGCTGATCAATAAATATTACATCCGGTTTGTTTAATTCTGCATGTTCAGTAATCTCAGAAATGTCAGTCCCCACACAATCGTGAACAATAAGATATGGTTTTATTACTTGGTGATATATTTTTCTGCAATATTTAATATCTGTCACCATTTCATGCTTTTCTCGTTCAAAATAACTTTGTAAAATTCTTAATTTTATTCTCACAGCCGGTTCTTCATTTGCCCAATACACAACTTTCTTTTTTTGACGAATGTACTCCTGTGCTAAATGACAAGCAAATGTTGTCTTTCCAAGTTCCGGTCTTGCAAGTATAATTCCAAAATGCCCACGAGATAATCCCTCAATGTTTAAGGACAAAGGCTCTAAATTAAATTTAAATTCTGTATCTGTCATAGCTTCTTTTAGTAATTCATCAATATCTTCATTGACTATTGAATATGTAGCACCACCTTCAATTTTTTCCTTATCTGTTGCATCATCAATAATTTTTTGTAATTCACCAAATGTTATATTGTCCTTACCCCTATAAATGTCAATAGCTTTTTCCCCTAGCTCTCTAGCTTTATCTCTTTTCCAAAAATTATAAAGAACATCTTTTGCTAATTTTACATGTGGAATTTTTACAAGTTCCAAACTTTTTATCACATCTTCAATTTCATTTCTTGTTGTTTGTGGCAGAGCTGGAAATTTATCACGATGAACCAACAGTAATTCCATAACATTAAAACTAGTTTCATATTTTTTATGAGCATCAGATATAGCAGTAAATATACTATTCAATTCTTTTGGAAACATTTTAATATTGAGTATTCGTTTTGCATCTTTCCAAAATTCACTATATAAACACAAGGCTAATATTTGTTTCTGTATCATATGAGTTCCTTCCTTTTCTTTGGTTTCATTCTGAATTTTCCCTTACCCTGCATATCTTTTTCCGGAGTAAGTGGTTCTCTACACCAATCTCTAAATTGTGTCTCCGGACAGAACCTACCATGTGCAGGTCGTGTTATTTTTGCAACTCTTGGTGCTGACATCTGTCTTACTAACACACCCCCACACTCACATTTTTTTTTCCATTTTCCATAATCGTGCATAAACTCAAATTCCTTTTTACATTTCTTACAAATATACGAATAATATGGCACTATATTTCTCCTACCTGTTCATACTTTGTTGAACATATTTTACTCAATTCAAACATCTTATAAATAGTATCTTTATCTTCACATTTCAAATCTCTTTCTAACATTTTCATATCAGTTTGTA
>Ga0310345_10001214_pt1 | contig 29980 bp, 31 predicted proteins | sample HC15DNA20500_MG_FD_204667 | JGI IMG/M metagenome (GOLD analysis project Ga0310345, IMG submission 204667) | Marine microbial communities from station ALOHA, North Pacific Subtropical Gyre - HC15-DNA-20-500_MG | ecosystem: Environmental > Aquatic > Marine > Oceanic | place: Pacific Ocean: North... | reverse complement strand
GTAACCGAGCCGTCTGCGGTCCACGCCAGCAGGTAAGGTCGCCCGAGGAAAACAGAGCCTTCCAGGCGGACGGTATTCTCGGGAAGCGTGAGTCCCCTCAGAGATGTCAGTTGGTTGCGAAGCTGCTGCGCGCTCATTCCTGGACCATGCAATCGGCTGCGCTCAGCCCGGTAGCTCCGACCCTCCAGAGCGCCCCAAGGGTTCATCGACATCAGCCCACTGAATAGCCAGGTCAGCGTGAGTAGCCCGAAGATCAAGCCGGCGTAGTGATGCCACAGCGCCCACCCGCGGTAGGGCGAGCGGCGGCCATTGCTGCGCAGTCGCAGTTTCCCGATGCCGACCACAATGCCGGTCAGGGTCAGAAAGAGGCCCAGCAGAGACGTCCAAACCACAGTCTGGTTCCACGCTGCTGTGCTCTGGCGCAGCATGGTGGGGTAGAGCCAGTGAACGACCGCTCCCAGGCGGTTCCAAAAACGTTGGTTTACAGTCGTTAACTGCACGATCTGCCCGGTTTTCCCTGACACGTACCACTCGGTCGACGCGTCGTCCTCGGCCACGAAGTGGTGTAAGGGGCGATGAGCCTGGTACGTCCCTTGAACGGTCCACTGGTCTCGCTCGATGGCACCCAGGTACTGCACGTCACCGCCGAGCTCGAGTCGCTGCGCGAAGGCCAGCGCAATCTGCTCGGCGCGCTCCACGGAGATGTCAGCAAAGGCCTGGCCTTCGCTCAGGTCGACATAGAGCGGGCCGCGGTCCGTAGTGACGAGGCGCGTCACCAGACGACCGGCGGACATCTCGAGCACGAAGCGATCGATCCCTTCGATCGATGCGAGGGGACCGGTGGCGTCTGAGCCCCGCACCGTCGTGCAGCAGCCATCCAGGTCTATGGGGTCGAGCGAGCGCAGCTCATCTCTTCCGCCGAATTCCGGGTACGGCATGTACATCATGACGACGCCCGACAGGCACCACGCCGCGACCAGGAGGCCAATCCCGATTCCGAGATAGCGGTGGAGTAGTAGGAGGTTGCGCCACATGGGGCGCCATTGTTACAGCGTGTGGGCCTGCTTCGCCAGTTTGGGTCGCGTACATCACCCGGCAGCGTCGGCCGGCCCGATGCCTGTCGTCGGCGTCAATTTCCGGGCTCGTCTCTTTCCTGCCGGACCAAGGAAACGCCATGTGTCGGCTCGTCGTCGTACTTCTCGCCACTCTGGCGGTCTCCACAGCGCTCGAGGCGCAGCAAGCCGTGGTCCCCTTACGCCCCGACCGTCTCTCCGACGGCGAGCCGCTCCGTGAGGCCTGGTCGGTGCTCGTACAGGGCGGTCGCATCACAGAAGTGGAGCCGTCCCTAGCGACGCCGGCCGGTGGGGCCGAGATCGTGCTCAGTGGTACGACGCTCTTGCCTGGCCTCATCGACGGGCATAGTCACCTGCTGCTCCACCCTTACAACGAGACGTCCTGGACGGACCAGGTACTTCTCGAGTCCCACGGCGAACGCGTCGCCCGCGCCACGGTACATGCGCGTGCCATGCTCATGGCCGGCGTAACTACGGTCCGCGACCTCGGCAGTGAAGGGTCCGGATACGCGGACGTTGGGCTCAAGCAGGCCATAAACAAGGGTGTTGTGCCTGGGCCCCGAATGCTCGTGGCGGGCCCCGCTTTGGTCGCGACGGGCAGCTACAACCCAAAGGGTGCGCCAGAATGGCATTTGCCGAAGGGAGCCCAGGAGGCCGACGGGCATGACGCCTCCCGCCGCGCTTCGAGCGGCTACGTCCGGCAATGCCGACATCTTCGAGCTCGACGACCGAGGAAGGATCGCACCCGGGCTGCTGGCCGACCTGGTCGTGGTGCAGGGCAACCCCGCCACCGACATCGGCGCGCTGCGCGATGTCGTCTTGGTCATGAGGGGCGGCGAAGTCGTGACGCTCGGATGTTACCCTCGACTTCCTGCGGACGTGACTGACGAACACGTGGTTCGCGATCTTCAGGAGATAGGATCGAATCGTGGAGGGGTCGCGAATCGGCGTGCCCGCCTTCAGGGCGTGGGCAAACGTCTCCTGCGCCAGATCCTCCGCCAACTCCTGCCTATCCCATAGGTGACGACTGAGGAAGCTCAAGACGTCCGGGCGAAACCGGGAGTATGCGCTTGACCAGTCCGTGACCTATGCTGTTTTCATCAATCCCCATGTACGGAGTCCGCCTCGAGGTCGTCCTCTGCAAGTAATGACGCAACGGGCTGGAAAAGGTTGCGTGCCAGGGGTGCTCCTTGCGCAAGCCTCGCGGCACATCGGATGTTGACCTCCGTCTGATCCTCCCACTTCGGGAATCCCTCGATGTCCGACACGATCACCCGTCTGAACGCAGCCCTGGAGGGATTCGCGGGCCCAGAACATCACGTGGGGTTTGCCGCGAGCATCGGATTCGTCCTCTCCCTCATTCTCGTCGCTGGGGCCGAAGGACAGGAAGCGCCGCGTGAGGACGGGCAGTGGACGATGCCCGCGAAGGACTATGCCGCCACCCGCTACAGCGGCTTGGGCGAGATCACCCCAGCCAACGCGGCACGGTTGCGCCCCGTCTGGACTTTCTCGACTGGGGTCTTGGGCGGGCACGAAGGGCAGCCGCTCGTGGTGAACAATACGATGTACGTGGTGACGCCGTACCCGAACGTGCTCTACGCCTTCGATCTCACCGAGGAAGGCTATCCCTTGCACTGGAAATACCGCCCTGACGTGAACCCGTTTGCGCTGGGAATCGCGTGCTGTGACGCGGTGAATCGGGGACCAGCCTACGCGGACGGCAAGGTGGTCTACAACCTGCTCGACGGACACACGGTGGCCGTAGATGCGATCACCGGCCGAGAGGTCTGGAAGACGAAGATCGCCGAACTTTCGATCGGAGAGACGGTCACGATGGCTCCGCTCATCATCGGAGACCGGGTGATCGTGGGGCCATCGGGGGGCGAGTTCGGGATCCAGGGCTGGGTCAAGGCTCTCGACCTCGAGACCGGACGGATTCTCTGGACGGGCTACAACGCTGGTCCAGACAGCCAGGTCCTCGCCAACCCCGACACTTTCCGCCCGTTCTACGATGAGGGCACGGAACTGGGGCTCACCACTTGGGCGGGCGACACCTGGAAGCTGGCCGGCGTGCCCGTCTGGGGGTGGATCTCGTACGACCCGGACCTCGACCTCCTGTACTACGGTACCGGCAACGCGGCTCCTTACAATCCGGAGCAGCGCCTGGGGGACAACAAGTGGGCCGCTAGCGTCATGGCTCGGCGGCCGGTGGACGGTGCGCTGGTCTGGGCCTACCAGTTCACGCCGCACGAGAATTGGGATTACGACGCGAACGCGGAGATGATTCTGGCCGACCTCACGATTGAGGGCACGAGACGCAGAGTCCTGGTGCATTTCGACAAGAACGGCTTCGCGTACACAATCGATCGCGCCACCGGTGAGGTGCTGGTCGCCGAGCCGTTCGTGGAGGTCAACTGGGCCCGGGGAATCGATCTAGCGACGGGTGTGCCTCAGGTCGATTCCACGAAGCTGACCGGGGCGTCGAAGGGAAACGTCGAGAATATTTGTCCGAGTCTGGAAGGCGGGACGAGCCCGGCCTCGCCGGCGTCCTACTCGCCTCGCACCGGTCTCTTTTACGTCTCCACCAACAACTTCTGCATGAGCTGGGAGGCGAGCGAGGCGGCGTACATCGTCGGGACTCCATACATCGGCGCGAGCATTCCGTACACGCCTAGTGGTGACGGGCACCTCGGTGCATTTATCGCCTGGGACGCTGTCTGGGGGCGGAAGGTCTGGGAAATTCGAGAGAAGTACCCAGTGTGGAGCGGTAGCGTCGTCACGGCAGGCGACGTCGTGTTCTATGGCACTCTGGATGGGTGGTTTAGAGCGGCGGACGCCGGGAGCGGTGAGCTCCTCTACAGCTTCAAGGTTGGGTCGGGCGTGGTGGGCGCGCCCATTTCCTACACCGGCCCTGATGGGAAGCAGTACGTGGCGGTGTATGCCGGTATCGGCGGTGATTGGTTCCTGGTAGCGGGCGACGTCCGTTCCGACGATCCGGCGGATGTGCGGCCACCGGCGGACTTCATGCCGGATCTCGCTCGCCACACCAGCCAGGGAGGGATCTTGTGGATTTTCGCGCTGGATTAGCAGGGTTGGTGATGGTCGTCGTGGCCTGTGGCGGCTCCGACTCCGGCGCTTTCACCTCACCCTCATCGGATGCTGGCGATCGGGTGTTCGCCGGTGGCGTAGCTCCTCCGACGGAGATCCTCGAGAATCCGTTCGACTCAGACACCGACGCAGTGGTAGTTGGTGAGGGTCTGTTTGCCGCGATGAATTGCGGCGAGTGTCACGGAGGTGGGGGAGTTGGTTTCGTTGGCCCGAGCCTGGTCGACGGGCGTTGGCGATACGGTGGCGACGATGGAGAGCTGTATCAGTCGATTTACGCGGGTCGATCGCGTGGAATGCCCGCCTACGGAGGGATCTTGGCCGATGGTGCGATCTGGAGCATCGTGACCTATCTGCGCGCGCAGCCTATACCGGAGGGTGTTCCCACCGAATCGTGGCGGTGAAGGCGTGGCCAACTTGGTCGCTTGACAGGCCTAATACGCAGGGCTAACACCCAGATGGATAGACACACGACGGGGAATGCACCGACCGTCGGATTCACGTGGTTTCATCGGAGCAGGCTATGCAACGCATCACAAGACTAGCTTTGCCTCTCGCGACGGTGGCAGCTCTTGCGAGCCCCGCCCTTGTCCATGCCCAGGCGATGTCCTCGGCCGAGCCATTTAAGGTCGGGACTTTCGAGATCGGCGGCGCGCCGACGGTAGGGCTCGTCCTCAGGGACGCCTTGATCATTGACATTGGGGCGGCGAACACGGCGCTTGAGATCGATCCGATGTACGCGCACGTCAACGCGCCGGCGGATATGCTCGAGCTGATCGGGCAGTATGAGTACGGTCTGAAGTACCGGCTCTACGAGATCGTCAACAACGTAGTGGGCAACGACCTACTCGGAGCGGACTACGTTCACCGTGTCGACGACGTGGGCATCCTTCCTCCGGTCATGTATCCCAGCAAGATCATGAACGCTGCGGTCAACTTCTACACGCACGCGTGTGAAGGCTGCTCGGAGGCAGACCTGGCGGCGAGGACCCAGCAGCGGAAGGAGAATCGGGGGGTGCCGTACCTGTTCCTCAAGCCGACCCGCGGCGCGGTCATCGGTAGCGGCGCTGACATCGTGCTCCCTTATGGCCGTGACCGGATCGAATGGGAAGTCGAGCTGGCCATCGTATTCGGCCGCGCGGGCAAGTACATCTCTGCAGCCCGCGCGTACGACCACGTGTTCGGCTACACGGTCGCAATGGATGTATCCGATCGTGGCGGGCGTCCTCCCGGTGGCTACGGCTCCGGTTCGGACTGGTTCGTCGGCAAGGGCCATGACACCTTCGCGCCCCAGGGGCCGTGGATTGTTCCAAAGGAGTTCTACGGCGATCCGATGGAGCGCCTGCACCAGAGTCTGGTCATCGACGGCGTGACGGTTCAGGAGGCCAGGGCCGGGGACATGATCCACAATATCCCGGAGCTGATTGAGTACGCATCGTCGCTCATCACGGTATTTCCCGGCGACGTTCTGCAAAGCGGGACGTCGGGCGGAACGGGCGCTGGTCGCGTCCAGCGCGCGACAGGCTCTGGGTACCTGCAAGCTGGTGAGACGATCCAAGCCACCATCGAGGGTATCGGGACGCTAAGGCATACTGTGGTCGCCGAGGACAGCGTTCCGGACGATCTGTCCGGCGCACAGCTGCCTCCGGTTAGGTCTTACCGGCGGGGGGGCAACTAGCGCTGGGCTCAGCGACGGCCACTAGGACAAAGGGTCGGCCGGGAACTCCCCGTCCGGCGGTCTTCTGCTTCAGGCGTGCTACTAAGCGCATCTGCTCGCGCCCGCTTGACCCACGTCGCATCTGGGGCGCATGAACGCGACCCTATTACCCAACTAAATGCCGCCCTGGACGGCCGCTATCGCGACGAACTTCCTGAATCCAACCAGGGTCGCGTAGCGGGCGAAACCGATGCCGAGAATCGACGCAATCCCCTCGAGCTCTTCTTGGAAGGTGTCGTCGCTCGACGAGCGGTAGATCAGCCGATGGTCTTCACCCTCGATTTCGTTGACGACGAAATCGACCTGGAACTCACGCCCACCGCCTGGCAGCGCCGCCGCGGCAAGTGTCGCTCGCACGTCGGCGTCTTCGGGATCCCCGACCCAGTTCACCCATGCGAGCTCGTCCTGGAAGAAACCGAGGTCGTATCCCCGCCCCCCGCACTCGAGAAAGACGTTCAATCGATCCGTAGCCGGCTCATCCGCTCCTTCTTGAGCGGCTGCCTGGAACGGTGTGGCGGCTGCCAGGTCGCCGCCGATGACGGCTGAGAGGGCAAGTCTGAGGTAGAGGCTACGCCGGCCGCGCCTCGGTCTCATCGAAGTTGTTGGCCACCAGTCTTTGGGATGCGCGCTAGCAGTACCTTGCCGGAGCGTCGATGACGACCCAACGGTCCCGTAGTTCCTCGTATCGCACTCCGAGAGTCTCACGCAGAATGGGACCCGTCAGGTCTGCATCCACACTGATGCGGTCCGGCAGGTACCGGCGGCAAGCACCGAACTCGGCCTCGTACTCGGTCGTGGGGAAGGTCAGCGTCAGGACGGACGACGCGCCATGCCGTTCGACCCGGTACAGCGGGTTGACCGAGAGTTGGCCCGTCACTTCACGCTCATCGGTCAGCTCGTAGCGACGAAACAAGTCAGCATGAGCGCTGGCCACCAGTGTGAAGGACGGCTCGCCGCCGAGCTGCTCGGGTGACACGTCGCGCGTCAGGTCGACCACGTGGCGCTCGACGACATCATCGAAGATCCGCTCATCACTGAACAAACGCGGCTGGTGTGACTCGAACAGCGCGCGATACACGGCCGGCGTGAGCGTGTCGCCCGCCGAGAAGTTGTCTCCCAGTGAACTGTGCAGGTGGGGCATCACCACGACGCCGTCCGCGTCAGCGACCCGCATCATCTCATCGGCCAGCAGTCGCTTGTGCCAGATATAGGGAAACGCGTCGGCCACGAGCACCGTCGAGAACGTCCCCCGGGAGAACGGTAGCGGGTGGTTGGCGTCGCAGCAGACGGCCCCCGAGTCGGGCGACGTGAACCGTCTGGCGAGCCACAGCTTCCAGAAGTGCGCGTCGGCGAGCACGGTGTGCGGGACTAGGTCCCCCACCTCAGTTGGGCGCAGTCCGCTGAGGACCCGTGTCAGGTGACCCGAGCCACCGCAGAGATCGAGCATGCGACCTTGCACGGGCCAGGGTTGCTGGCCGATAGCCCGCAGCAGCGCCTCCGCGGCCACGAACGTCGGGTCCGTGAAGCGATACAGGAAGTAGGTGACTTCGGCGTCGGTACACAGCAGCTTGAGTACGTCGCGGTACGTCGTGGAGTCCTGCGTCGTGAGCGCATGGAAGCGATCGCGGCGCGCCCAGTCGTCAGAGAGGCCCAGGAGGCCGAGCAGCGCCTCGTCGCCCCGGTCCGCCTCTAGCGCGTCCAGGGCCTGCTGTGTCCGCTCGTCAGCCATCATCACAGGGATACCGGCGACGACAGGAAAGGCGCAGCATTCGCAACCCAGCACGCCCGACTCGATGTCGTCGCCGGCGCGAGACAGCGCTTCGTTTTCGACGATCGCGAGAGCCGTACCGCAAAAAGGGCAGCGCAGGATGTCCAGGAGGCTCGTGTGCATACAGGGTCAGTTGCTCAGAGCGGCACAGCGGCCTTCGCCAGAAACCCGATGAGCCTCGTCGCGCGCTCGATTGGGCCGTCTGCCTCGAGCAGTTCCTGGCGGTCGGCAGGAGCGAGCGGGACGACAGCCGAGACACCGTCGACGACATCTTCGTCTGCGAGATCCGCGGGCGGCAGCCTCATTGCGGGCGAGAAGGAGCGTAAGGCTCTTTCGAGTTGTCGCCGGCTCTGCGCTAGCACCGGGCGCTCGCTACCCTCGACCACTTCCGGCAGCGCTTCGACCTCAGCCAGCCGGTAGGCACGGCTCGCATCCTCGCCCAGAATACGAAATTTCATGAGTCCGCCCAAGACGATGTTGTAGCGCCCGTCGGGCAGCTCCTCGACCGCGGTGATCACGCCCGCGCAACCCACAGCGTAGACCGGCGGTCGTCCTTCGTACTCAGCTTCGTACCCTGGTTGCAGCAGTGTCATGCCGATGATGCTGTCGCCCTCGAGTGCGTCGGCCACCATCGCGCGGTATCGCGGTTCGAAGATGTGCAGCGCCCGCGTGCTGTGGGGAAACAGCATGACGTCTTGAAGAGGAAAGATTGGAATCGTCGTCGGCAAAGCTTGTGCTTCAGCCGAGCTGGATTGGGCGCCGCCGGTACCCGGGCCGCTAAGGACGGCGATGAGTAGGATCACCAACGTCGGCGTGATGGGTCTCATGTTCCGCCTCCTACAGGGACCCGCGTGGCAAAGGGCTCGATGAAGACCTCATCGCGCGAGCCGACTTCGGCACGCCGGTAGTGCTCCGTCCCGAGCAGCCGCGCCGCGTCTGGTTCACTGAGCTGTTGCAACGCGCTCCCGTCGTACTGCGTGCGGTGGCATCGCAACGCGGCCAACTTCTTGCCCGCGAAGTCACCAGCCTCTGCGACGAGCGTCGGCGCAGGCGCCATCGATCCGAATGCGTCCGCATCGGCTACACCGAGGATGGGCCTCGCAGGTTCATCAGCGCGCGCGGGCGCCTTCGATGCAGCGTCCACGACGGCGCGCATTCTGCCTGCAGGAATGCTGACATAGAATAGAGACGGGCCGTCGCTGCCGAGCCCAGCGACCACAGCGGTGGTTCGTTCGTGCACCGCGATGTGGTCTGGATGCCAATAGAGGCCGTCGGAGTCGAAGGTGACGACGACCTGTGGCTGCCACCGGCGGATGGCGCCGAGGATGTCCGCCTCGAGCCGGAGGCTGTCGATCCAGGGCAGCATGCCGTCCTCGTGCTCGAGCAGTACGACGTCGCGGATGCCGAGAACCCGCGCGGCATCCCGCAGCTCGCCCGCACGAATGTCCGCAAGCTGCTCGCGCTCCTGCCCGGGACCGTGCTCGCCATGCGTGAGGCAGAGCAGCGAGACTCGGACTCCGTAGGCGGCGCAGCGGGCGAGCAGACCACCACAAGCCAGTGACTCGTCGTCGGGGTGTGCGAAGACCGCCAGAAGGGAGGAAGCACTGAGATCTTCGACGGGCGGCGGCATGTCAGGCCGTGCGCTCGGCGCCGTGAGGCTCCGTGACCAGCCGCGCGTACGCCTCGACGTGCTCCGCGACCATGCGCTCGGGCCCGAAGCGCCGCACGGCGTGACTCCGTACCCGGCTGCGGTCGAGCGCCAACACGGTTGGCAGCCCCTGCACGAGCTCGTCGAGCGAATCGAAAATGCCGCCGGTTACGCCGTCGTCGATGATCTCGTCCACGGCGCCGCGTCGAAGCGCGGCAACGGGAGTGCCGCACGCCATGGCCTCCGCGACCACCAGCCCAAAGGACTCACTTGACTGCACCGGATAGAGCAGCGCTCGCGCCCCGCCGAGCAGCTCGACCTTTTGCGGGAGGTCGACCTCGCCGGCGTAGACCACTTGGTGGCCGTCGACCATGGGTGCGACCACGTCTCGGTAGTAGTCATTGGCCGCTGCGGCGAGCACGAGACGCAGGCCGGCCCGTCGGGCTACGGCGATTGCCTGCAGCACACCCTTGCCTTCAGTGAAGCGGCCCAGAAATACGAGGTAGTCCTCGCTTTTCGGGTGAAGAACGAACGTGTCCATGTCTACCGCGTGATGAATCGTCCCCACGACGTTGAGGCCCGCGAGAAGCTGTGCCTGCGCGGTCGAAATGGCGACAAAGGGAGCTTCCGGGTAGCGAGACCAGAGTACGACCTCGGGCGGGGTCGGCACGTGATGCACTGTGATCACGACCGGAGTGGGTGTGAGCCGCGTGAACGCCAACGACATCGGAGCGAACACCGCCTGATAGTGAATGACGTCGAATTCGGCAGCCCGCTCGACGGCGGCGGCGAGGTTGAACAGCTCGCAGAGCTCCCAAGGCCATAGCGAGGTATCCTCATGGTAACCGCGTTCGAAGCTGGCATGGAGCCTCGCTGTCGTCGTCGATGTTCCGGCCGCGAAGAGGGTGACATCGTGGCCTTCGGCCACGAGGCCGTCGGTTAGCAACGCCGTGACGGTTTCGACCGATCCAGACCGCGTTGGTGGTATCGACTGGGCGATCGGGCCTACCACTGCGATACGCATCGTCATGCGCACGCTTCTTCCAGAACCCGCGGCAACACCCGAGAAGCGTCGAAATACTCGCGCGCGATCTCTGTGGCGCGGCTCGCGTGCAGCGCGTAATTGCTTTCCAGTTGCTCGAGGCCGTCGAGTGCCTCGTCGAGCGTCGAAAAACCGATCAGGCCGGTGCCCGAGGGGAGGTGGGCGCTCCACCCGGTGTCCTGCACGAGTGCGGGTCGTCCGGCGGCGAGGTAGCACTCCGTACGGTCACTGAACCAACCTGAGTGCCGAGCGACATAGGCGTGTTTGGCGACGCCGAACTCTGCCTTCGAGCCGCGGATGAAGTCGCGGTAGTCCCAAAGAGATCTGGAGACACCAATCGCCTCGACGGGCGACCAGCCGTGCTGCTCGAGCAACTCCATGGGACCGTTCACCGCGATCTCGAATCGCGAGGGCGTAAGAGCTGGAAGCTCAATGAAGCGCATGAATTCCCGATCCTTGTTGCCGTCGACGTCGGTGAAGCTCTGGGTTCTCCAGGTCATCACGGTGGTGAAGCGGTCACCGGAGGGCGCCTGATCGGTCTGCCAGAGCTCGGTCACGACGGGCTGCCGGGTAGGGTGCCACACGAAGCCGCTCGTCGGCACGTCGCACGCTGAAGTGCCGATGTTGCCGCCGAACGTGAACAGACGGTCGAATCCCTTGAAGAACTCGACATACCACTGCTCGCCCTTGGCGATAGCCAGCTGGGTAAACACAGGGTCCGAGTCGATGAACACGCGGCGCGGGATGGCCGCATACTCGTCACGCCAAAACCATGAGCCGCCCGAGAGGTTGACGAAGAGGTCGGCCTCGGTGCAGTAGGCTCGCACGGCATCCTTCGAGAGACCGTGGTACGAACCGTCGTAGTTGACGAAGCTCCAGCGGTCCCCGAGGCCGAACGGTTCGAGCGCGTCATGGATGTAGCGCGTGCCGTAGGCGGGGTCGGTCGCGATCTCGTCGCGCTCAGGGTCATAAATGCACTCGCCGGTGTCCTCGATGTAGAGCACCTCGTGCCCTAGGGCGCGCAGGCCCAGCAGATACATGAGTGAACACCAGGTGACGCCACCGAACGGATACCGGGCGACAATACCGGCGAACAGGATCTTCATGAAGTGATGCGCAGGAGTTCGTCCACCGTGCTCGAATCATCTAGCGATTCACCGAGGGACAGGCGCGCGCACATCTGTCGGTAGAGCTCGCACGTCGTGATCAACTCGTCGTGCGATCCTTGAGCGATGAGTCGCCCATCGTCCAGAACGAGGATGCGCGAGGCGTCGCGGACCGTGGAGAGGCGGTGGGCGATGACCAACGTGGTGTGGTTGGCGCGGAGCCTCCGCAGCGTGTCGAAGATGGCCCCTTCGGAGATTGCGTCGACCGCGGAGGTTGGCTCGTCGAGAATCAGGATCCGAGCCGCTTTCAGGAGCGCGCGAGCGATACCGATGCGTTGGCGCTCGCCGCCCGAGAAGGTCGCGCCCGCCTCGTGGACAGGGGACTCGTAGCCCAGCGGCAGACGGCTCACGAAGTCGTGGAGGTTGGCGTCTCGTGCCGCGGCCTCGACTTCAGCGTCCGAAGCGTCGAGCCGTCCGTAGCGGATATTGTCGGCGATGCTGCCGGTGAACAGCACGGGCTGTTGCGGGACCAGTGCGATCTGCTCGCGGAGGGATCGCAACCCGTACCGAGCCACGTCGACTTCGTCGATGAGGACGCGCCCGGAGCTCGGCTCGAAGAATCTCGGAATCAGGCTGGCGATCGTGGTCTTGCCCGCGCCGGTCAGGCCTACCAGCGCCACCATCTCGCCGGGCCGGGCCTGGAAGCTGATCGAGTCGAGAACGTTCCTATGCTCACCGTAGCTGAAGCTTGCAGCATCGAAACGGATGTGGCCGCCGATGTCGGACGCATCGATGCCATCATCGGCATCGAGCACCTCGGGGGTGAGCGCGAAGATCGCGCGCACACGCCGAGCGCTCGCGACAGCCTGTTGCAGGGATCCAGTCGAGTGGGCGATCGCCGAGATCGGATCATAGACCGCGGCCAGATACGCGATGACGACGAGCAGGCTGCCGAGTGTCAATGTGCCGTTCATGACGTGAAGTCCGCCCACGATGAGCACCAGCGAGGTACCGGCAAGTGTGATCGCCGTCACCACGACCGAGAAGAGGGACTCCTGCCACGTCAGCCTGAGTCGGGCTCGCATGGTGTCGTCGCCTGCGCTCGAAAAACGAGCCAGCTCGTGGCGCTCGCGTGTAAAGCTCTTGACCGCGGCGACCGAGGAGAGGACCTCGAAGGCCCGCTCGATCAACGTCGACTCCAACGCCTTCACGCGCTCGGCGCGATCTAGCATGGTGCGCGAATAAAAGCGGAGGCTCACGTACAGAAACGGCGCCACGACGAGCGAGAGCAGCGCGAGCGTCAGGTCCACGTATAGGAGGACCGCGAACATGATCCCGAGATTGAGCGTCGCCAGAGTCAGCGGAAACACACCGCCGATGATCAGGTCGTCCACGCAGTGCGCGTCGGCATCAAGTCGGTAGACCGAATCCGCCGTTGGGGTCAGCATGTGGTGCCGCAGCGGGAGCGCCTGCAGGTGCACCAGCAGCTTGGCCCGAAGCGTGTAGACCACGCGCTGAGCGACCTGCACCTGCATTTGAGTGTGGATCATGCGCGTGACCTCGTTGGCGATCTGGATGAGCAGACCCGCCAGGACGACGACGACGAGCACGGCCACAGCGCTGCCGGCGATTGCGGAGGGCGTGAGCGCCGCGAGTGCCGGCGGAAGCGCAAGACCGTCCAGTACGTAATCCACAATCACTTTGAGCGGCCAGGGCGCCAGCGCCGCCAAGCCGATTTCCAGGAGGGACAACGCGAAGATCGCGGCGGCCTTTCCGCGATACGGCCGCAGGAACGCAAGCGTCCAGGAAACTACGCCCACGGCCGCACCATCAGTCTCCGAACTCGGACACCGCCGTTTCGGCGGACGGCCGGAGCGCAGGTGCGACCTTGGTCTCGACCGCGGCAGAGATTGGTAGCCGCTGTAGCCCAGCCGCGATACTGACCCGTATGACCGCCTGGTCGAGTAGAGCCGCGCCACGGATCGCTTGCCACGTCGCGCGGGCGCCGACAGCCGCGATGGCAAGCGCTGAGACGAAAAACGTCACCGACGGCTCGTAGAGGAACATCGACGCGCTCATGCCGCCCGCCCCCAGCACCGCCAGCGTCAGGCCGCGCAGCGTGCCGACGAAGCTGGGACGCAGCCGTGCTCGCATGCGGAAGAGACAGGCTCCCTGTTCGTGCTCCTCCACCACGGTACGCACGTGAAGCCAACCCCAGCGCCCGATCGCCAGGCTGAGATCTCGGTTGGGACGCCATCCCTCGTCGACATCGACGATCCGGGCCGGGCGGGAAGCTCGTAGAACCCCTACAAGCTCCGTCAAAAGCATCGTGTGCGAGACGCCCGAGTCGCTCCAGAAGGAGCGCTCCGTACCGGCGCGGGTCAGGAGCCGTGCGCCCGCGATCACGTCGCGCAGCGTCGGCAACTGCAACTTCCATGGATGTCGAGTCATGTGCTTCGGTGCGACCACCTGGGGCCGTGACAGACCGCGCAGCCTGCCTCGGAATCGGGCCAGTGGCTGTAGCAGGTGCAGCCACGCGATGAGGCTCCGGTACAGAACGCGACTCTGCCGCATGGACCAGCGTCCGATGGTGGGCAGACCGTCGAGGTTGGAGCGCCAACCGCACAGCGCACACCGCGTGAGGGTGGTGGCCCAGCCCAGCATGCCCGCGATCAGGGGTAGCCATGCGGCGTCCATGCCCGCTAGTGGGCCGAAGACGCCAACGAGCAGCAAGACCAGCGAGACCCCCATCCAGGCTGGCGAATGCGGCAGGTAGCGCCAACCGTGGGAGTGCGTGCTGTAGACCGACGGAAACGCCGCGGTACCCCAAACACCTGTGTTGACACGCCGTGCGGCACTGGTGCGCAGGAAGGGGAGAGGGCTGTAAATGCGTCCCCGCCACAGCATTTGGCCACCGAGAAACTTCTCGGGGTGATGTGCATCGAGCCACGCTTCCCCTTCGCCGTACCCGACCTGCTGACGCCAGAACGATCGCACGCTCGGCCGGCGATGATGCCACACTAGCGCCGACGGCGCGAAGCCGATTTCCATTTTTTTTGCCTGCAGCCGCCAGCAGATGTCTACGTCGTCGCCCGCACGCACATAGACCGGATTGAAGCCGTCGGCGGCCAGGAGCGCCTCTCTTCTGAACGCCATGTTACAGCCCGGCACGTGCTCGGCGATCCGGTCGTCGAGCATGACGTGGATCGGCCCGCCCGGAGCCCGCGCGACACACTGCGACACCCACGGATCGTCCACGGGCACGACGTTGGGACCGCCGACGCCGGCCACGTCCGAGTTGAGGAACGGTTGGACCAGATAGGTCAGCCAATCAGGGTCGACACGGACATCCGCATCGGTGTAGGCGATGATCTCGCCGGTCGCGGCAGCGAGCCCGGCATTGCGGGCTGCGCTCAAACCGCCATTGGGCAGGTCGAGGACGCGGACGTGGAGATGCCTTCGCGCGATGTCCCCAGTCGCATCACGCGACCCGTCGTTGACGACGATGACCTCCATGTCGGGGTAGGTCAGCTCGCCGAGCGAGGTCAGACAGTCGGCAAGGGTGTCGGCCGCGTTGTACGCGCAGACGACCACCGACACCTTTGGCCACGAAGCGCGCTCGCTGGCGGGGAACGCGGCGCCCGCGAAGGCTTCTCGCACCGCGGCGAGCGCCGGCTTGGCTTGTCGCGCCTCATCCACCAGGCCGAAGGCCCAGTCGTCGACCGTCCGACCTCCGCGCCACCACTCGTCGGTCCAGGAGTAGGCCACGGCACCGCAGGCGCCCTCGGCAAAAGCCGTTCGGATGTGTGTCGCGGTGATGAGCGCCTGGCCCGCGAGGCCCTCACGCAAACTGTCCGCTCCGGCTTCAGCCAGCAGCAGCGGCCGCGTGTCCGCGAGATGCTGCAGACGCGCGAGATAGCCGCGCAGCTCGGTCTCTCGATGCAGATAAACGTTGTAGGCGAAGACGTCGAACGCGTCGAGCTCGAGATGCTCCGTGGGCGGGAAGTTTACATAAGTCAGCAGGCTATCGGGTGCCGCGGCTTTCACGTCTTCGTAGAGCTCGCGCAGAAACCGCTCGATCCTCCGGTGGCCGTGCCAGCGCACGATTCCCGCGGGAATCTCGTTGCCCAGCGCGAAAAGCAGCGCCGCGGGGTGGGCCGCGATCTCGCGCACCGTAGTGACCGCGTCGCGTATGATGTTTCGAGTGAGCTTTCGGTCGTCGAGAAATGGGATGTGTTGCGGCCACGCCAATCCGACCATCACCCCGAGGCCGTGCCGGAGCGCGGCGTCGAGCAGGGCAGGGGACGGCGGCGTGTACGTGCGCACCGTGTTGATGCCTGCGGCCGCCATCAGGACAAAGTCTTGCTCGATTCGCTCTGTCGATCGGAACTGCACCCCGTCGCGATTCGGAGCGAAGGTGCCGTAGGCCACTCCCTTGATCAGTAAACGACGCCCGTCGACCTCGAGAAACTTGCCATCCACGCGAGGGCGGTGAGCCACTTCCACCGGCGTTCCGACTGCCTAGTCCGCCGAGGCGTGCTGCGAGATCATATCCATCAGCCAGTGGCCCGAGCGGTCCACCTTGGCCTGGACGTAGCGGATGTTGTGGCGGTTGATGCCCCCGTACAGGGGCATACGGTCCACGACCTCGATCCCGCCTTCCTCGACCGCCCTCACCTTGTGCGGATTGTTGGTGAGCAGTTCGATCCGCGTGATGCCGAGGTGGCGCAAGACCGCCACGCCCGCTTCGTAGCGCCGCTCGTCGGCGCCGAAGCCGAGCACGCGGTCCGCGTCGATGGTGTCCAGCCCCTCCTGCTGAAGCGTGTAGGCGCGGAGCTTGTTGCCCAATCCGATGCCACGGCCCTCCTGGGCGAGGTAGACGAGCACGCCTCCGCCCCGCCTCTTGAAGTGGCGGAGGCTCTCGCGCAACTGCTCCCCACAGTCGCAGCGCAAGCTGCCGAAGAGGTCTCCCGTGAGGCACGCCGAGTGCAGACGCACCGGCAACGGGTCCGGCCAGCCTTCCCGTGGGCCGATCAGCACCGCCACGTGCTCCAGTAGGCCCCCGCCTTCGCGAAACAATACGAAGCGGGAGTGCTCGGCGTCCGCCAACGGGACTGGCGTTTCTGCCACGCTGGTGATCTCGATGCCTGACCGGGCGGCCGCGCACTCGACGTCCTCACTCGAGACCTCGAGAATCGTCGCGTCCTCGATCCAGCGCGTGACTACCTGCGAGTCCGGATCCACTTCCACGGTCACGAGTGCCGGAAGCAGAAGTCCGGACCGGATGAGCGCCAAACCGGCAGACTCCGCCGAGGAGGCCGGACGCGCCTCGAGGCTGTTGGGTGAGCCCGATACGGCGGCCGGCACTGTGGCCGAACGCCCTAGGGGGCTGGCGGGTGGCCTTTCCGTCGCCAGTCCAAGGATGGTATCGCTGGTAGCGTCCGGGCCGAGCCTGAGGCTGAGGTTGGTCTCGCCCTCGTGCGTAGCGATCCCCATCGCTTGAGCGCGATGGGGGGTCACGATCAGGCACAGCGGTCGGCCAAGGGAGTGCAGCTGCTCCAGACGGTCGACCGAGAGGTTCTCTACCGCCGCGACCAGCACGCGCGCACTCCGGCCCTCGTCGGTCACGCAGAGAGCTCGCCCCTGCCTGAGTTCGAAGAGTCCTCGTTCCGCTTTGTGCGTCATTCGCTCAGGTGGTAACGTTAGGCCAGCGTGGCCCCGAACCGGCCGTCGGGCGAATGATGCGCCAGTGGGACTCCGACCGATGAGGTACCGATAAGGTGATCAGGCTGGTGTCCGCGTGGGTGCTTGTCAATGGGCTGCTCATGAGCCCGGTGTGGCTCTCGGGCGCCGTGACGGAAGGCCCGGCTACCGCCTGGCTTTCCTTGGAGGCGGCCCTGATCGTGGGCGCGATGGCGCTGCTTCCCCGGCGGCCTTGGAGCCGCGGGCTGGCCTGGATCCTGGCGGCGGGAGTCATCCTGTGCGCTGTCGTCTCGCTCGCGGATCTCGTCTTGCGCGTGAGCTTGGGCCGCCCGCTCAACCTCTCCCTGGACCTCTACCTGTTGAACGCCGTCTATCGGCTCGTGGTGGGGAACTCGGGTTTGTGGCGGACCCTCCTCGGAATGGGTGCGATTGCCGTCTCGCTCGGTGTTTGTGCGACTGCGGCCGCGCTGCTGTTGACGCCGGTCGCCTCGGAACGTGAGAACCCCTTCCGTCGCATCGTGCCGCGGCTCGGAGCAGTCATGCTCGTGAGCGCACTCGCGCTCGGCTTCATAGGCAGGGGCGCGCCCGCCATCGGGCAGCGGCTTGCCGTACCGGCCATGGGACTCGTGCTCGGGCAGGCCGAGGTGTTTCGGTCGATGCGCTCCGAGCGGCAAGCGTTCGCGGCCGAACTCGAGAGGCGCTCCGACGGATTCGCGGACTTGCCGGATCTGTTCTCGAGGCTCGAGGGCCGCAACGTGGTTCTGACTTTCATCGAGTCCTACGGGATGGCGGCGCTCGAGGACCCCGAGTTCGCCGCGACCATCCGGCCCCGCCTGCAGGACGCCTCGGCCCGCATCGAGGGCGCTGGCCTCCACCTCGCGACGGGCGAGCTCGCCTCTCCCACGCTGGGCGGGCAGTCTTGGTACGCGCACGGGACCCTGCTCAGCGGGCTATGGCTTGAGGACCAGCTTCGCTACGACCTCCTGCTCGCGAGTCCGCGGGAGACGCTGGTGGACGACTTCCGACGGGCCGGCTACCGCACCGTAGCGCTGATGCCCGCCATCACCACCAGCTGGCCCGAGGGGGTTCGACTCGGCTACGACGACGTGTACTCGAAGCCTTCGATTCCATACACCGGCCCGCCCTTCTACTGGGTCACCATGCCGGACCAGTTCACGTGGTCCTTCCTCGGGGAGATCGTGCACGAGGCGACGACGCCTCTGTTCCTCGAGGCGGCGATGCTGAGCAGCCACGCGCCCTGGACGCCCATTCTGCCGCTCATCGACTGGGACTCCGTGGGGGACGGAGCGGTGTTCGAACCCTACCGAGAGGATGGATATCCGCCCGAAGAGCTCTGGTGGGACGTCGAGGTCCTGCGCGAAAGTTACGCACAATCGCTGGACTACTCGCTGCAAGCGATGGCCGAGTTCGCCGAGCGGTTCCTAGACGAGCGCACCCTCCTGGTCGTGGTCGGCGATCACCAGGCGGCGCCCTGGGTGACGGGGGCGAGCGACTCTGACGTTCCGGTGCACGTGATCGCGCGCGACCCCGCCCTGCTGGAGCCCTTCTTCGAGTGGGGATTCCGCGCCGGGCCGTTTCCAGACCCGCAGGACTCGCCCCCGCGCATGGACGAGTTCCGCGACTGGTTCGTACGCGCGTTCAGTGGCGGCGCCTCCGCCTCGGTCGCGCTCTCCGCGAAGGAGGGAGGGTGACGAACCGTTTCGGCGTGGGCGCGCGTCTCTTCCACTGGCTGGTCGTGCTGCTGCTGCTGGTGCAGATCCCGGCGGGGATCGCGATGATCGCGCCCGGCCTCGAGCAGGGGTCGATCGACGTGCTCTTCGTCCTGCACAAGGGGCTCGGCGTCGTGCTGCTCCTGGTGGTCGTAGCCCGTGTGCTGTGGCGGCTGACCCATTCGGCACCGACCATGTCGGAGGCCATCCCGGAGCGCGAGCGGCGCATCGCGACCGTGATGCATGGAGTTATTTACGGCGTGCTGGTTGTGGTTGCGGGCAGCGGGTATGTACGCGTCGTGGGCGGGGGCTTCCCCATCGAGATGATGGACGTGCTCGGGCTTCCGACGCTGCTGCCCCTGATGCCCGAGGTCGCGGAGTGGGCGTCGCTCGTGCACCGATTCTCGACCTTCCTGCTGGTGGCACTGGTGTCGATTCACGTGGCAGAGGTGTTGCGGCACCATTTGGTTGTGCAGGACGCGACGCTGGCGCGGATGTGGCCACCGCTGGGGGGCGGCAGCGCCCGGCCCTCGGCTGAATCGAAGCCCGGGCAGGGTGCTCCGTGATGTGGCGTGGCCTTGAACGGTGGCTGGGCCTGGTGCGTTCGCTGATCATCTATTGGCGACCGGGCCGCCAGCGCGGGCTTCGCGAGCTGTACCGCCCCTTCGTCGGGGTGGGGGACTTGGCCTTCGACGTAGGCGCGCACCTAGGCGACCGCACTCATGCGTTCCGGAAGCTTGGTGCGTGCGTGGTCGCCTTGGAGCCCCAGCCCGCGGTGCGCCGCTGGCTCATGCGATTTGTGGGACGCAGCGAGCATGTGTCGATTCGGGCGGAGGCGTTGGGCCGCGAAGTCGGTACCGCCCGCCTGGCGCTGAGCCGCCGCACTCCGACCGTCTCGTCGCTGGCGGAGGACTGGCCGAACGCGTTGCCCGAGCGCAACCCCAGCTTCCGCGGCGTGCGTTGGGATGATTCCGTGGAAGTACAGGTAACGACCTTGGACGCGCTGATCGAGCAGTATGGCCTACCTCGCTTCTGCAAGATCGACGTGGAGGGGTACGAAGCCGAGGTGTTGGCCGGACTGAGTCAGCCTATCCCGGCGCTCTCCGTCGAGTTCGTGGCAGGCGCTCTGGACATCGCCGAAGCATGCGTGCGCAGGCTCGAAGCGCTGGGTCGCTACGAGTTCAACGCGATCAAAGCAGAGGAGAGGAGCTTCATGTCGGAGCGCTGGCTCGCATCGGATGAAATGGTCTCCTGGCTGAGGCGCGATGGTGCGCGGGTTTCTTCAGGGGATGTCTACGCGCGACTGAGGTCCGACGCGGGCGCGGCGAGGGACGGTGTCTCAGATGGGGGCGCCCCCGATAAGGCGGGTTCGATCGATGGCTGACGGGGCGATCCGGTGGTGGCAGACGCTGACGACGGTGGACGCCGAAGCTGTGGAGCTGAGCGATCCCGTGGTCGTGCTGCCCGTGGCCGCGATCGAGCAGCATGGACCCCACCTGCCGCTCTCCACTGACCTCGAGATTGGCCTCGGCTTGCTCGCCGAAGCCTTCCAGCGGCTGCCAGATGGCTTTCCGGCCTGGGTTCTGCCTCCGCAGGCGATCGGCTGTAGCCGGGAGCACGCGCGCTTTCCGGGCACACTCACGCTAGAGCCGGAGCAGCTCTCCGCTTTGATCGAGGCAGCGGGCGAGTCCCTTGCGCGCACCGGTGTGCGGCGGTTGGTGCTGAGCAATAGCCACGGCGGGAACCGGCACGCACTGGAGGCAGCCGGACTGCGGCTTCGCGACGAGCTGGGAATGTTCGTCGTGCACGCGAGCTGGTTCCGTTTTCCCCGGCCCGAGCATGTGGATCTCCCGGAGGGAGAGTGGCGTCATGGCCTGCACGGGGGGGCGGTGGAGACCGCGATGATGATGCATCTGCGGCCGGATCTGGTGCGCGGGCTCCAATCCGCTCAGGCCCACTCGCTCGGTCAGGAACTGGAGGAGACACTACGACGGGTCGGACCCGAGGGTGGGGCCTCGTTCTCATGGCTCGCCGGCGACCTCAACCCGGGCGGTGCGGTTGGAGACGCCACTCTGGCCGACGGCGATATGGGAGCGCGCTTGGTATCGCACTACGGGACGGTTCTGGCGGAGGTGATTGAAGATGTCAGGGCGTTCCCGTTGGACCGCCTGGCGGAGGACGCCACTTGAACGGTCCCCGAGGGCGGGGGGGCAGTCAGGCCGAGGACGCCGCCCCTCTCGACGAGGACGCCGCTTGGGCGCTGGTGCGCGCCGCGATTCCGCGAGCGTCCTTCGAGCCCGGGCCTCGTCGCGTGGCGCATCCCACGCGCCCCGACCTCTGGCTTGAGCTGGGCGAGTCCGAGGGCTGGCAGACGTCGGTGCCGCCCACGCCGGCTGCTCGAGACCTGCTCGACCTCTATGTGCCGCTGACGCGCAGGCGCGATTTCGTCATCGGACAGCTCGGCCAGAGCCTGGACGGCCGCATCGCTACAGTGAGCGGGCGGTCCCACTACATCACCGGCCCCGAGGACATCCGCCGCCTCCATAGGCTGCGGGCTCTGGTCGATGCCGTAGTCGTGGGGGCCGAAACCGTGGCACAGGACGATCCGAGGCTCACGGTCCGGGACGTGGAGGGGGAGAACCCGGCGAGGGTCGTGCTCGATCCGGACGGTCGCCTCGCCCAGGCGCGCCGGGTCTTTACCGACCGGACGGCTCCGACGCTGGTGGTGCGGCGCGCTGAGGTTGATGGCAGCCCCTCCGGCACCTCGGGCAATGAATCGAGCGCTACGCCGCCTGAGGACGGGCCTGGAGTCCTCACGCTTCCCACCGGTGCCAATGGCTTCGAGCCGGGCGCCGTGCTGGAAGCGCTCCGTGCCCGCGGGCTTCGCAGGGTGCTGGTGGAGGGTGGAGGAGTCACAGTGTCGAAGTTCCTCGAGTCCGGGCTGCTCGATCGACTGCACGTAACCGTCGCGCCTGTCTTGATCGGCTCGGGCCGTTCGGGCATCACGCTGCCGGTGATCGAGACCCTAGATCAGGCGCTGCGGGCTCGGTGCCGTCACGTGGCGCTTGGTGACGACCTGCTTTTTGATCTGGATCTGAGTTGAATAACTCGCGACTACGCCACGAACGGGGCGTCGCTACTTGGTCGCTACTAGGCGGCCGCGCAGGGCGCGACCTCCTCCGGGGTCATCTTTCCTCAAGCGACGGTTGACTACTAGCGTTACGCGAGTGCTCTCCAACCGCAAGTAGTCGAGCGGCGTCCAACCCGGCAGACGGGCAGGCACTACGAGGGGCGTGTATGAGCGAACGGGAAGTGGATGCGTTTCTGCCCTTGAGGGCCGTGGAGTTCCAAATCGTGCTCAGCCTCAGCGAGGGCGATAAACACGGGTACGCGATCATTCAGGACGCTCGGGACCGCGGCGAAGGCGCGGCAGTCCCTGGACTGGCCACTTTGTAGCGGGCGCTACGCAGGCTGGAGGCCAAGGGCCTCGTGGAGCGTGCCGAGGCCGCGGACCTCGCCGAAGAGCGTCGTTGTGTGCGCACCTCACTCGCCTGGGAGCACGAATCGCCACGGGCGAGGCACGGCGTCTATCGCGCCTAGTGTGTGTGGCTCGAGACTACGAGCTACTCGAAGAGGCCGACGCGTGAGTCGTTCCAGCCGGTGGCTCGTATGGACTTCGGTCCGAGTCTACCAAGCGCTGCTACGGTGTTTCCCTCGCGATTTCGGAGAGGACTCCGGCCTCCCGTTGAGGCTGGAGTTCCGCGCGGCTCTGGAACGAGCCGTTGCACGGGGGCTGAGCCCGCTCATCGCAATCTCGGGACGAGAGATCTGGGATCTCACGTGGAATTTGATACCAGAGTGGATCGGCGCCGTGGGAAGAAATCGAACGCTGGATGGGAGGAGGAGTGCCATGACTTGGCTCGGGATGGGGCAGGACATTCGCTTCGCATTGCGCGGCCTTCGCCGGCGGGCGGGACTCACAGCGGTGATCGTGGCCACGATGGCGATCGCGATCGGGGGCACGACGGCAGTCGCCACCCCCGCCTAGGCCCTGGGCCACGCTGTCCTGGAAGATGACTTGGCCCCCTATCTCCAGGGATCGCACCACCCACGCCCAGAACTCGTCATGGAACTCGAGCGGCACGTGAGAAACCCAGAACGTCGAGAATACGACGTCAAAGGTCCCAAGATCGGGGAAGTCCAGAATGTCCAGCACGCGATAGTCGATGCCGCTCTCCCTCAGCTCCTCTCTGGCAGCAGCGATCATGGCGGAAGATGCATCTACCGCGAGGACCTAGTCACAGACCTCCAGGAGGCCGCACGTCCAATTGCCGGTGCCGCAACCTAGCTCCAACCCCCGGGGGAACACGGCCCCCGCAGGGAACAACCTTCTTTACGGGGCGTTCTCTGCGATGGCTTCCGCGTTGACCTCACGGTCGAAGTCCGGGGCCAATTTGTGGTAAAACTCGATCTGCGATTGTCGAAGGTCCATTAGTATGGCTCGGGAACTGAGCTGAGCTGAGCAAGATGAGGTCCCATTGGCATACGATACCCCCCCGGAGCATCTTGGGTGTCATGTCCGACACCCCCATCGACCGCCTGAACGCGGAGCTGCAGAGCGCCTTCGCCGAGATCGACCTCACGGCGTGCGCACGGGAGAGGGCGCACGAGTCGAAGCGATGAGATCCCGATGAACGAACCCGAAACACATCTGATTCCGACCGACGACCCCGCTATTCCTACCGCGCTCGCCCTCGTCGCGTCTCGAGAGCGCGCCGTGAGTCGGATCTTCAAAGGCGTGGTCTTGAGCGTCGCCGGATGGGGCACGATGGTGGGGGTTCTGATCTCCGAGTTTCTCGGGGTAGGGGACTTCGTGCAGCAGCTCGCACAGTTCGGGGCCGCCTCCCTGATTTGGATAGGCCTTTTCGTGATGGGGTCGGCTACGCCACATCTGCGACGCTTCGGTGGAAAGTTCAGCGGCATGTCCCTAGCCTGTTTCGCCGGCATGGGTGCCGGCGGCCTTCTGGCCGCGGCGGAAATGTTCGAGACGTCGTTCCTCGGCACGGGCTACCTCACCGGGCTGGACAATTGGGGCTTGGCAGGGGTCGTCTTTTTTGCGGTGCTGGGCTGGATCTTCCTAGAAGTCGACCGTCGAAGTGATGGTGAGGCCGAGCAGCGTCCTGGAACCGGTCGCTAGCGTCTCTTCTCACGGTTTGCAGGTCCGCGCGATATCCTGCACCGCATGAGTGCGACCTCATCAACGGCCTGGACGCGTTGAGTCGCCCGACGGTCGGCGTCGAGGCGGACGGTGACGATCTGGCACCGTTCGATCCGCACTACTTCGTCGGCGAATGGCGGATCGAGGGTGTGCTACCATATTCGCCGCTGGGGGAGGGGGAATTCGTCGGCACGGAGACCATTCGCTACGTGGGCGGATGCACGTACGAGGGCACGCTCGAGGCCACATTCGGCGGTGAGAGCATCACGATCTCCTCACGTATGTTCTATGACCGACGAGAGCACTATCTGGTTCGTATCGAGCACGACAGCCGCGGCTTCGAGTTGATGAAAGCGGGCACGATGCGTGGAGATCCCGGCGGCTTTACGTCGCACCACTGGCAGGCGCCGGCCATCTCAATTGAAGGGAGCGCGCTGCGGCTGATTGGGCGCACGTTCATCTCCTCGCCCTAAGCCTATCGCCGGCGTATGCGTATGTCGGCGGGCGACGAGCCGTTCAGCAACTTCGGCACCCTCGAGTGGGCGCGAGTCGGAGACGGATAGCAGGCCTTCACAGCCGTCAGGTGCCTCCTTGGAGAGGGCCTCCTCTCCGACTTCGACCCGAGCTGAGCAGGACGAGCGCGCCCGGCAGACTCGAGAGCAGCACCAGGATCCCGTATGTGGCGGAGATCGTTACGCCGTCCACCGCCGTGAGTCCGACGGCGCCCCAGAGCGCCGCCGCGGTGGCCCCGCGCACCCCCCAACCCCGCGATCGTCACCGGGATGAGCATGCTGAGCAAGACCGGGGCGACCAGGGGAAGGAGCGGCCAGAGCGGCGTGCTCACCCCCACCGCGCGGGCGGCCACGAGGCAGGTAGCGAGGAAAGTGCCCATGATCAGCGCGGAGCTGATCAGTTGCACGAGGAGCGCGGTGTGCGCATCGCGCCCGAGGGTGGCCAGAGGGCCGGTGCGTGGTCGCCGACGGAACGCGAAAAAAGCGGCCAACACGGCCACCCCCACTCCCCCGACGGCGAGCGGCAGGCTTGCGAACGAGAGTGCGGCGACCCCTCCCATCACCACTTGCCCCGAGGTGCGCTCCAGGATCACGGCGAGGGCGGCGGGCCCCATGCGGCGCCCATGTCGCCACACGCGCGAGACATCCCCATGACGCCGCCAGGAAGAACCTGATTGAGCAAGAGCGCGAGGTAGTACTCCCGGACTGCGGTGCCAAAAGGAAGCTCTAACCCTAGCCGGCCGGCCGTGAAGCGCCACCGAAAGGCGAGAAGCGTGACCTGCGGCAGGGAGATCGCGACGCCCAGGAGCGCTCAGCGGGGATCAAAACCCGCCAGACGATCGAGCAGGGCTGATGCGTCCAGCCACCACGCCAGCAGAGCTAGAAGCGCGAGGCTCACTCCCGCGCGTACGAGACCACGGATCACTGAGCGCCCGGTCCCGGAGGGAGGGCCAGCAAGTCTACGTGTCCGACTTCGAGTGCGAACTGCGAGGCCACTGTCGCGCGGCGGTTCTGGGCCCAATCCCGGATCAGCGAGGCGTCCGCGGGACGCTGCTCGGCTACGGCGGCCTCCCACCCATCGACCAGCGCCCGAGCCAACGAGGCGTCGGCGGCTTGCAGACGCCAGGGGCTCGGTCGCAGCCAAGTGTCGTAGCCGGCCGCACGAAACACACGCTCGGCAGCCTGTCCGGCCGCCGGTCCGAGCGCCGGCCCCATGCGTTTGTCGCGGAGCTGGTGACTTCGAACTGCTGCGGCGACGAGCTCGTCGTCGCGGTCAGGGTCAGCCCAGTTGATCGCGCCGTCCCATGTGAGCGCAAGCAGCGCTGCGCTCCCTGCCGCCCGGCACGTCGCGGCGAGCCGTTCCAGCCACTCGTAAGTCACCAAGTCCAACAATGCTGACGCCGTCACGAGGTCCGATCCAGGGACGAGCCCCAACCCTTCCCGGTCCAGCTCCCCGGGGATGCGCTCCACGCGGGCGACCCCGGGCACCGTGACGGCCGCACCCGTCGCGCGGTCGAGCAGGTCGGTGTCCCTGTCCACCAACGTCCACTCCTGCTCACCCCGGAGCCGAGGTGCCAGGTAACGCAGGTTGGATCCGGTGCCGCTGCCCAGGTCGAGCACGCGCCGGCTCTGCCTGGACTCCAACCACTCCACGAGCGGCGCCACGAGATCGGCGGCTCGGGCGCGGTGATCCGCCCGCTCGCGCAGCGCCAGCCAGTCGGGCGAGAAGGACTCCTCACTCATCCGGCAAGAGCTCCCCAACTGCGCGCTCAAAGGCCAGCGCCGCGTCGTCCCAGGTAGGGAGTGAACGGCCGTGGCGAAGCGATGCCTCCGCGAGCTCGGCCCGCCGTGCGGCGGCTTCCGGACCCGAGAGCATCGACCGCAACGCAGCCGTTAGAGCCCCTTCGTCCCCGGCGGGCACGAGCACGCCGACTTCGGCGGGCACCGTGTCCGGAACCGCTCCCGCGCGCGTGCTCAGGACCGGGAGCCCGCGGGCGAGGGCCTCGGCCAGCGCCATGCCGTAGCTCTCGAAATGGGTCGCAAGCACGAAGAGTGAAGCGGAGTGATAATGCGTGTCGAGCTCCGCCGCGCCGAGCTCCCCGGGGAATTCTATCCGGTCCTCCAGACCCAACTCCCGCGCTAGCTCCATTACCGAGTCCGCGAATTCGGGCGCTTGCCTCAAGCTGCCGGCGCAGAGACAGCTCCAGGGGAGGGAGCGGATGCGGCCGAGCGCCCCAACCAGAACGTCCTGACCCTTTCGCTTGCTCACGGAGCCTACGCACAGTATGCGGGGAGGCTCGCCGGCCCCGGGGCCCACCGCCGTTCGCGCCGGGTCCGTCCCGGGCAGCACGGTGCGGACGCGAGAGGCTGGGACGCCATAATTCCCGAGGCGGCGCGCGGTGAAGGCGCTCGTTGCGACGGCCCCCGCGCACTGAGCCAGAGAGTCGCGCTCCAAGCCGGCGAGGTGATCGCGCTCGGAGGTCGCCAACCCCGTCTCATCGGCAAGGTGAAGGTGCACCAGGGCGAGCAGGCTTAGACGGTCTCGGTGCGCCCGCAGAGGGTCGGGTAGTGAGCTCATGCCGAGACCGTCTAGGACCACCCGGGCACCTCGGGGGATTGCCTCGAGTGTGTGAGCCAGGCTGGCCTCCGCGACCGCGTCGCCTTCGGGGAAGCTGCCGTCGAGTGCGTGGGGGACCACCCTCCAGCCCAGCGTAGTCAGGCCCTCCACGATGCGCGCGTTGTAGAGGTAGCCTCCGGTCCGCTGGTCAAGCGGACCCGGGGCGATCAGATGGAGCTCACGCGGGCTCAAACCGACCCTTCGAAGGACGCCCAGGCAACGTGCGACTCGTGAAGCGTCACGCTCAACCGCCCGAGGCCCTGCGCGCCATCTCCGAGGCGGCCGTCCCGGATCGCCGCGATGAGCCGGTCGAAGATCGTGCGTGCCAGAAACTCGGTCGTCGTGTTGCGCCCCGTGAACGCAGCTTCATCGTCAAGGTTCCGGAAGTCGAGTTCCGCGAGCACCCCCTTCAGAGCCGTGCTGGCGAGACCGATGTCAACGACCAGGCCATCGACGTCGAGTTCGTCACGCCGGAAGGTGGCATCGACCACGTAGGTGGCTCCGTGCAGACGTTGGGCCGGCCCGAAGACCTCACCCTGGAAGCTGTGGGCGATCATGAAGTGATCGCGAACGTTCAGGCTATAGATGGTCCTGTCTCCAGGCGGCTCCGAGCCGCGGTCAGGGCTGCGTGTAGCGGATGCGGTGACACAGGGCCCCCCGTCCATCTTCGGCGAGGCGGCCCAGCACTTCCGGCAGCGTCTCGAAGTTGCTCTCCCCGGAGATGAGCAGATCGAGTTGTTCGTCGCAGAGCAGGTCGAGCGCGACGCCGAGCCGGCGCGAGTGATCCCAGCGCGCTACCCGGTCGGCGGGGATGCGGCCTACTTGGCTGCTGAGGAGGGTCAGCCGGCGCGAGTGGAAGGCTTGTCCCAAGGGCAGCGGAACGGACCGCGTGCCGTACCAGCTCAGCTCGACCACCGTAGCCTCCATGCCGGCCACCGAGAGCGCGGCTTCGAGCCCCTGCGGGCTTCCGCTCGCGTGGAAGACGAAATCGGCATCCACTCCGGCCGGGGCGAGTACAGTGAATTCCAGCCCCAGACTCTCGGCCACGCCCTCTCGAGTTGCGTCGATGTCCACCAGGGTCACATGAGCAGCGGGGATCTGCCGGCAAAGCACAGCGACGAGCAGCCCCACGACTCCCCCCCCGATCACGACGATGCGATCACCGGCCGAGGGTCGCGCGTCCCACACCGCGTTGAGGGCGGTCTCCATGTTCCCGGCGAGCACGGCGCGCTCGGGCGGCAGGCCGTCGGGCAGGACGTGCACGGCCCCCGCCGGTGCCAGATATAGGTCCTGGTGCGGGTGCAGGCAGAACACGCGCCGCCCGACGAGCGAGGGCCCGGGTTGGTCCGGTGCCTCCAGGACCTCGCCCACGCTGCTGTAGCCGTACTTCACGGGTCCGGGGAAGTCACCCTCCTGGAACGGCGCGCGCATCGCCTGGTGCTGCGACGGCGGCACCTCGCCCCGAAAGACCAGCGATTCCGTGCCTCGGCTGATGCCGGAGTAGAGCGCGCGTACCAGCACCTGGTCCGGCTCCCTGGGACCGAGCGGCGACGCGAGGATCTCTCCCTGGCCCGGAGTGCGGACCCAGAACTGGCGAGCGGTTCTCAGCACGAGCGTTCTGGTTCCTCCCTGGTTAGTATCGGTTCATGAGTCAGGCCACCCGGACACCTAAGCCTCCCATTGTCTAGGGAGACATCCTCGTCGCCGTGGGGCGATGTGGCCCTGGGGCTGTTACCTCTCGTGGCCGTATCCCTCACAACTTGCTGGATGCTCGCCCGTCCGACCAGCCACGTGCTTCTGGCCGTCGCACCGTATGTCGCGCTGGGCGCACTACTGCTGCTGAGGCTGCCACCGTCCCACCCGGGCCCCGGCCTCGGGCCTGGCAACCGGCTGACGCTGGCCCGTGCCACGCTCGTGCTGCCTCTTGCTGCGCCGGCTTTCATGCCTGGCGTGGTCACGGGAACGGGCTACTGGTGGCTCGTTGTGCTGTCCGCCATTGCGCTCGTTCTGGACGCTCTCGACGGACCGCTCGCGCGGCGAACCGAGACGGTGAGCGCCTTCGGGGCCCGCTTCGACATGGAACTGGACGCGTTTCTGCTCGTGGCGCTGTCTGTGTTGCTCTGGCGCACCGGGAAAGCGGGGTCTTGGGTCCTGCTCATTGGTGGCCTGCGGTACGCGTTCGTGCTCGGGGGTATTCTGTGGCCGCGGCTCCGGGGAGAGCTGCCGCCCAGGCGGCGTCGGAAGGTGATTTGCGCGGTGCAGGGAATCGTGCTGGTCGTCGGCTTGGCTCCAGTGATACTGCCCGCGCTGGCCACGGTCATCGCGGCTTTGGCTTTGCTCCTCCTCGTATACTCGTTCGCTGTCGACGCCTGGTGGCTGGCAGCCGGCGGCATTTCCTTGCGCCCTTCGCGCAACCCATCGAATGTTGACGCTGCGTAGTCTGCCCAAGGATTCCGGGTCGTGCACGCGATGGCCGACTAGCCTGACAGGAGGCTCCATGAGGCTTCGAACCTCTCCCACTTCGCTGCTGGCTGTGGCTTGCCTCACGGCATCGGTGAGCCCGCTCGAGGCGCAGTGCGAAGCGGATGGTGATGTCGAGTTCGTATGCGGGCCGGTAAGCCCCGAGGACCTGGTTCCCGTGCCGCGGTCGCCATGGCTTCTCGTCTCGGGCATGGAGGACGACGGCTACCTCTATGCGACCGATACGCGCGATCTCACTTCGAACGTGCTCTTTCCTACGC
>Ga0310345_10001213_pt1 | contig 29992 bp, 27 predicted proteins | sample HC15DNA20500_MG_FD_204667 | JGI IMG/M metagenome (GOLD analysis project Ga0310345, IMG submission 204667) | Marine microbial communities from station ALOHA, North Pacific Subtropical Gyre - HC15-DNA-20-500_MG | ecosystem: Environmental > Aquatic > Marine > Oceanic | place: Pacific Ocean: North... | reverse complement strand
AAGGAACATCTCGAACGTCGCACCGTCATTGAGGTCCTCGCCGGGGTGGATTTCGTAGCATACATCGACGCCCATCTCCTCGGCGTGATCGAGGATTGGCTTCCAGCGTTTGGCAAGTTCGCCAAACGCGGTCTCGATGAGACCGGCGGGTCGCTGCGGCCACGGATAAATATAGGGCCACGCGAGTGCGCCCGAGAATGTCGCATGCGCCCCGATGCCGAGATTGCGTGAAGCAGTGAGCGCCTTCTTCACCTGATCGACTGCCCATTCCTGCCGTGCCTTGGGGTTGCCGCGCACTTCCTCGGCAGCGAAGCCGTCAAAGGCCTCGTCATAGGCGGGATGAACGGCCACAAGCTGACCCTGTAAATGGGTCGATAGCTCGGTCACTTCGATGCCGTTCTGCGCCGCGACACCCTTGATCTCGTCGCAATAGTCCTTCGACCCGGCAGCCTTAGCCAGATCGAACAAGCGCCCGTCCCAACTAGGAATCTGCACACCCTTGTAGCCGCAATCCGCCGCCCACCTGGTAATGGATTCCCAGCTGTTGAACGGAGCCTCGTCGCCTGCAAATTGCGCCAAAAAAAGCGCCGGTCCCTTGATAGTCTTCATGTCTGCCTCCCTGTGACCAATTCTTGATACTGATTTCTGCTGAATCCGGGCATTGCCGAAGTCAGGCCATGCCTGCCTCCTGCATGCGCTTGCAAATATGGGCGTAGCCGTCGCGATAGACCGCGTCCGGCGATTCCGCGAAGTCGCGCCAGACCTTGGTCGCCGCCGCAAGATCCGGCAAGCCCCGGCCAAAGCTCTCAATGGTGAGCCAGCCCTCGTAACCGCTCGCCGCGATTGCGGAGAAGGTTTCCGCCCACGGTATATTGCCACGGCCGGGCACGCCTCTGTCATTCTCCGAAATGTGAATGTGGCTGATACAGTCGATATTGCGGGTCAAAGCCCCAATCGGGTCGGCCTCCTCGATATTGCAGTGAAACGTATCGTACATCGCCCGGATCGAGGGGTTACCGACTTCGCGGACGTGGCGGCACAACGCGTCCATTGTATTGAACAAATAACATTCGAACCGGTTCAGCGCCTCCAGACCGATAACCACTCCCTTTTTCTGCGCATACTCACCAATCGCAGACTGGCACTCGACTGAGCGGGCCAGTTCTTCGAGCGTTGGGCCTGACCCGGTGAAGTAGCCCAAAGTGGAATGCAAGGGCCCGCTCAGGCGGTTGGCGCCCAGCGCATGCGTGCAATCCAGCGCCCAGCGCATGTGATCGATACCGGCCTGCCTCGTTGCGGCATCGGCCGAAACCAGATGCTTGCCCTCATCGCCGATTGCAGCAACGGCGGTTCTTTCAAGGCCGATTTCGTCGAGCATTCCGCCGATAATTTCATACTGGTCTGGCGATCCCTCGAAGATGGGAACCTCCACACCATCGAAACCGGTAGCCTTGATGTCCCGAAGCAAAGCCTCGTGTTCGGGGCCGACGCTAGTGGTCCACAAGAACATGCACATGCCAATTTTCATGTGGCCCCTCCCCCTGCGCCAATCGCGGCAACCCACCTATCTGGTCTTACCAAATTGATTGAGGTCGCGAAAGACCGAATTCGCCAATCCCAGCGAGAACCCGATATTTGGGCGGATTTCTCAATTCCAAAGCCAAACAGCTCTTGACGGCCGCACTAAACACACTTGACCAGATCAAAAACTTTCCGCTATCTGGTCTAACCAGATTGAAGAGGCGGTCAATTCCGCCTTGCCCGGCTGTTCCGGCAGCAGGCATCGAAACTACAGGGAGGAAGAAATGCATCTGTCGACCCACAACTGGATGCGTGCGGAGCCGCTGGAGACCACCGTCCGCCGGATCAAGCAATACGGATATGAAAGCATCGAGATTTCCGGTGAACCCACCCAATACGATGTCGGCGACACACGCAAACTGCTGAAAGATACAGGTATGCGCTGCTGGGGTGCGGTGACACTGATGCTGGAGGAACGCAATCTGGCCGCCAAGGATGAGGGCCAGCGCGCCAAGAGCGTTCAGTATGTGAAAGACGTGATTACCATGGTCTCCGAACTTGACGGCGAGATCGTCACGCTGGTCCCCGCCACGGTCGGCAAGGTGACGCCAGACGCCACACCCGAAGAAGAGTGGAAATGGGTGGTTGATGCCACCAAGGAGTGTTTCGATCACGCAAAGACCCGTGGCGTCCGGATCGCCGTCGAACCGCTCAACCGTTTCGAGACCTATCTGTTCAACCGCTGCGCGCAAGCCTTGGCGCTGGCTGATGCGGTGAGCCCCGAATGCGGCGTCTGCCTTGATGCATTCCACATCAATATCGAAGAGGAAGACATCTACGACGCCATCCGCCTCGCCGGTGATCGGCTGTTTGACTTCCACGTCGCCGACAACAACCGGTTCGCGGCAGGCCTGGGCCATATGAACTGGCCGAAGATCGTCGGCACGCTGAAGGAGATCGGTTATGACGGCGCGCTCACCAACGAGTTCGTCGCTCCGGTCGACCGCACCCCGGCGGCTCCCTATCCCGACATGATCGAGAAAAACCCGGTCGATATCTCGCCCGAGCAGCTCAAGTTCATCGAGGATCATGGATCAAGCCTTTTATCGGAGGAGTTTTATTCCGACCAGATGCGCATAACCGCCGAAACGCTTCTGCCGCTGATTAAGTAGGGGGACGGCACTACCCGGCGCTGGTTTGTAGCGCCGGGCTGGAGGGACCGAGCAATCCGATGCGTATCAAGTCTGTTCAAGCTTGGTGGGTGCAGATACCGATCGAAACCGATCGTCAGCATGTGAGCGATTTCGGCCGGTTGCGCACATTCGACGCTGCCATCGTGCGGATCGAAACCGATGATGGTCTGGTGGGCTGGGGCGAGGGAAAGAACGCGGCGGGCAGTGCCGGCCAGTACGGGACGCTCTGCCACCTGCTCAATCACGAGTTCGGACCGGCGCTCATCGGCAGAAACGCAGACGACATAACCTTCATCTGGGAGGATCTGTACAACGGAGTGCGCTCACAAACCGCCGCAAGACACGGACATTCCATGCCGGAACTGTCCCGGCGCGGTCTTACCATTGCCGCCATCAGCGCCATCGACATCGCCCTGTGGGATATTCGCGGGAAGGCGGAGGGCAAACCCGTTTGGCAATTGCTTGGCGGACGCAAGGCTGACCGGCTACCTGCTTATGCATCGGGAGGTTGGGCCGATGCCGACGGTATCGGAGAGCAGCTACTCGGTTATGTCGAGCAGGGCGGTTTCCAGGCGGTCAAGATGCGTGTCGGCGTGATGGACGGCCGCCCGCATGTCTCCGCCGAGCGTGTCCGCGCCGCGCGAAAGGCGCTGGGTCCTTCTGTCGATATCATGGTGGATGCCCACGGAACCTACACCGTGGCTGAAGCGAAACAATTCGCCAGAATGGTGGAAGACTGCAATCTGTACTGGTTCGAGGAGCCCGTCGTCGCCGATGACAAGCCCGGCATGGCCGATCTGCGTTCTTCCTGTGCGGTTCCAATTGCTACCGGCGAGTCCGAAGCCACCCGCTACGCGTTTCGAGACCTCGCGGTATTGAGGGCCGCGGACATTTTTCAACCTGACCCTGCGTTCTGCGGCGGCATCACCGAGGCCATGCGAATTGCCAACCTTGCAAGCGCGTTCAATCTAAGATTGGCGCCGCATCTATGGGCAGGCGCACCTTGTTTCTTCGCCGGCCTGCACATATGCGCGGCCGCACCAGCCAGCGTGATCGTCGAATATTCCCTGGGGGCAAATCCGATGATTCACATGCTCAGCAGCGACGAGATCTGCGTTTCCGATGGTATGATAGCCATTCCCGAATCTCCGGGCCTGGGCTTGCAAGTCAACGAGGACATCATCGAGAAGTATGCAAGAAGATAGCGCAAAGCAGGATAATCCGTTTCTACCGACGCTTGCTTCCTATCTGTTCGAGGCTGCGAAATCGAACGATGGCAAGGCGCCTTCTGAACGAGAGTTGGCCGAGCACTTCTCTGTAAGCCGTGGCCAGGTTCGCGAGGCACTGGCGATACTTGATGCCATGCAGATCATCGAACGGCGCGCCAAATCAGGCATCTATCTGGTTCCGGAAAGCTCCGGAATCGAAACCATGGCATTCTACGCGAAAGCGGGGATTCCGCTGGAGCCACAACAAATCTACGAAGCCGTAGAAGTCAGGAAAATCCACGAGATCAAGGCGGCGGAGCTCGCGGCCGAGCGCGCGACCGAGGAGAACTTCGAACGATTGGAGGAAATCCTTCAGCAGTCCGACGAGCGCATCGCGGAGGGAATGGGGCTGGCAGAACTAGACCATGATTTCCATCTGGAGATCGTACGTGCGACACAGAATATGGTCTTCTACAATCTGTGCTGCACCTTCTATGAACTGAGCGGAAAACGATTGCCGGTCTATTTCCGCAACGCCGACCGCAATCGCCAGTCACACTCGGAACACCTGCAAATCTTCGATGCGCTGAAGCGGCGCGACGGCGTCTTGGCCCAGGCCCTGATGAACTCTCACCTGCGCGGCGCGATGAGCTACTGGACGGAGATTCTCGAGGTGAAGGAAAATCTCAGAGAGCAACAGGATTAGCCATGCCCGAAGGGCCGCTGATCTTCTCGACCCATCATCTTCATCCGGAAGTTTCTGCCCAGCTTGCGAAATTGGGCGAGTTGCGCATCGCGTCGGATCCCGGCGTCAATACGCTGATGCAGGAAGGTGCTGGTTGCGAGTACGTGGTGGTTCGCGCACCCATTCCTCCGGAATTGATCGCACGGGAAAAGGGATTGCGAGCCATGATCCGTCACGGAGCCGGGCTTGATATGATACCGGTCGAAGAGTGCTCTGCGGCCGGTGTGATGGTGGCCAACGTTCCGGGCGTCAATGCGCGCACAGTGGCAGAACACGTCATTTGGACATCAATGGCGCTTCTGCGAAACCATCCCGTGGTCAACCGCGATCTTCGCGAAACATCATGGGAAGCCGGGCGCGGACATGCGGACGCCGCCCGGGAACTCAATTCGCGAACCATTGGCATAGTCGGCATGGGGAATATCGGCAGGATTATCTGCCGGATTGCCACCGAGGCGTTTGCGATGAATGTGCTCACCCACACCCGAACGCCGGCTTCCGTACCGCAAGAGGCGCAAGCAGCTTCCTTGAAGGATTTGCTGGAAAGGAGCGACGTTGTCGTCCTGTGTTGCCCGCTCACCAAGGAGACCCGAGGACTGATTGACGCGAAGGCGCTTGACCGCATGAAGCCGGATGCGGTTCTGGTCAACGTCTCAAGGGGTCCCGTCATCGTCGAAGCCGATCTGGTGCAGGCTATGCGATCCGGCAAACTTGGCGGGGTGGCGCTGGATGTTTTTGAACAGCAGCCGATTGCCCGCGATCATCCACTGTTTGATTTCCCCAACGTGATCCTGACACCGCATCTGGCAGGGATCACCATCGAAAGCATGTTGCGCATGGGTCAGGGCGTCGTCGACGAGATTGCCCGCATCATGAGCGGCGAACTACCGAAGAATTTCATCAATCCCGAGTGCCTGCCCCGGTACAAGGATCGCTTCGGCGGGTCCAAGCCGGCAGCCTAGAACTCACTACCCTGCCAACGCCAGGTTTTCCCCGGTTTGCCGATCGAACAACAGCACCTTCTCCGGCCGCCATCCGAACCGCACCACCTCATCCAGCTCGACCTTCAGCTTGCCCGGAACAACGGTGTGCAGACGGTTGCGGCCAATGTCGAGCGCCAGGATCTTGTTGACCCCGTGATCTTCGATATCAAACACCCGCGCCTCGACGGGAGCGCCGGTTTCGAGCAGCAAATTCTCAGGCCGGATGCCGAAGATGACCTCTTGCCCCGCAGCTCCCTTGCGGTCCTTGACTGGTAATGTGATGGCGCCATCGCCGATTTCGGCATTACCCTTGTTTAACTTGCCTGCAAGCAGGTTCATCGCCGGTGTGCCAACCGAGCGGGCGACGAACGTGTTGCGCGGGCGCTCATAGATCTCCATCGGCGTGCCGGTCTGGACCAGGTGCCCCTTGTTGAGCACACCGATCTTGTCCCCCATAGACATGGCCTCAACCTGGTCGTGGGTAACAAACAAGAATGTCGCGCCCAGTTCGCTGTGCAGCCGCTTCAACTCGACACGCAGTGCTTCGCGCAGCTTGGCGTCGAGGGCTGAAAGCGGCTCGTCCATCAGGAATACACGGGGCTCGCGCACGATTGCCCGTCCGATGGAGACACGCTGCATCTCACCGCCCGAGAGCCGCTCGACCTTTCGCTCCAGTAGCGGTGTGATCTGCAGGACGCGAGCGGCGTCCTCGACCCGCTTGTCGATGGCAGCCTTGTCCATGCGCCGGATTTTGGCCTTGAGCGGAAACTCCAGATTGCCCCGCACGGTAAGGCGCGGATAGAGCGAATATTGCTGCAGGACCAGCGCCACATCGCGCGCTGCCGCGTTCCAGCCGGTAACATCCTGCCCGTCGATCAGAACCCTTCCTGCATCGGGTTTCTCAAGCCCGGCAATGGCCCGCAGCGTCGTGGTCTTGCCCGCTCCGGTTTGGCCCAGCAGAACGAAGAACTCGCCATCGGCGATTTCCAGATCGAGGTCTTTCAGCGCCGTATTGCCGCCGAAGCGCTTGGTGATGCCCTGTAGTGAAATATTGGCCATCAGTTGCCGCTCCCCAGCGCCAAGCCGGTGTTGTTGTCGAAGAAATGTGCTTGCGCTGGATCGATGCGCACGAACACTTTTTCCCCCTCGCCCTTGACGAAGCCGCTCTGGGTGCGCGCCCTGAGCGATGTATCGCCGATCTTCACATCGACGATGTCATGCGAACCGAGCGGTTCGATATTGGTGGTCACCGCGCTGATGTCATCCTTGCCCTTGCGATGCTGCAACTCCACACCTTCAGAGCGGATGCCAAGCGAGACGTTTTCGCTGGTCTTTGCGCCGTTCAGCATGCTGGCAGGGATGCGGAATCCCTCCGTCGCACCGGGAACACTCACCGTCACATTATCCTTGGTCGACTTGATCGTGACCGGAGCAACATTCATCACCGGACTGCCGACAAATTGCGCGACGAAGAGATTACTCGGCTGCAGGTAAACCTGCTCTGGCGTGCCGATCTGCTGCAGAATTCCGTCATGCATGATGACGATGCGGTCGGCGAGCGACATGGCCTCGATCTGGTCATGGGTCACATAAACGCTGGTTGATCCCCTCGAGATGTGCAGACGCTTGATTTCGGCACGCATCTGCTCGCGCAGTTTGGCGTCGAGAGCTCCGATCGGTTCATCCATCAGCAGCGCCTTGGGATGGCGGACCAGAGCCCGCCCGATCGCCACGCGCTGCATGTCGCCACCCGACAGGGCTGAGGGCCGTCGCGACAACAGGTTTGTGATTTTCAGGATACCCGCAACTTCGCGAACTGCCTTGTCGCGATCAGCCTTGCTCATGCCGACAGCGCGCAGCGGGAACGCGATGTTCTCGTAAACCGTCATATGCGGATAAAGCGAGAATGACTGGAACACGAAGGCGATGTCCCGGTTCGAAGCCGTTCTGTCCTGCACTTCCTCGCCGTCGATGAATATCTGGCCTGATGTGACTGATTCCAGACCGGCAATGGACCGCAGCGTGGTGGTCTTGCCGCAACCCGACTGGCCCAGCATCACGACGAATTCGCCGTCCTCGATGGTGAGGTTCAGATCCTTGATCACCTGCACAGGGCCGAAGAATTTCTGGATATTGCGTAGCTCGATCTTTGCCATCAGGCGTTCCCCCGCCCGGACGATGCGGTACTGGTCGGGTCATGGTTGGCGCCCGGTTCGTTGAGCTCGAGTATGTCCAGCGATTCCTCGATGAAATCCTCCTCTTCCTGTTCCGGTCCGATATGGCTGGTGATGATGAAACCCACCAGCCCCAGAATTAGGATGAGCAGCCCGTACCGGTGCAGGAAGTCGCTCCATGGCTGGCAAAGCGCCACGATGCCGAAGATCATCACCGTCTGCATGGCCGGAATGAGATAGCTCTGGTTGAGTTGGCGGAAGGTCATTTGCGGATCGCTCCGAACGACATGCCACGCAGCAGATGGTTTCTCAGCAGGAAGGTGAAGATCGCAACCGGCAGCAGGAACAGGAATGTGCCTGCAGCGATCACGCTCCAGTCCGGCAAGCCGGAGCCGACCTGGCTGGGGATGAAAGGCGGCGCGGTTTGCGCATTGCGGTTGGTCATGATGAGCGCAAAAGCGTATTCGTTCCAGGCGATGATGAAACAGAACACAGCGGTTGCCGCGATCCCGGTCATCGCCTCCGGTAACACGATGCGGAAGAACGCCTGTATCCGTGTGTAGCCATCAACCAGTGCCGCTTCTTCGTATTCGCGCGGTATCTCGTCGATGAACCCTTTCATGATCCAGACCGCGAAGGACAGGTTGAACGCCGTATAGAGGATGATGAGGCCCAGATGCGTGTCATGCAGCCCGAGGGTGCGGTACATGAGGAACATCGGGATTGCCACAACGACCGGAGGCAGCATTCGTGTCGACAGGATGAAGAACAGCCAGTCATCCTCTCCCTTCACCTTGAAACGCGAGAAGCCATAAGCGGTCAGCGTTCCCATCGAGACGGCAAGGATGGTCGAAACAATCGAGATGATCAGCGAGTTCATGTATCGGTCGGCATAGCCGGAACTTCTCGCTTCGCCGGTCTTGGCATTGCGCACGATCTTCTCGCCGCTGTCGAAGACCAGCTTTTCCCACCAGGGCGCGGCATCATAGGTTTCCTGGTCGACCGGTTCGCGCAGTTGGGAGCGGCGGTTGAACAGCTTGACGAACGGCGTGACCGTCGGCTCGAACGCTACCGTCGGGGGAATGGTGGTTGCCAGATTGCGCGGCTTGAAGGCCGTCGAGGTGATCCAGTAGATCGGCGCAAGCATGATGACGAGCGCCAGGAACACCGCCACGATGGCAACCCTGTTTGCCCAGCTTTCACTGCGGGTGCGGACTGCCGACATGTTAGCGCGCCTTCACTTTATTCAGATATTTTACATAGATGTTGGTGATCGCCACGACCATGATAAGCACGATGTAGGCGAACGCTGATGACATCCCGGTCTGCCATTCGAGGAACGCCATCTTGTATAGCCGGATCGCGATCAGTTCGGTCGTCGGCTGGCTGGACAGGATGTAGGCATGGTCGAAGGTCTTGAACGCTTCCATCGTGCGGAAGATGATCGCGATCATCAGGATCGGCGCCACCAGCGGAAGCGTGATGCGGAAGAAGGTGTAGAGACTGCTCGCCCGGTCTATTTCGGCAGCTTCGTAGAGATGCTTTGGAACCGCCGACAAGCCCGCCAGCGAAAGCAGCATCACGAAGGGTGACCACATCCAGATATCGACGATGGCAACAGCATAGAGAGCCACGTCAGGGTCCGCCAGCCATTCGAACTTGCCAAGTCCAAGCGCGTAATTGATGATCCCGAAGGATGGATCGTAGAGCAGCTTCCAGAACAGGCCGACCACTGCCATCGAAAGCATCATCGGCAATAGCAGCAGGGTCGTGATCAGGCCCTTAAGCGGAATTTGCCGGTTGAGCAGCATGGCAAGCCCGAACCCGACGATGACCTGCCCCGACACGGACAGGATGACGTATTTCGCGGTGATGGTGAAATTGCGCCAGATGAACTCGTCACCCAGCAAATCGCGGTAGTTCTGCAGCCCGACGAAATTGGCGGGCGCGTTGGTCGAGGCCCTGAAATCGGTGAACGAGTAGGCCAGCGAATAGAGCAGCGGAAAGATGTTGAAGATGATCAGGAATGCGATCGTCGGGATGATGAACAGGTTGCGGATCGCGATGTCGCTGAGGCCGCGCGAAGCTGCCTGGCTACCCGGTTCCAGCCGGCTGAATACTGTGTCGGACGTGACCACGTTGGTTATCCCCGAGTCTATTGTTTGCGCGGTCCAGCAACATGGCGGAGGCTGTCAGGCCCCCGCCATGCCATACGAGCGCGGGAGGTTTACTGCAGCCGCCCGTATTTCTTGAAGGTCTCTTCCCAATCGGCGGCAAGCGCGTCGAGGGTTTCCTTCGCGGTTCCCTCATCACCCACGATGAAGGGGTAGAGGCGCTGGTTGGCCGCCGTCAGCAGCTCGGCGAATTCCGGCACCGCCCAGAAGTCCTTCACCTTGAACATGGTCTGGTAGAAGGCTTCATTATAGGGGGTTGCATTGCGGAACTCTTCACTTTCGAGCGTTGCCGCATGAGCGGTGTAGCCGCCCAATTCAGCCCAGCGCTTCTGGACATCGTCTCGAATGAACCATTCCAGGAACTTGAAGGCTTCTTCCTGGTTCTCGGAGTAGCTGACGATCGAGATACCCTGTCCACCAAGCGCGGCATGCTGGGCTCCGGTCGGTCCCGCCGGATTGGCGAAGAAGCCGGTATTGGCAGCATGCGGGTTGGTCGACTCGTTTAGCAGGGCCGGGAAAAAGGCGAAGTAGTTCATCGACATCGCCGCGAGGCCTTCGGTGATCGCCTGGTTATTCTCGACAAAGAAGGTCTTGGCCCAGCCCGGAGGCGTATAGCTGTAGAGCTTCTTGTAATCGTTGAGCGCGTTGACGTTGGCTTCCGAATTCAGGATGCCATCCACCTTGTAAGTCTCGAAGTCACCGAGTTCACCGCCATAGGAGAAGATGGCGTTCTCGACACCCATGACCATCGCGTCATAGGAATTGTCGGTGTAGATCGCCACGCCGTAGCGGTTCTCGTCCGGACGGTGGAAGAACTCTGCGATGTCGAGAAGCTGCGCCCAGGTTTCCGGGGGAGCCAGGTCATAACCGTATTTGGCCTTGAAGGCTTCCATCTCGGCCGGGTCCTCAAACCAGTCCTTTCGGTAGGACCAGCCCACAGCATCACCCTCGGCCGGTACCGCCCAGAACTTGCCGGAGTTGCCCGGATACTCGGCGTAGTATTTCACCGTGGCCGGCGCCATGATTTCAGCAACATTGTGCTCGGCGAAGAACTCGGTCAGATCGACATAATGGCCACCCTCGGATGCTGCTCCCAGCCACTGGCTGTCGCCGACGATCATGTCGTAAGCCGAACCGCGTGCGTTGAACTCGGTAAACGCTTTGGTCTGGAAGTCCGCCCATGGTGTCGTTTCGACGGTAACCGAAACGCCGGTTTCCGCTTCATATTCATTGACGAGTTCCTGCAGGAAGTTCGCCGGATCCCATTCCGCCCAGAAGATCACCAGATCTTCCGCCACGGCGGTCGCTGGCGTCAGTGCGATCAGCGCCGCACCAGCCAGAAGACTGCGTATACTGTGTTTCATTTCTTCATTCCTCCCTTTTGCAAATTCATCCGTTTCGCGGAGACACGCATCAGTGCGCTTTGCTAGCAGCGGCGTGCGGCTCAGGCCTCCCAACGAATGCGCTTACACCTTAATCTGGTAATACCAGTTAGTCGATACTGTCAAGCACCATCAAACGCCGAAAACCGCGGAATTTTCCCGAACTATCGCCATTTCGCCAAGTTTCTCGCCTTCCCACCCCGCTTTGCCCTCTCTCTTTGATCGGAGTGATTTCTTGTTGTCATCCTCCTCGAGCTGTCGCATGGTAAATCTGGCCCTACCAATTTTCAAGCTCACAGAGACCCGACTTGTTTGACGCCGCCTTCCTCCAACGCCGTTCGAACCATGGCCCGTGCAGCCCAGGAACAAAGCGCGCCGATCTCCTCGTCGGAACAGTTCCAGATGTCGCGCAGGACGATGATGTTCTCAATTCCAAACGTCATGGACAAGGCCTTTGCCAGCCGCCGCATATCCGGTTCCGGCAGTTCCAGTCCCTCGAGCGCCCGATTGATCAGATCGACGCGGTGTCCCCGTCCATATCTCCGGTTTTCCGCGAGCGTAAGCTCGTCCTGGCTTTCGATGGATTGACGCAATGCCGCCCGGAAGGTCGCCTCGTTCTCGATAATGCCGGGAAGCGACGTGCCGTAGAGCGAGGCAAGGCGTTCAAACACATCCTTCGCCTCAGTGTCCCAGTCGAGTATAGGGCCGAGCGTCTCCGCCACCACAGCCTGTATAAGCGACGATTGCGCCGGAAAGTAGCGATAGGCAGTAGACCGCGAAACATTGGCCTCCTCCGCCACTTCGCTGACGGAAGGCGTCCTGCCCTCACGCATCATCTGGCTGGCAACATCCACCATCAACCGCCAGGTGCGTGCCCTTGCACCGGTTTCCGGAATGTCGATTTCGCCGGATTGTTGATTTGGGACTGCCATCCCATTATGGTACGCACGTCTCATAAATAGTCAAGCGGCAGGATCTGAGGCGGCAAGGGAGAGGATCGAGTGGCGATCTATCTGGCAGGAACAGCGGACACGAAGTTCGAGGAGATCGAGTTTCTTCGAGACCGGCTGGAGTGTGGCCAGATCCCGGTCAGGACCGTTGACCTGAGCACGCAGGACCACTCCCATTCCATGCAGGTGACCTCCAATGAGGTCTCTTCACATCACCCGGATGGCAGTGGCGCTGTATTCGGATCAGGCGACCGTGGCGCTTCCGTTCTGGCCATGGGGGAAGCATTTGCGAATTATTGCCGCTCCAGGCGCGAAGAGATCACTGCAATGATCGGTGTGGGCGGTGGTGGCGGCACGGCGATGATCACCGCAGGCATGCGAACCCTGCCCTATGGTGTGCCGAAGGTCATGGTTTCGACGCTCGCATCCGGCGATGTCGCGCCCTACGTCGACGTGTCCGACATTATCATGGTGCCGTCAGTTACCGATATTGCCGGACTTAACCGCCTCAGCCGGGCGATATTGAACAATGCCGCACAATCGATACTGGGGATGGTCGTGGCCCGGTGGGAAGAGCCGGGAGACGCAAGACCCGCGATCGGGCTGACGATGTTCGGCGTAACCACGCCCGCGGTTACGGCGATCTCCGAATTACTGCGCGACCGGTTCGATTGCCTTGTGTTCCACGCGACCGGCACTGGCGGCAGGGCAATGGAGAAACTGGCTGGCGAAGGTCAGCTTGCCGGCCTTCTGGATATTACGACTACTGAAATAGCCGACCTCCTGGTGGGCGGTGTGCTGGCGGCAGAGCCGGCACGGCTGGATGTAGTGGCGCAAACCGGCATTCCCTATGTCGGCTCCGTTGGCGCGGTCGACATGGTGAATTTCTGGGCGGCTGAGACAGTCCCGGCGAGATATGCAAAGCGCAATCTCTACAAGCACAACGCCAATGTCACGCTGATGCGCACGAGCGCAAGGGAATGCGCGCAGATCGGCGAATGGATCGGCCGCAAGCTCAATGCCTGCAACGGCCCAGTCCGGTTTCTTTTGCCACTGAAGGGTGTTTCTTCCCTCGACATTGAGGGCGGGGCCTTCGCGGACAGGGAAGCGGACGAAGCATTGTTTGAAGCGTTACACAAGACAGTGCAGCCCGGCAGTCAGCGGCGGCTGATCGAATTGCCGTTTCATATCAATGACCCGGAATTTGCCGATGCCGCGGTCGAACACTTCTTGCAGATCGTGGAGTAGCGTAGCAATGGTGGACAATTCGAGGGCCTCTATCATGGCCCGTTTTCGAAAGATGATCGACGAGGGTGTGCCGATCATCGGCGGTGGAGCCGGTACAGGACTGTCTGCCCGCGCGGAGGAAGCCGGCGGGATAGACCTGATTATCATCTACAATTCGGGCCGCTACCGCATGGCCGGCCGGGGATCGGCGGCTGGCCTGCTCGCCTATGGCAATGCCAACGAGATCGTGAAGGAAATGGCCCGCGAAGTGCTGCCGGTGGTGAAACACACACCGGTTCTGGCCGGCGTCAACGGCACCGACCCGTTTTTGCTGATGCCGCAGTTCCTGCGAGAACTGAAGGAAATGGGCTTTGCCGGCGTCCAGAACTTCCCCACCATCGGATTGTTCGACGGGACCATGCGGCTAAGCTTCGAGGAAACCGGCATGGGCTTCGGCCTGGAGGTAGACATGATCCGCCTCGCCTCGCAGATGGATTTGCTCACCACGCCCTACGTCTTCAACGCCGACGAGGCAAAGGCGATGACTGCAGCCGGTGCGGATATCATCGTCGCCCATATGGGGGTCACTACCGGCGGGGATATTGGCGCCACCTCTGCGAAATCGCTTGAGGATTGCGTCAAACAGATTGACGCCATTTCGGCCGCCGCCCGATCCGTGCGCGATGACATCGTGGTGCTGTGTCATGGCGGGCCGATCTCGATGCCCAGCGATGCACAGTTCGTTCTCTCACACACGCAGTTCTGCCACGGCTTCTACGGTGCGAGCTCAGCCGAGCGCTTGCCCGCTGAAACCGCCATCCGCGAGCAGATCACCACATTCAAGGCCATCAGATAGTTTCCGGCAGGAGGAGATATTTCAATGTCAGGCACTGACAAGCTTTTCGTCTATCCAGAGGATGTCGACAATTTCGGGTTCGACTGGGGCCGTTTGGCGATCACCATCGGCAAGGATGTGAACGGGGCGGAGAAGTTTTCAGCAGGTGTCGTGTTCGTTCCACCGGGGCAGGGCCACGAACGGCACAACCATCCCGGCGCCGAGGAGATCATCTTTTTCATTGAAGGCACCGGTGAGCAAATGGTCGAGGACGAGGCGGGAAATCCCCTGGTCAAGCAGGTCAAGCCCGGCTGCAGCGTGTTCATTCCCGAAAGCCGGTTCCACTCCACGCTTAACACCGGCGACACGCCAATGAAGATTTTTGTCGTTTACTCCCCGCAAGGCCCCGAACAGGCGCTTCGCGAACTACCCGGTTTCCACATCATTCCCGCCGGCAGTTGAGCAGGAGAAGCCGATTGACCCTCCGACCTTCCCTCCCCGCCTCCGCAGACCAACTGCCGTGGTCCTTCTCGCGGCTCGATGAGTTGATGGAAGAAGTGGGCATTGATGTGCTTCTGGCAACGTCCAAGCACAACGTCCGTTACCTGCTCGGCGGCTACCAGTTCATCTTCTTTTCGACGATGGATGCCATCGGCCACAGCCGGTATCTGCCCATGCTGGTCTATGTGCGCGGCGAGCCGGACAAGACCAGCTACATCGCCAATGTGATGGAGGGTGGCGAGAACGCAAACCACCCCTTCTGGGTGCCGCATTTCCTGCCAGCCGCATGGGGATCGATTGACTCAACCTCCGCTGCCATCGCGCATTTGAAGAAGCTCGGGGTTTCGCCGTCCCGCATTGGCGTGGAACCCTCCTTCCTGCCACTCGATGCCAGCCGGATGCTGGGCGAAACCTACCACAATTGCGAGCTTGCCAATGCGACCGGCGTGCTGGAGCGGTTGCGTGCGATCAAGTCCGATCATGAGCTGGCAATGCTCAAGCAGGCATCGGAACTGATTACGGATTCCATGCAGGCAACCATTGCCGGTTCCGGCGCGGGCGACACGAAGTTCGAAATCATCCAGCGGCTCCGCGAGGAGGAAACCAGCAGGGAATTGCAGTTCGAATACTGTCTGCTGACACTGGGCGCCAGCCACAACCGGGCTGCCTCGAGCCAGGCCTGGCAAGAAGGGGAGGTTCTGTCGATCGACTCGGGAGGCAACCTGTACGGCTTCATCGGCGACATTTGCCGCATGGGGATACTAGGCGAACCCGACGCCGAACTGGAAGATCTGCTTGCCGAAGTCGAGACCGTGCAACAGGCCGCATTCTCAAAGGTTGCGAGCGGCACGATCGGCGGCGAGATGATCGAGCACGCTCAAAGCGTCCTGGCCCAGCAGCCGAACCGGGCGCATACCGATTTCTTCGGGCACGGAATGGGGATCATCACCCACGAGGCACCCTTCCTGATGACCAATCATCCGGTGCGCTACGACGGTACCGATGCGGACAAACCGCTGGAGGCCGGAATGGTCGTTTCGCTGGAAACCACCATGCTGCATCCCAAGCGCGGCTTCATCAAGCTGGAGGACACGTTGCTGGTGAAGGATAGCGGATACGAACTATTCGGCGAAAAGGGCCGTGGCTGGAACAGGGGTGGCACGCAGGTCTAATCGCCATTGGGAGCACGGCAGCAAACTGGCACAGCAAAGCCGCCTGCAGCAGACCGTGAACGATGGGCGTGGATAGTGTTCCTCCTCCCGTATAGGGCGTGTCGTAATGGATAGGGCGGCCGTTAAAAGTCGGCGCCGGGGCCTCGGCTCCTGTCTCCAGAGAGGATGTCCGGTCCAGGGTGGCGTTGAAACGTTGCACAAGTGCGGATGTAAGTTGTTCCTCCGCCCGATCCTCGCGGCCGATCCAGCTTCGCAAATGATCGAGATCGATTTCCATCTCCTAGCGCTTCTCCGGATTGAGTGCGGGCACGGCACCATAGGCGCGGTCCTCTCCGGCGAAGAGAGGACCGGGAGCCGGGTAGGATACCGGGCCGTTGGGCGTGTCCACCGTTATCCTGCGCAGCAACGCATTCGCCGAAAGGCCCGCCATGTCATTTACCAGCGCGTAGGCGATGTTCGCGCCGCTGAGCAATTGGATGGCGGTTTGAGCATCCGTGCGGCCAAAGGCTTGGGCGACCAGTGCATCGGTTTCGGTGCGATTGGAGACACGGGCCACATTGGTGGCAAAACGCGGGTCGCTGCCAAGCGCGGCGTCTCCGATGAAGTCGGAGCACAGCTTCACCCATTCACGGTCGCTCTGGATCGAGATCAGCACCGGCGTTCCTTCGCGGGTTTCGAAGACGCCATACGGCGCGATGGAGGGATGGGCGAGACCGATGCGCTTTGGGGAGTTCCCGCCTTCGTGGTTGAGCAGCGGAACGGTCAGCCAGTCGGCCATCACGTCGAACATGGACATGGAAATCTGCGCACCCCGCCCCGTGGTGCCGCGCCGGACGAGTGCCTCCAGTATCGCTGCATGGGCCGTGGCGCCGGTGGCGATATCGACGACCGATATGCCCACCCGCGCCGGCTCCGAAGGCCCGCCGGTGATCGAGCAAAGGCCGGATTCGGCCTGGATCAGCAGGTCGTAGGCCTTGCGGCCCGCCATCGGGCCATCCTCGCCGAAGCCGCTAATCGAGCAGGTTATGAGCCGCGGATTGTCCTTGTGAAGCTTCTCCGGCGCAAAGCCCAGTCTTGCCAGCGCGCCGGGCTTGAGGTTCTGGATCAGCACATCGGCCCTTTGCAGCAATACCGAAAGCGCCGCCTTGCCCGCTTCCGTGGCCAGATCGAGCGTGACGCTTTCCTTGCCGCGGTTCAGCCAAACGAAATAGCTCGACTGGCCGTTGGCAACCGTGTCGTAGCCGCGCGCAAAGTCGCCTTCGGGGCGCTCGACCTTGACGACATGAGCGCCGGCATCGGCCAGGCGTGCGGAGGCAAAGGGAGCCGCCACCGCCTGCTCGATTGCGACAACCTCGATGCCTTCCAGTGGAAGCGGCGCGCCCATCAAAACGACCTCGGCAGGCCGAGAACATGTTCGGCCACATAGGACAGGATCAGATTGGTGGAGATGGGCGCCACCTGATAAAGCCGGGTTTCGCGGAACTTGCGTTCCACATCATATTCATGGGCGAAACCGAATCCGCCATGGAATTGCAGGCAGGCATTGGCGGCCTCCCACGAGGCCTTGGCAGCGAGATACTTGGCCATGTTCGCTTCCGCGCCGCAGGGCTGGCCGGCATCATACAAGGCACATGCCTGGTAGCGCATCAGGCTGGCGGCCTCGACCTCGATAAAGGCTTCGGCAATCGGAAACTGCACCCCCTGGTTCTGGCCGATTGGCCGGCCGAAGACCTCCCGATCGTTGACATACTTGGTCACCCGGTCGGTGAACCAGTAACCGTCGCCGATGCATTCGGCAGCGATCAATGTGCGCTCCGCGTTGAGACCCGTCAGGATATACTTGAAGCCTTTGCCCTCCTCCCCGATGAGGTGGTCTTGCGGAATCTCGAGATTGTCGAAGAACAACTCATTGGTTTCGTGGTTCACCATATTGGCGATCGGCTTGACCTCCATGCCGTCTTTAATCGCTTGCCTGATATCAACGAGAAAGATCGAGAGCCCTTCCGACTTCTTCGAGACTTCACCAAGCGGGGTCGTGCGGGCAAGCAAAATCATGAAGTCGGAATGCTGCACCCGGCTGATCCAGACTTTCTGGCCGTTGATGACGTAGCGGTCGCCCTTCCTGACGGCGGTCGTCTTGATCTTGGTCGTGTCCGTACCTGTCGTGGGTTCAGTCACTCCCATCGATTGGATTCGCAATTCACCCGCAGCGATCCGGGGGAGGTATTTTTCCCGTTGTTCCTGCGATCCATGCCGCACCAGCGTGGTCATGTTGTACATCTGGCCGTGGCAGGCGCCCGAATTGCCGCCGGCACGGTTGATCTCCTCCATGATCACCGAAGCCTCGGCCAGACCCAGTCCGGAGCCGCCATACTCCTCGGGGATGAGCGCCGCCATCCAGCCTTCGCGCGTGAGAGCATCGACAAACTCTTCGGGATATCGCCGTTCCGCATCGACTTGCCGATGATATTCGTCCGAAAATTGCGCGCACAGCGCCCGCACGCCTTCGCGTATCTCGGAATAGTCGTGGTTAATTGGTTGTGGCATGCGAATTCCGGTTTCTGGTCAACTGGCGGGCAAGATAGCCGCAAAGCGCGCTTAATGGGATTTTGAATCCTGCAGGCTGCAGGAAGGCTTGGTGCCTATGAGAACAGTGGGCCGATGCTGTTGCTTTCGGCAATCTTCCACAACCGCGGCAATAGCTCCTCGACTTCGCCCGGGGAAGCACTGCCGCTGAAGGCCGCCAGACCGGCCACCTTGTTCTCGATTTCGGCGCGGCTCAACGTGTTGCCGGGATCACCCTTGGGTTCGTCAACGCGCGCCTGAAACTCGCGTCCGTCATGCGTTCTTACCGTCACCTTCCCGATCCATTTCGCCGGATAGGCGCTGTCCACCTCGTCATCGAACACCATGCGCACCCTCTCGCGGAACTGTGCGATTTCGCGGTCCAGCGAATGCTTGTCGAACTCGTCCATCCCGGCGCGGCGAAGTGCGGCGATCAACCCGAGCGTCGTCCCCATGGAAAACTTCGCCTGATGCACCGTGCTCGGCTCGGTCACCGTCCCCAGCACGTCGATGGCACCCTGATGGACACGCGCGGTAACCGATTCTATCTCGTCGAATTTCAGGCCGTTTTTCTCCATCGCAAGCAAGAGCGCGTCGGCAGCGGGATGGGTGTGCCGGCAGGACGCGTGGAACTTGAAGGACGTTTCGCTGAGCGCCCAGCGGCTGCCCAGGCCATCGACCAGCCGTGAAGGGTCCGCGTCGCTTGACATAGCGGCACCCAGTCCCTGCGCGCCTTCGAGAATTCTGCGTGCGCCTGTGAATCCGTCGCGGGCAAGCCAGGCCGCGATCAGGCCGTTGGCGGCAGCCTTGGCGGTATGGAGCGGCTTGGAATCGGCGGCATCGCGCAGGAACTCCCATAGCCCCGCTGCCTGCGTGCCGGCCGATCCGAACGCGTGGACCATCTGTTCCTCTGACAGATTGAGCAGTCTGCCTGTCGCTGCTGCCGCCGCAATCGTGCCCGCCGTCCCGGTCGTGTGGAAGATCCGGTAGTGGGATCGGCCGAGAAACTCTCCGACCCTGATACCCACTTCGTAGCCCGCCACTGCCGCGGCAATCATCTCGCGGCCGGACGCACGGGTGGACTGCGCCACTGCGAGAACCGGCGGGAAGACCACGGCGGCGGGATGGAAAACCGAGCCGTTGTGGACGTCGTCCTGCTCGGCAACATGCGACGAGGCGGCATTGACCATTGCTGCAAAGACGGGCGAAGACGTGCTGTGATCGATGACTATCTCGCTGTCGCCCCCGGAGGGCCCCATTTCGCGGGCGAATGCGCGAATGGATTCGACAGGCCCTACCCCCTTACCCGCGAGTGCTGAACCGAACCAGTCGACAAAGAGATCGACACACCGGTCGACTACCGGCGTGGGGATGTCCTTGAAGCGCAGGCCCGCAGCGAACGCCGCCAGGTTTTGTGTCCTGTTTTGCACGGTATCCAGCATCTCAGTTTCGGACTCCTCTTCAGCGGGTTCGAGACAGCATCCTAATATGCGCAATGGCAATCCTTATTCGCAAAAACCTTGTTTTCGGAATCCCGAAACTGTCTATCGGTCATAATTGGGGGCGGTGCGATCGGCAACTTGATCCGCAGAGTCCGTGTCGTAAGGACAGATTTTTTCTGCCAGCTTCCCGGCATTATCGCTATGGCCTATCAATCCGCGCGACCAGGTTTTCACGGAAGGTGGGACCGCTTGAAACCCGACGAACTCTTTTGCGCTGATTTCAAGACGACCCCCTTCTGGTGGGAAGCGGCAAGGCCCAGAGAGGAGGCTGCCGGCGACATGCCGTCGGAATGCGACGTTCTGGTAATCGGCTCTGGCTATACCGGGCTCAACGCAGCCTTGCATACGGCCAAAGAAGGTCTTTCCACCCTGGTCATCGATGCGCAGGCGGCAGGCGCGGGCTGCAGCACACGCAATGGCGGTCAGGTATCGGCCGGCCTCAAGCCCGAGTTCCCAGAGCTTGCCCGCCGGCACGGAAACGAAATCGCCACGGCGCTGTTCGAAGAAAGCCAAGCTTCTGTCGATTACCTTGCAAACCTTGTAGATGAAGAGAGACTCGACTGTGACCTTAGAAAGGTCGGCGGCTTCCACGGCGCCCACCATCCGCGGCTCTACCAAGTGCTGGAGGCGGAGTGCCGCGACCAGCACAAGGTCCTGAAAACGGACGCCTTCATGGTGCCCCGGAATGCCATGGCGGCGGAGCTGGGAACTGATGCCTATCATGGCGGCATCGTTTATCCTCACGACTGCAGCATCGATGCAGGCAAATATCATTCCGCGCTTTTGTCGCGCGTCCTCACCGCAGGGGCTTTGCTACAGCCGCACTGCCCGGCGATCTCCATCGAACGGACCGGAAAGACGCTGACAGTAACCACAGCGAAAGGGAATGTTCGCACCGGCAAGGTCATTATTGCGACAAACGGCTATAGCGGAAGGCTGTCGCCCTATCACCGAAGCCGCATTATCCCCATCGGCTCATACATCATCGCAACGGAGCCACTCGACAGGGCGCTAGTGGACAGGCTGTTTCCCACCGACCGTGTGTACTCCGACACCCGCCGGCTCATCTACTATTACCGGCTCTCGCCGGACCGGCAGCGTATGCTCTTCGGCGGGCGTGTTTCGCTTCGCGAGACTAATCCAGAGGTGAGCGCCACCCAACTCCACCGCGCAATGACGGCCATGTTTCCGGACCTGTCGGCCGCGCGCATCAGCCATTCCTGGTACGGTTTCGTTGGCTATACCTTCGACAAGCTGGCGCATTGCGGCGAGGATGACGGCATCTACTACGCCATGGGGTATTGCGGCTCGGGAGTGGCTATGTCGAGTTATCTCGGTATGCGCATGGGACGAAAGGCGGCAGGTACTGAAACGACACTATCCGCCTTCGAGCGCATACCCTTTCCCGGACGCCCTTTCTACAACGGCAATCCGTGGTTTCTGGCACCCTCAGTCCTTGTCTACCGGTTCCGCGATCATTTCGGAATATGATCCCGCAATTGCCTAGAGAATTCGCGAGATAAGCTCACGGGTGTTGTCGAGCGTCATTTCCACAGGGTTGCCGCCCGCACTCGGATCGCGGATCGCGGCGGCGGCTAGCGCATCCACATCGGCGTCTTTGACGCCGAGTTCCGTCAACGAACCGGGAATGCCCATAGACTGATTGAACCGGTCCACGAACTCCTGAAAACCCTCAAATCCCCCTTCGATCCCAAGATAGGAGGCCGCTGCGTCGAAGCGCTGTTCGATGGCGCTGGCGTTAAACCGCAGAACCTGCGGCATGCAGACGGCATTCGTCGTACCGTGATGGGTATGGTGAACGGCACCGACGGGATGGCTTATCGCGTGGATCGCGCCGAGCCCCTTTTGGAAAGCGGTCGCGCCCATGGCTGCCGCGCTCATCATCTGCGCGCGTGCCTCGATGTCGGAACCATCGGCATAGGCGCGCGGCAGGTATTCCTTTACCAGGCGCATCCCTTCGAGCGCGATGCCTTGGCTCATGGGATGGTAATGCGGGCTCGAATAAGCTTCCACGCAATGGGCGAAAGCGTCGAGCCCGGTACCCGCGGTGATGGATTTGGGCATGCCAACCGTCAGTTCGGGATCGCAAATGACGATCGACGGCAGCATCTTCGGGTGGAAGATGATCTTCTTTTCTTGCGTATCGCTCTTCGTGATAACCGATGCGCGGCCGACTTCGGAACCGGTGCCCGCCGTGGTGGGAACCGCTACGATCGGATCAATCCCGTCCGAATCGGCCCGCGTCCACCAGTCGCCGATATCCTCGAAATCCCAGATCGGCCGGGACTGGCCAGCCATGAAGGCGAGTGTCTTGCCGAGATCCAGACCGGAGCCGCCGCCGAACGCAACTACACCGTCATGGCCGCCTTCGCGATATGCCTTCAGCCCCTCTTCAACATTGCCTCCATTGGGATTGGGATCGACTTCGGCGAACATCGCCCGCCCAAATCCGGCTTGCTCCAGCAGATCCAGCGTGCGTTTCGTGATCTCCATCTCCGCCAGCCCGCGATCGGTCACCAGCAAGGGTTTCGAAATGCCGGACGCCTTGCAGGCTTCCCCGATTTCGCGAATGCGCCCGGCGCCGAAGCGGATGGCGGTTGGGTAGGACCAGTTGGCGGTAAGGCTCATGGCGATCAGCTTTTTCTCAAGTGATAGGATTTGGGGCGGGTCAGGGCGTGGAAACCCAGAACGGATAGGCCTGCCCCGCGACCGGTATCCTTGCATCCGGTCCAGCACAGCGCCGGGTCGAGATAGTCGCAGCGGTTCATGAAGACGGTGCCGGTCTCTATGCGGTCGCCGATCTGCTCGGCAACAGATGCATCCGACGTCCAGATTGAAGCTGTCAGTCCGAACCGACAATCGTTCATCAGCGCGATGGCTTCCTCATCATCGCGAACGGGCATGATTCCAACCACCGGCCCGAAGCTCTCGTCGCGCATCACCCGCATATCGTGATTCACGTTTGTGAGGATTTGCGGCGTGAGATAGGCACCCGCATCATCCGCCGCCGAGGTTTCGATATGGGCGACGGCTCCGTCTTCAACCGCCTCAGCAATCTGCGCCCTTACCTCATTGGCGAAGCGGACATTAGCCATCGGTCCGATGGTGGTGTCGGGGTCGAGCGGGTTACCGAGTTTCATGCCCTTGTTGACCCACTCCACCGATTTGCCGACGAAGTCGTCATACAGGCTTTCATGCACATAGATGCGTTCGATGCCGCAGCAGCACTGGCCGGAATTGTACATCGCCCCGTCCATCAGCGTGTCCACCGCTTTGTCGAGATCTGCGTCGGCACGCACATAGCCCGGATCCTTGCCGCCAAGCTCCGTTGCAACGGGGATAAACGTGCCGGCGGCAGCCTTTTCCATGGCCTGCCCACCGTCCACCGAGCCGGTGAAATTGACGAAATCAACCGCTCTGCGGCCAATCATCTCGGCGGTCGTCTCGTGATCGAGCACGAGGTTCTGAAACACGTCTTCCGGGATGCCCGCGCCCGCGAAAGCCTCTGCCAGATGTTCGCCGACCTTCAGCGTTTGAGCCGCGTGTTTCAGGATCACGGTGTTGCCGGTCATCAGTGCCGGCGCGATCGTGTTTATGGCCGTCATGTAAGGGTAGTTCCAGGGAGCAACCACGAGTACCACCCCGTGTGGCAGGCGTTTGATCTGGCGCTTGAAGCTGTCGCTGTCCTCGATATCTACAGGGGCAAGCGCGCTTTCGGCGATTTCTGCCATATAGGTGACGCGCTCATTGAAACCTCCATACTCGCCGCCATAGCGGATCGGCCGGCCCATCTGCCAGGCCAGTTCCTGCGCCATGCGCTCCGTCTGCTGGCCGATGATCTGGTTGGCGCGCATCACCAGTTCGATCCGCTCGTGCAAAGGCGTACCCGCCCACGCCGGCTGTGCGGCCCGCGCCCGGCTTGCGGCCTCCAGCGCGCTGTCGCGACCTAAGACTTCTCGCTCCAGATATACCGATCCGTCGACCGGCGAGATGAGTTTCACCGATTTGTTCATGTAAGTGATCCGATCATGGTCATTTGCATCCGGCAGATACCGAACGCGGCATCCCCGATTATGCCTTTTCGAAACCGCGCGCAATTTCCCAATCAGTTACGACGCGATCAAATTCCTCCTGCTCCCAGCTCGCGCAACGCACATAATGGTCGACTACGTAATCACCCATCGCCTCGCGCAGCATCTTCGAACCTCGAAGCGTTTCGATCGCCGCCCGCAATGTGGAGGGAATCTCGGCCACATCGGTGTTGTCGTACATGTCGCCGGTTGCCGGCGGCGCAAGCTCCAGCTTGTCCTCCAGTCCACTGATACCGGCGGCGAGTAACGCCGCTTGCGCCAAATAGGGATTGATATCGGAACCAGGAATGCGGCACTCGACGCGGACCGATTTCGTGTCCGCGCCGCACAGACGGAATCCGGCCGTGCGGTTATCGACCGACCAAGCGGTTTTCGTTGGCGCAAAAGTGCCTTTCGCGAACCGCTTGTAGGAATTCACATATGGCGCAAGAAACCAGGTGTATTCCGGGGCATACCGAATCAGACCAGCCATGAAATGGCGCATGGACTGCGACATCGCGTGGTCTCCATTTGCGTCGTGAAACGCGTTCGATCCATCTTTCCATATCGACATGTGGACATGCGAGGCACTGCCCACCCTACCCTGGTTCCATTTTGGCAGAAATGTAGCGGAGTGGCCGTGCTGCCATGCGATTTCCTTCGTCGCATGCTTGGCAATGCTGTGATTATCAGCGCAGGCCAACGCCTCGGCGTACCGGATGTTGAGCTCTTCCTGGCCCGCCTCCGCCTCGCCCTTTGAATTTTCCACCGGAACGCCTGCTGCAACCAGGCAATTGCGCAGCGGCCGCATCACATGTTCTTCCTTGGTCGTCTGGAAGATATGGTAGTCCTCGTTGTACCCGCTGATTGGTTCCAGATTGCGGTAGCCTTCGCGGCGCAACTGATCGAGCGGCTTTTCGAACAGAAAGAATTCGAGTTCTGTTGCCATCATGGCAGTGAACCCGAGTTCCTTCAGGCGCTCGATCTGCCGCTTCAACACGGAGCGCGGCGAGTGAGGGACCGCTTCATGCGTATGGTGATCGAGAACGTCGCACATCACCATGACGGTGCCTTCCAGCCAGGGCATGGGACGCAGCGTGGAGAGGTCCGGCTTCATGACGTAGTCTCCATAGCCGGCCCGCCAACTGGTTGACGCATAGCCGTCGGGCGTCGCCATTTCCAGGTCGGTGGCCAGCAGATAATTGCAGCAATGGGTTTCCTCGTGGCTGCTTTCGATGAAGTTTGAAACATGGAAGCGTTTGCCCATCAGGCGGCCCTGCATGTCCACCATGCAGACAAGTACGGTATCGATCTCGCCGCTTGCGGCTTTGGCTTTCAGATCATCGAAGGTCAGCATTGCGGACATGTCATCGGCTTTCGGCTGTCAATGCAAAAAAGAAAATGGGGCGTCGCAGGAACGCCCCATCCGGTCGTATGGTCGAGTTCACCCGTAGCGGTAAGGCCGCCCTGCCTTCTGCATGTCCGAATTGTACTTGCGGAAGGTTTCGACGACCTTCGCCTTGGTTTCGGACTCGGCAGCGATCTCGTCCCAGAACTTGACTGCGGCTTCTTCAACCTGTGCCCATTCATTGTCGGGAATTGTGGTCAGCTGCATCTTGGTGCCGTTGACACGCAGATCGGCTTCACCGCCCCAGTACCACCACTGGCGGTAGTAATGGCTCTGTTCCATGCAAACCATGAGCATCGCCTGCAAGTCCTCGGGCAACTCGTTCCAGCGCTCCATGTTGGCGAAGAAATGCCCGATCCAGGCACCGGAGATGTTGTTGGTCAGGAAGTAGTTGGTCACGTCGGCCCAACCCACCGTGTAGTCCTCGGTGATACCCGACCATGCGATGCCATCCAGTTCGCCGGTCTGGACGGCTACTTCGATGTCTTCCCAGGGAAGCGTGACCGGCACGACGCCGAACTGTGACAGGAAGCGCCCTGCGGTGGGGAAGGTGAAGACACGTTTGCCCTGAAGGTCGGCCAGCGAATTGATCGGGTCCTTGGTGGCGAAATGGCAGGGATCCCATGCACCGGCGGAAATGTGCTTGACGCCTACCTTGGAATATTCGGCGTCCCAGATTTCCTTCAACCCGTATTGGTTGAACAGGACCGGGACATCGAGCGAGTAGCGTGAGCCGAACGGGAAATATCCGCCAAACACGGTTACCTCGGTCGGCGAGGCCATGGAATCGTCGTCCGACTGCACGGCGTCGATTGTTCCGCGCTGCATGGCCTGGAACAGTTCTCCGGTCGGCACCAGCTGATCGGCGAAGAAGAGTTCTATCTGCATTCGGTCGCCGGCAATCTTGTTGAAGGTGTTGATGGCGGGAACCACAACATGTTCGGCGAGCGCGGCGCCGGCATAGGTCTGCAAACGCCATTTGATCGTGGATTGTGCGATCGCCGGGGTTGCCAGCGCAGTTGCCGGCGCAGCGAGTGCAGCGCCCTTGATGAAAGTACGTCTTGTGGTCATGGGTATTCTCCTCTTGCTGGTTCAGTCACTTCCACGCTTCTTGGCGTCGCTTATTTCCCGTACACATATTCCGGTAGCCATAGGGCTATTTGCGGAAAAGACATGATAATCGTCAGCGCCAGTATCATCACAGCGACGAATGGCACAATGGACCGGTAGATGTCTGCCAGTTCGATCTGCGGCGGCGACATGGCGCGCATCAGGAACAGATTGTAGCCGAAAGGCGGCGTCATGTATGCGATCTGTGTCGTGATCGTGTACAGCACCCCGTACCAGATCAGGTCAAACCCCAGCGCGCCCACCAGCGGAATATAGAGCGGCGCAACGATTACGAGCATCGCCGTATCGTCGAGAAATGTCCCCATGAGGATGAAGCTGAGCTGCATCAGGATCAGGATCACCCAAGGCGAAAGTCCCAACCTTTCCGTGAACAGGCTCTCGATAGCCTTGACCGCCCCCAGACCGTCGAAAACGGCACCGAATGCCAGGGCGGCCAGGATGATCCACATGAACATGCAGGTAATTCCCAGCGTGTTGCGGACCGAGGTGTCCAAAACCTGCCAGGTCATACGGCCTTTCAGGACGGCCGCCAGAAGGGCAGTGATCGCGCCGATGGCAGAGCTTTCGACCAGCGAGGTCCAGCCGTTAACAAACGGAACCATCATTGCGAAAAAGATGGCCAGCGGCAGCAAACCGGCTGCCAGTAGCCGGTATTTCTCGCGGGGCGGCAGATCGCGTTCCTCTTTCGGCAAGACCGGTCCCAGTTCCGGGTTCAGTCGGCAACGGATGGCGATGTAGATAATGAACATCGACGCCATCATCAGCCCCGGCAATATTCCGGCCAGCCAGAGCTGACCGACCGGCTGGCGGGCAATCATCGCATACAGCACCAGCACCACGGATGGCGGCACCAGAATGCCGAGGGAACTTCCGGCTTGAATGACGCCAGTGACCATGCGCTTGTCGTAGTTGCGCCGCAGCAGTTCCGGCAGGGCGATGGTCGCCCCGATCGCCATTCCCGCAACCGAGAGTCCGTTCATCGCGGAAATGAGCACCATGAGCCCGACCGTTCCGATGGCGAGACCGCCGCGCAACCCGCCCATCCAGACATGGAACATCCGGTACAAGTCATCGGCAATGCGGCTTTCCGACAGCACATAGCCCATGAAGACGAACATCGGCACCGTGAGGAGCGGATACCAGCGCATGAGCTTGATGCTTTGCGAGAATGCGATATCGAAGCCGCCGCGATCTCCCCACAGCGCCAGCGCGGCAATCACCGCGACAAAGCCGATCGCACCGAAGACCCGCTGACCGCTGAACAGAAGCATCATCATGGAGACGAACATGAGGGTAGCGATCATCTCGTAGGACATGATCAGACTTCCTCACCGCGCAAGCGCAGAACGTCCTTGGCTAGTTCGGACAGAGCCTGCACCAGCATTAGCAGCAGCCCCGCGCACATGATCGCCTTGATGGGCCACAGATAGGGCCGCCAGATCGTGCGGCTGCGCTCAAGCGTTCCTATGTCCTCCGATCCGGCAATCAGCCCGGCAAAATAGCTAACCGGCTCGGATCCGAAATATCCAAGCGAATATGCCGTTGAGCTGATGCCGCCCCAAAGCATGACGACAAGGTAGACAATGAGGCAGATGACCGTGATTGCATCCACGGCCGATTTACGCTTCAGCGACCATTTCTCATAGAAGAGATCCATGCGCACATGCGAACCGGTCTGTACCGCGTAGGGGCCACCAAGAAAGAAATAGGCGATCATGGAGAACTGGGCGACTTCCAGGGTCCAAAGCGATGGCTGGTTGCCAAACTTGGAGATCGTCGACCACAGCAGAACCGCCATAATGACAAAGATGCCATACATCATCGCCCGTCCGATTGCCGCGTTGATGCCGTCGACGATGGCGATGTAACCCCTCAGCAACCTCAATTCCTTGCCCCCATACTCAGGACCTCCACTTCGACAATCGTTCCCGATCAGGGTTCTGTGGGCAGATTGCTGCGTTGGAGCAAGCCCGAGCCTAGCTTGATTAGCCCCCTTGACTGGTCCGGTTCGATTGTTAGTGCATGACCGGCCTTCGGTCCATCTGGACGATGGTATCCGCGGCCGGTTTGTTGAACTGCGCGCGCAGTACTCTACGGCTCCGGTTGCCGGACCCAGCCGCGTTCCTCGCTGGCAGGCATGGCAGCGGCAGAGAAAAACCCGTTGTCTTTCCCCATTTGGTGACACGGATAGGTGGAGATTGCCGCCATCCGGGTGCCGGCCCGGATCGGTCGGTGCATCGATTTGGCAGGATGACTACAGACGGACAAATGGCGGAGAGAGAGGGATTCGAACCCTCGGAACGCTCGCGCGCTCAACGGTTTTCGAGACCGCCCCGTTCAACCACTCCGGCACCTCTCCGCATCGGTCTGCTGGTCCGGATCCGCACAGTGTAGAAGCAGGTCCGGCAGGGCGCGCGGAACATAGACAGGCGATACTTCGCCCGCAAGCGGTCCGAGGGAAAATTTCGCTGCTGCAGTTGCGGCGCCGCAATGCTGGTTGCACTTGACTTTGACCGCCGTTTGCCCCTATTTGCCGCCTGCTGATGGCGTGGCTGCGGCTGCGCCCTTTATTTTGCCGATTTCGCGGGTGAATTCCCGTACGGCAAGGACAGCACCAGAACTTTAACCGGCTGAAAAGAAGACGGATCGCGCCCCGCGGCACGAAATCCGTAAGTGAACACCAGGATTGGAAAAACGATGTTCGCAGTCATCAAAACCGGCGGCAAGCAGTATCGCGTTGCAGCCGACGACCTGATCAAGGTCGAAAAGCTCGGCGGCGACGCCGGGGAAATGGTCGAACTGGGCGACGTGCTCATGGTCGGCGGCAATGGCTCCACCAAGATGGGTTCGCCGCTTGTCGATGGCGCAATGGTCACCGCCGAGATCGTCGATCAGGGCCGCGCGAAGAAGGTTTATTCCTTCAAGAAGCGACGCCGCCAGAATTCAAAGCGCATTCGCGGCCACCGCCAGTTGCTGACCACGATCAGGATTTCGGAAATCCTGACCGATGGCGCAAAACCTTCCAAGAAGGCATCGGCCAAGAAAGCTGAGCCAAAAGCGGAAGCGAAGGCCGAGACCAAGACTGCCGCCAAGGAAGAAAAAAAGCCTGCCAAGGCGAAGGCCGAAAAGGCGGAAGCACCCGTCAAGGCTGCACCGAAGAAGGAAGAAGCGGCAAGTGCAGCACCTCTCTTCAAGGCGCCCAAGGGCGATGGCGACGACCTGACCCAGAT
>Ga0310345_10001212_pt1 | contig 30002 bp, 43 predicted proteins | sample HC15DNA20500_MG_FD_204667 | JGI IMG/M metagenome (GOLD analysis project Ga0310345, IMG submission 204667) | Marine microbial communities from station ALOHA, North Pacific Subtropical Gyre - HC15-DNA-20-500_MG | ecosystem: Environmental > Aquatic > Marine > Oceanic | place: Pacific Ocean: North... | reverse complement strand
GCCCCGTCAACGAAGGCTGGAAAAGACAAGGCGATTATGCGAGGGGTGTATGGATCGAAGTTATAGGCAGTTTTGTGAGCAGGTCGAAGCGATGTTAAGTGTCGGCGCAAAAAATAAGGGGTATAGCGCGGGCGGTACGGATGGCCCCAATGATGTGTATGAATTTATTTACACCGCGACGGGCGATCACGGGCATCCCATCGGGGAGATTATGTACAAAGCCATACGCTATATGCGAAAGCGAAATCCTGAAGACTTGATCAAGATTGCGGCGTGGGCGTATTTAGTTTTTAAGCATCACCGTGGTAATCTGTAACTATGCCAGATCAATGCACAGCGCGGGCGAAACAGACAGGGGAACAATGCAAGCGGGCACCGATAGCGGGCGGCACGGTGTGCGTCGTGCACGGCGGGAGTGCACCAGCCGCGAAGCTGGCCGCGCAGCGTCGGTTGATCAGCATGATCGATCCGGCGATGACGGCGCTCTTGCGGGCGGTGGAAGAATGCGAGGAGTGGCCGACCAAAGTGCGGGCGGCGATTGCGGTTTTAGATCGGGCGGGCTTCGGGCCGACAGCCTCACTCAGAGTGGATGATCAAGCCAGTGATCTGGCCTCGCTGAGTAGTGCGGATCTCAAGGATCGGGCGATGGACATCGTCAAGCGGGCGGCGGCGGCAGAAGCGAAGGAACTGGATGAGCCGGAGCCGGTGCATTGAGCGACACGCCGATCTTGTTAGCGGCTGGATTTGAAGAGGCGTTTGTTGGGATCGGCTGTCGATCAGGATTGCCCAAGGTCGCGATCTACTCGATTCCCAAAGCGGTGGAGATTCTGGAAGCGCGGGGCATGGATCGAGAGGAGGCGCGGGAATTTGTATATGAGCATTCCCAGTCCACCTATGTCGGGGAAGCCACACCGCTGTGGGTGGAAGAGATGTCGTTGGACGAACTCCGGTTTATCACGGCGGGGCATCAGGCTTCGGATCGGGTGCACTAGTTACCCCCACATCAAAGCGGCTGGTGAGGCCGATGATCAGCCCCGCGAGTCCGGCGAGCAGCACCGACAGGAGAGGGCACCAGTCCATCACATAGACGGCGGTGCCACTCGCACCCACGGCTAGCAAATTCCAAATCAGGGAGAGATTCATAAATCCCCGTCGCGCTCCAGTTGACGCTCCATCAGATACCGCACGAATTTGTTTTTAAGATCACGCATTAACGTGGGGTGAGGTTTTCCAGCGTGCGTGCGGTGATGGCCGATGAAATCCTTGATGGTCGGATCAACGGGCAACGCCAGCAGCGCGTCATACGCGGCGAGTCGGTCGAGATCAATCAGAGTCATGGTGTCTCTGTCTCTCCTTATGACTTGATAGGTTGTCTGTTTTGTGTTTCCATCTGAGCGATGGCATATTTCTTCGATGTCCACTCTGAGGTCACGCCGCTCACGGTATCGACTGCCTTGAATGCGTAGATCCGATTCACGCGAGGGATACGGCCACGGCGCTGGAAAAGCACGGTGAGGGGGCGGCGATACAGTGTAAATTGTCGCGCTTCTTTTGGGTCTTCTGTTACCTCGATGTGTTCATTCTCATCGTAGGCAAACTTTTTTGTGCGCTTCGATCCATCAGCGTTGATGAATGCGCTGGCTACGGTCTGAATGGCTGCGGTGCCGTCAGTCGTAATAACGTGCCCCTCGCGCCCACCTTTCACGGAGTTCGCCATTTCCATTTCGATGCTTTCGTCTGAAGTTTCTAACCAGTTCATCGTTTTGTCTCCCCGGTTTGTGTCTGACATCAACATGATAAGGTAAGTCTATACTATTGACAGAAAAAGTCAAGAGGATGAAACAATTATTTTCAGGCAATAAAAAAGGGGGCCGAAGCCCCCTCTAGGTGTAGCTCGTGTCTTAGCTGGCGTGGACGTTCGATCCCAGTTCCGCAAGCGGCGTGGGGGAGAAGTAGCGATCCCGCTCTACCGGCAATCCCATCCGACCGCGCAGGTTCGTCAATTCACTCAGGGAGAAATACCCAAGCTCCTTGCACGCGCCGCCGTCAACCAGACCGAAAAAAGTATCGTTGCCGTCAAATTCGCTGGCGTACCACGTAAAGTTGCCATCGGGCGTGAAGAACTTCACCACGGCTTTGGCGGCTTTGTCTCCATCCGTGGCATACAGCGCGGGGAGGGCGTTCCGATTGGCTTTGGTAAGTAACATCATCTTTTTGTCTCCTTGCGAGTCGGCATTGACTGAATCCATCAACATGATGAACTAAGTATACAGTATTGGCAGAAAAAAACAAGAGTGCAAAACAATTATTTTCAGACAAAAAAAGGGGGCCGGATGGCCCCCTGATACTTATACAACAACCTCCAGTGCTGGGGTGCCTTTCGGCGTGTGCGGCAAACCCCAATGCTCTGCACAGATGGGGCCGTAGCCTACCTCGACACTGCCCGTGTCGGTGAGGGTCTTGCCGCAGAAAGAACAGTTTGACGTGATGCCCGCGTAGTCCTTGGCGGCGATGGCCGGAGCTTCGGCTACCTGTGCCAAGTGCGCGATCAGCGTGGCATCAAAGCGTGTGGGGTTATCCCATGCGCCAATCACATCACCCGTGGGACGTACCAGCCCAACATACTCCCCGTTACGCTTGACGGTGACCGAACCGGGCACCTTGCTCTTTTCGCCGGTCAGCCCTAGCACCAGTTCAGACGTGCCATCAGCATCCAACACGCGGAGCTTCGGCCATTTGATCCCGCGATCCCGTGCGCCCACGATAAAGCTGATGATGCTGGCAAGATTTGCGTGGCCCTGTGGTGCGGCCTTCGCAGCCGTGGCTTTGTCACAGGCTTCCTGCGTGGCGTGGCGTGCGCCTTCACCCTTGGCCCAGAGAATTTCAGAGCCAACAGCAATTGGCGATTTACACGATTTGCACCAGCCCTTATATTTCGACACCATCAACGTGCCGGTGGGGTGCACTGGCTGCACAACAGACTTAAAAACATCACACTGCACTTCTGTAAGCATTTCCTGTCTCCTTATGTAGTAAGTAAGTATCAACAACCTAAGTCTACACGATTGAGAGAAAAAAGCAAGAGGTTAAAACAATTATTTCTTACTTTGTTTGGGGGGTTTCGTATGCGGCACGCCGCGCCAGCCGTTGGCCCAGACGCGGGCGTGTTCTCCCAGCAGGGGATTGACCCAGATGGGATCACCGTTCTTGCGGGCGGCGGCTCCCGCCTGATAAATCAGACGGGTTGATCCCAGATTCCCGGTAAATTTTTCCTTCCGTGCGGGTTGCTTCTTGTGGGGGAAGGGCATCGGCTGTTTCTAATCCTATGCGGAAGCTCGGCCATACACGCGGCGGCGGTCAAAGGTTGTCAGGATGATCGCCTCATGCGCGGGGCTGGCTTCGTTGACTTCAAGCCCAGCGGCGAGAAGTGCGCGATGCACGCGGCGATTCACGGCATAGCTCATGGGGCGCAGATAGTGGCGATACTCGTAATGCCAGAAATACGCCATGCCCATATAGTCCTCGGTGCCGATAAAAGTTTTATCCAACGCTAAGAGGCCGGTGGTGGCCTTCATCGTCAACATCTCTGTATTCAGGTTAGCGGTCATGTCTCTGTCTCTCCTGTTAAAAGTATCAACTATGCTTCATGTCGGCCAAAAGCCTCATCACAATTATCAACCGCGCATTCACATCCACACTCGCACTCTACTTTGTGCTGCTTCGGCATCCGCTTTTTGTACATCCTTTTTTCCTCACAACAAAGATTGAAAATTTGATCGCATTTTTCCCACTCTATTGACTGTTTCTCGCCACGTTTGTCTACCCACGAATCCCGCGCCATGCGGAAGTTTGTGTTGACTTGATCACACGCGGTGCCAGTCGGCACATGCACATAGCGATGCTCCACGCTTTTAATGAAGCCTTCCCGTGCGCCTGATTCATACTCCTCATCCACGCGCCAGAACTCGACAAAAAGATCACCCGCTTTAACCTCAATTCCCTTACGTGGGCTACCAATAAAGCCATCGTGAGGAAGCGTGTAGAGTCCACTGACTTCCCAAGTGTAATCTAGCTTTTTGCCTGTTCTTGGCTCAACGCCTTCAACGGTTGGAATGTCTTTCTCAGTAAGCATAAACTAATTCTATAGGGTTAGACTAGAAACTGTCAAGCCCTCAAAACAATTATTTTAACCTGTGCGGCTACGACGGGTAAGTTGCAGGTTTTGAGGCTCAACGCTGCCTTGTGAGAGAAAACCCGCAGGGTAGCCGTCGTAGCCGTACTTTTACTCAATAACCCCTGTAAACATGGAGGGTTTTTTTATTATCTGAAAAAAAGTGAAAAATAACTGTCTTAGGGCTGGACAGGTTCTCTCAATAGTGTATACTTATCTCAAATGTTGATGAATCAAACAAACGCAGCGGGAGACAACGAGATGGCAACTTTGAATTTCAAACTGAAACGATTCATGGACGGGCGCATGTTCATGGAAGCCACGAACGCCCGCGAAGTTGTGGCGGAGAATGTTGGGCATCCCGTAAGGACTGACGTAGACCTTATCCGCGTATCGCAGAACGCACTAAAAACAGCATGGGAAATTGACTGTTACAAAGAAATACGGTGTGAATTTATTGACCATGTAAGTGAACTTGAGCCACTCAACGAAACCCCCCATCGCGGGCAGTACAAATCTCGCTTTGCAGCCATGGCAGCAGCCAATGAACGGTGTGACGCTGACCACAACAATCGGTGGTCATGGGAATGGATTAACAGCGAATGGTTTTGTGAGGAGTAGACCCCCTGTTTTGTTTTACAATGCTCCACGATGGTGGATCATGAAGCGATAGCGGAACTCATCGCTTTGGAAGCGGAACTGGGCAAGCGATCTCTCCACGATTATCTCGGCGCGATGTGGCCGGTGATCGAACCCGCCACGCCTTTCATCGACGGCTTCCATTTGGGGGCGATCTGTGAGCATGAGCAAGCGGTATTTACTGGCGAGATTAAAAAGCTGATCATCAACGTCTGCCCGCGCTCTGGGAAATCGATCTGTACTTCGGTGGCGCTCCCGACGTGGGGCTGGACGCGGCAACCCCAGACCCGGTATCTCTTTTCCAGCTACAGCAGCGATCTGAGTCTAGAGTTTGCCACCACCGCACGGCGCGTGATTGAAAGCCCGTGGTATCAGACCCGGTGGGACGTGACGCTGAGCGGCGATCAAAACAATAAAGGGTTTTATGCTAACACCATGGCGGGGTATCGGATCTCTACGTCCGTGGGTGGCAGTGCGACGGGGAAGGGCGGCGATATTCTGATCGTGGATGATCCACATAACCTCAAAACGATCCACTCGGATATTATCCGCACGGAAGACGTGCGGTGGTTTTTCAAAGTGTGGTCTTCTCGGATCAACAACAAAAAATTTGATCGGCAGATTGTGATCATGCAGCGCGGGCATGAAGATGATTTAACCCACGCGCTCTTAGAGCAAGGGGATTGGACTATTCTCAAACTGCCCACGGAGTATGTCCCGACGCCGTGGGTGTCTCCGCTCGGCTGGCATGATCCGCGCCATGAGGTGGGGGAACTGCTGAACCCAGAGCGGATCGGGGTGGAAGAAAATCAAGTTATTAAACACGAGTTAGGACCAATAGACTATAGTTGCCAACACGCGCAAAATCCGATGCCTGAAAAGGGCGGGATGTTTGAACGGGCGTGGTTTGAGATTGTGGATCGCCCTCCCACGGATGTCGTGACCCGTGTGCGTTTCTGGGATGCAGCGGGGAGTGAAACCGAACGCAGTCCGTACACGGCGGGCGTGTTGATGAGCGAAACGCGCAGCGGGAATTTTTTTATTGAAGATGTGCAGCGGGATCGATTGGTTGCGGCCAAAGTCGATGCCTTGATGCGGCAGACCGCGCAGCTTGACGGCCCCACCGTGGATATTGCGGAAGAGCAAGAACCCGGCAGTGCGGGGAAAGCGGTGATTGCCGCGCATCGGCATCTGCTGGCGGGCTATACCTACACCGGCATCACGGCCACGGGGGATAAAGTCACGCGCTGGAAACCGTTAGCCTCTCAAGCGCGGCCCGCGTCAGAGGATGAACCTTACGGGCGCGTGAAGCTCGTGGCGGGGCACTGGAACAAAGAATTTCTAGATGAAGTAGTGGCGAACCGCCGCAGCAAATATAAAGATCAACTGGATGCCGCAGCGGGGGCGCTGTTTCAACTGCGGAGTGCGCCCCGCGAAATTCGGGTAGTGGAAGCGGTCTGGGGGTAAGGGATGGCCGAACTGAAAGCCAAAGCGCGAAAACGATCCGCGACGATTGTGCAAAAAACTAACGGCGGCACCCGGTATCGGTTTCCGATGCCGGACAAAGCGCACGCCCGCAATGCGCTCGCACGTTTGTCACAAGCCAAAGACTTGAGTGCAGCGGATCGGAAAAAAATCCGTGCACGGGCGAATAAGATCCTTGGGAAAAAGAGGTAAGCCATGCCAGTCAATACCCCACGTGATGATTACGAAAAGACCAAAGTGATCTGGCGTCGGATGCGCGACACCTACGGGGGCCGCGATCAAATTATTGATGCGGGGGAACGCTATACCCCCCGACTCCCAGCCGCCACGCCCGACGCGCAGCAAGCGTATTTGCATCGCGGGAATTTTTACAACGCCGTGCGGCGTACGGTGAGCGGCTTAACCGGCGGCATTTTTCAAAAGACCCCGCGCTTTGATGTGCCCCGCCGCGTGGTGCCGTGGCTGGATGATGTGACGCTCACCAATATTCCGATGGAAGCGTTTGCGCTGAGTGCTACGGAAGAAGTGATGCTGATGGCACGGTATGGGATCTTGGTGGAGATGGCCGATTCGCCGTACTTAGAAAAGCGCCCGTACTTCGTGAGCTACACCACAGAAAATATTGTGAACTGGGATACCCGCACACTGAACGGGGATGAAATCCTGACGCTGGTGGTGCTGCACGAACGCCCCCGCGTGGTGGATGAGGCTGATCCGTTCCGTTACAAAACGCTTGATCAATATCGAGAACTGCGCTTGCAGCAGGAGGGCGATACGCTGCGGTATACCCAGCAGATTTGGCGCACGCCGGATGATGGGGGGGAACTGGAAAAAGTTGGCGAGGAAGTCACGCCGCTTCGACGGGGGCAACCGCTGCCGTTTATTCCGTTTACGTTTCTCGGCCCCGCGTATATTACGACAGAGATCAAAGATCCGCCGCTGTTGGATCTGGCGAATATTTCGCTCGCGCACTGGCGCAACAGTTGCGATCACGAACAGGGGTTGCATTTGGTGGCGTTGCCAACGCCGTATGTGAGCGGCATGAAAGGCGCAGCGGAAGATGTGGCGGTGTTGCAGATCGGGCCGTCCACCGTCTGGATTCTGGAGAAGGATGGACAGGCGGGTATGGTGGAGTTTACCGGCGCGGGCATGGGGGCACTCGAAAAAGCTCTGCTTGCCAAGCAGCACCAGATGGCAACACTGGGGGCCAAGCTGTTGGAAGAGCAGCCTACGGTGGCGCAGGAGACAGCGACAGCGGTGTTAGCCCGCCATGCGGGAGAACATGCCACGCTTCGCACGATGGCCCAAGCGATGGAGCAGGGGTTGGGGGCTGTGCTGCAAATCATGGCGTGGTGGGACGGGCTGGAAGCTACGCCGCTCACGGTGCCGGTGCGTGTCGAACTTAATAAGGATTTCTTACAGGTCAAAGCGCAGCCGCAGGAAATTCAAACCGCACTCGCAACACTTCAAGCCGGGGAGATTTCATACAAAACATTTTGGAATATTTTAACCGAAGGTGGCTGGGCGCGGTACGGGATCACTGACGTGGAAGAGAAGAAGGAAATTAGCCGGGAGCCGGAACAACTGCCGCCGCCCACGGAAGAAGTAATCAAGGTAGAAAAAGACGGGGATGAAGATGTGACCACGGAAGAAGATGACGCATGAGCCGCGTGGAGGATCATGAAGAACTCAGCGCGTTAGCAGATCAGTACGAACCTGAAATGCAAGCGCGGTATGAACGTGCCGCTAAACGGATGCACGCGGGGGTCAACCTAGATCGCTTGACGTTAGCGCTGGCGAAAGGGGATCGAGAGGCCGCGCTGCGGGCAGCGGTCACGGATACGGGACTACGCAAGGCGATGGCTCCCGTAGAAACCCTCATCAAAACTACGCTTGTCCGTGGGGGGCATCTCGGTGCCAGAATCCTCAACCGACTCCCCCAAGAGTAAAGTCCGGTTTGGTTTCAACGCGAAATCCCGCGAAGCGCAAGCGGTGGCGAAGCGATACGCCGCTGAGCAGGTTGACCGGATCACTAAAGAAACAAAAAATGCGCTGAAACGTGTGATCTCGGAATCGATCCGCGACGGCATCCCCCCGCGTGAGGCGGCAAAACAGATCCGCGAGAGCGTGGGCCTGAATCGCCCGCAAGCGTTGGCGCTGAAACGCTACGTGCGGAAGCTCTCGCCCACGCTTTCGACAGCCGCGAAAGAGAAAGCGGAGATCAAACTTAAAAATAAAATGATCCGGCGGCGGGCGATCACGATTGCCCGCACGGAAGTGATCGACAGTCTCACGGGGGGCGTCGAACTCGCATGGGGGCAAGCGCAAAAGCAAGGCTTATTAGGGAACAACGCCAAGAAGGAATGGATGACCACCCCCTTTGGGGCGTGCAATATTTGCCAAGCTCTTGATGGGGATCAAGTTCTTCTTAACAAAAAATTTATTTCTAAAACACTTGGAGCATTAGATCGCCCCACGGCGCACCCCAATTGTCGCTGTGGGATTGCTCCGGTGCCGGGGATGGGCGGCGCGGTGGCTCCCCCGCCCGCCGTGCAAGCGACTGGTGCGCCCGCGTCTACCATGGCGCGGATGGCGGTAAGTGCAGATGGGGATTTGCTCAAGGGGTCAGATGCACGGAAGGCGCTACTGAAATATGCGGATGATCCTGATTCGGCGTATAACGTGAAATTAAAGGAACTCGAAAAGAAGACGGACGATCTATGGAAGTTACAACAAAAAGAATCACAAGCACTTGTTGCAGAGGGGAAAAAATGGGACGAGTTATACGCTCAGTGGCAGCGTGAATACGGCATGGACGCGGTGGGGCGTGATTTATTTTTTAGTAAAGATTGGTCAAAAATAAATAAAGTGATCGATAAGGTTACAGGCAAATCCTACAACAAAAATCAGATTCTTTTTCAGTCAAAACGTCAGACGGGAAAATGGAAGAAGTTTTCAGCTAAGTGGCAAAAAGGTAAAGGGGGCTTATCAAAAGTCAGTAACGAATTATCTGCGTATAGAGCGACCGCTGTTGATGATGTCTTAGATCGATTTGTGTATAACTCTAATCCCAATAAGAATGTAGATATAGATTTATGGGTGAATGATGAAGGGAAAGTGCGAGAAATTGTTAAATTTAAGAAAGGGCAGATGGTAAGTTGGCGCGATGCTTTAACGGAAGCGGAAATGAAAAGTTTTAATGGCACCGTAAACCGTTGGCGGCGCTTAGTAGATGACGATTTATTTTCTTATCGATTAGAAGAAGCCTACGATAAAAGCGGGAAGTTGGTAGGGTTGCAGCGTGTGCCTCGTGACATTAAATATAAAATTCGAGCTAGTGGCGTAGAAAGCAGAGCTAGTGCTAGGGCTGCGTCTTTAGATGATGGCACCATTAACGTAGACCTTTGGGACTTGTCTCGCAGGAGACAAACTTCCATTGTGCATGAATTAACACACCATGTGGAATTTAATAATCCAGACCTTCTAGCAGAATCTATACGGTGGCGGGAATCGTTGACGCTTGGAGAAAAAGCAAAGTTCTTAAAAAAAGTAACTGGTAACAAAAATTACAAACCGTGGGAAATAGCCTATGAAGATGACTTTGAGCGTCTTTATACAGGAAAAGTCTACAATGAGAAAATGGCACGGAAATACGCGAAAGCAAAGAAACAAGAATTTACCCGCGACATGATGGGGCCAGTGCGTGTAAATGGAAAAGATGGGTTACAAGACGCCACAGAAGTACTGACGATGGGGGTGCAAGAAATGTTTGCAAACCCCGTAGCGTTAGCGCGTGATCAGCCAAAGTTATTTGATTTTATTTATGAGCGAGTAGTGAAGAGGAAATTTACACATGACTCATCGTCTTATAGCGTAAAAATAGAAAACATGAAGGTATTGAAAAAAACTACATCTAAACTCGGAGGTAAACGTCGGGGATCACTATATAAAGATAAACCAGTAGATATGTATGATTTTGACTGGAAAGAGGGTGCGCCCAAAGTAAGCACGTCAGACATTAAGGAGCAGATCAAAAATAGTACCCCGTGGCCTATATCAGATAAAGTCCCACGGGATATGGGAGAAAAATATCAAAAACAGGTTTTTAAGCATTATGAGGATTACGCCAGTAAGTTATCTGTAAAAGAAATGGAAGCACTAGAAACTTACACTGGTAGTTATTATAATATGATAAACAGTAAGCTAAGAAAAAACCCTAACCAGTTAACGGATGAAGCCGTCCACATACAGAAAGCTATAGATAATGCCCCGAAACCCCCACCACCTGAGTTAGTATGGAGAGGTGTGAATGAGAAAGCACTACAGGGAAAAATAGATGGTGAGGTGCTACAACTTGATGGTTTTCAATCTTCTAGTATTGATCCTAGTACAGCTAAAAAGTTTTTTCATCGTAAGGGATCGGAAAATATTGTGTTGGAGATTAGGCCGACAAAAGGGCTGTATACTCAACCCGTTGCTCAGAGTCGGGGTTTCTCTATGGGAGAATCAGAGTTTTTGTTACCTCATAAAACAAAGGTTAGGATAGTAGGACGCAAAGAAGTTGAATTTAGAACCAGTGGTGGGGTGCATGAGCGGAAGCAACTTGTTGTACAAGTCGAAATGGTGGACTAATGGTAGATAAAGAGCGAGTAAGCAAGCACCCAGAAGCCTACTGGGTACAGCCCGCTGATGGGGTCAGGCTTATCCGGCGCGATTTGTCACAGGCAGAGCTTAAAGCGGCCCGTCAGCGTATTAAGAAGGGTGAATCTCTTGATACTGTCGCTTATGATTTCGCGGCTAAAATTGCAGCGAAAATAAACCAAGTAGATTGATAGTTATCTAAAGGCTTGACTAATTCCTAAAACCCTGTAGAATAGTAAGATTAAAGGAGTTTTTTGTGGTTACTATAGAACGGGACGGGTTGGAGGCTAGTGTCGAGAAAGGGAAATGGACTTCAAAGAGTAATATGCTTAGAAGTCTGTGTGAGCTTGCGGCTATAAAGCAGCCTTATTTTCCACAACCTTCCGATCCTGATCCTGATTGGACACTGGCCCGCTATGTTTCTAAGGAATTGGGAGCGACGATTACGTATATTGAAGAGTTAGATCCACCGGGACGTATTTTCTAGTTAGCCGCGTGTATGAAACTTTCCTTGTCAATTCTTACAAAATTCCTTACAGTAAAGGAGCATTTTTTTTATGTTAAAGCCGGTTCTTGATTCGCTCGATCAGGTTACGGAAGATTTGCGGCAGCACTATGTCTCCGAAGGGGAAAAGTTTGTGCTGCAAATGGACGGTGATCCCCACGGCTTCGTGGCCCGTGATACCCATGTGGAGCAAGTTAATAAAGTTGCAGAGTTTCGAGACAATAACGTGAAGCTCAAGGCGGATCTGGAAGCCCACGAAACGGCTTTAAAAAAATTGGACGCCTATAAGGATCTCGATCCCGACGCGGCCCGCGCTGCCCTCACGAAAGTGGCAGAGCTACAGAAAAAAGGCGTGAGCAAAGCCAGCGATGTCGATGATGCGGTGAAGAGTGCGCTGCAATCCTTCAAAACATCAGAACTTGATCCGCTCCGGCAACTATTGACGGACGAAAAAACCGCACGGCAAGCCGCCGATCTGAAAGTCTCGCAAGCTGCACTGAAAAATGAAGTGTTGACCCAGTTCAAGGCAGCGGGGGGGCAGGATGCCGCGATTGATTTTGTGGTGAGCCGTGCGAGTGAGATTTTTGAAATTACCGGCGATCAGTTAGCGGCAAAACAGGGGATCTATAGCACGGACAACCCCGGCGAACCGCTGAGCCTTGGGGAATGGATGACCAAGCAAACCCGTGAAATTGGTTTTGCGTTTGGCAGTAGTAATGGCGGCGGGGCGCATAATACAGACGGCAACACGGGCGGCATTCCGGCGGGCGTGAAAGAGTTGCGGAATCCGACCGCGCACCAACTCGGTGAGTACGCAAAAGAGATTCGCAGCGGAAAAATGATGATTGTGAATGAATAACTAACGAGAGCAGGGATGCTGCGCTGCCGGGGGCAGAAGTGGCGTCCGATACCTACGCGGGGCGTAGGGTATCCAGCTTCGGGGAAGCTGACTACTGAAACACATTTTTTTCAGTAAGGAGCTTCTTGATGGCTGGAACCTTAGTAACAACTAATATCGTTCAAACGGCAGTGGCGATGGGCCTTGATGCCCTCCGTCAGCAAGTCGTACTTCCTCGGATTGTTAATCGCTCATACGAAGATCGGATCGGCCCTGCCGCTCGGCAAGGATCGACGGTCAACGTCGCGGTGCCGTCTGCGATTACTACCCGCACCGTCACGGCTGATGTGGTGCCTCCGGCTGTTACAGCGGTCACGCCCACGAGCGTAGCCATTACCCTCGACCAGTGGAAAGAAGCCCCCTTTGCGATGTCTGATCAAGCGATCAGTCAAGTGCAGCGGGGGATCATTCCCATGCAGATGTCAGAAGCGGTGAAGAGTTTGGCGAACACCGTGGATGATTACCTCTGGTCATTGATTGACACCACTGCTGGCGTCTATGGCTACACGGGCACAGCGGGCACCACGCCGTTTGCATCGAATGTTTCGCAATACCTTGATGCGCGTGCGATTGCGAATAATCAACTGATGCCGATGGATAACCGCTTTGTGATTCTTGATGCGGATGCGGAAGCTAATGCCCTGCAACTCTCGGCGTTCTTGGATGCGTCAGCAGCGGGCACCAAGGAAACCATAGTGGAAGGCGAGATCGGGTACAAGTTAGGTGCCCGGTGGTTGATGTCGCAGAACGTGGCGACACATACGGAAACCAACAGCCCCAGTAGTTGGCTTGTGAATGATGCCAGCGTTGCCGTGGGTGATACGACGCTCACGGTTGATGGCGGCTCTGGTGCCCCGGTTGAAGGTGATATTTTTGTGGTAGCCGGATCGACGCAGACCTATCAAGTGTCCTCGGCAACTTCCACAGTGATTACCATGACCCCCTCGATCCAGTACGCCTATGCTGACAATGCGGCCTTAACGTTTAAGGGATCGTATGTCGAGAACTTGCTCCTTCATCGGGATCTCATTGGATTTGCGATGGCTCCGCTGATGGAAACAGAGCAATTTGAAGGTGGCAGTATGTCAGCAACCGCCGTCGATGAAGACTCTGGGTTAGCGCTTCGGCTAGAGATCACCAGACAGTACAAGCAGTACCAATGGGCGTTTGATGCGCTCTATGGTGGTGCGGTTATCCGGCCAGAGCTTGGCGTTATCATCGCCGGTTAATTGGAACAGATCGCTTAATAGGTGAACCCTTCCATCTCAGCGGAGGGGTTCACCTATTCGGTGAGAAAGCGGGTGATATATGGCGATTGTCCAAACCATAGCGGTCACGCTCAAGGATGGATCAGACGCGGTGATCAATGCGTCAGAGTTTGATCCGGCCCTGCATACCGTTGCGGGCACCAAGAAAAAGAGTACGAAGAAGAAGGCTAAGGGGGCCAAGTAAATGGCGGTTTTCCCCAAGCGTTCGACGTTTCTGCAATCTCTGAATCTGACGAATACCACAGCGGGCACCTATTCCAGTGCGGAGATTTCCATCCCCATGGGCGCATCGGTGATTTTGACGCAAGCGGCTTTTGTGCGTGGTGGTGGGGATACGACGTGTGATGTGTTTGTGCAGACTTCGGTAGATAACGGATCGACGTGGATCGATATCATGCAGTTTGCCTTTGCGACTACTACCGTCACCAAGATCAGCGGGGTGCGTCCCTATATTGCACTGGCCGCGAACGTCACCCCGACTGATGGGGCATTGTCAGACAACACGATTCTTGATGGCGTGATCGGAGATCGGCTGCGCGTGAAAACGGTGGTGGTCGGGACGTATTCCAGCACCTCCACGCTGGACATTAACGTGTGCATTAACTGATGGGTACATCCACTCTTGTTGCGACGGCGAAAAGTGCCACGGCCAATAGTTATTGCACACTGGCCGAAGCGGATCAGTATCACGATGATCGGCCAGCCGTGTCAACGACGTGGGCAGATGCCTCCGAAAACAATAAAATACGAGCGTTATTGTGGGCTACGAAACTGATGGAAGCCCTGTTTACGTGGAACAGCTACGCCACCACCACGACGCAAGCCCTCGGCTGGCCGCGTACGGGACTGCTGGAGCGGATCGATGTGGTGCTGGATTCCGATACCGTGCCTTCAGAAGTGAAGAATGCCGAAGCGGAATATGCGCGGCAATTGCTCGTAGCGAACCGGGCGCAGGATAATGAAATCGAAGCGCAAGGGATCACGTCCATCAAAGCGGGATCGGTGTTTCTGCAATTCACAGCGAATCAATATAACAAGGTCGTACCGGATGCGGTGTACCTCATGATCCCCGGTACGTGGTTTAGCTCGGTGCGCGGGCGCATGTCAGCCACGAGAACTTTGGAGCGTGCTTCATGAGTCTTGCCACGATTGTGCAAGACGGTGTGGCAATTGCTGACAGTGTGACCAGTGCGCTGCAAGCGACAGTGACGCATAAAGCATTTTCTAGTGTGGATGGGTATGGGAAGCCAACTTATGCAACCGGCGTGAATCGCACGGCGATTGTTGAACGTCGGCAAAAATATGTACGCACTGCGACGGGCGAAGAAAAACTTTCGCTAGCGCGGTTGTTGTTTCTGGTCCCGGTCACGGTGGATGAGCGGGATGAGTTTACGTTACCAGATGGATCGACCATGCCCATCTTGCGGATCGGTGGACCCGTTGACCCTACCACGAATGCAGAGTTTGTGGTGGAAGTAGAGCTAGGCTGATGGCTGTCTTTATTAAAAATATCCCGAAGGTGATCGGGAATATGAAAAAGCTAGAAAAAAATGTGCCCCTCCAAGCGGCGGCGGCACTCTATCAGGAAGCACTTGTTATTCAAAAAGAATCGATGAAGCGCACGCCTGTGGATGTTAGGCCGGGAGGAAGCGGGGGCGGGACGCTTCGGGATAGCCATGAAACCAGTGCGCCGTACTGGAAGGGAAAATTTCTGAATGTAGAAATTTCTGTGGGTGGCCCAGCGGCTTCATATGCAATAGTGCAGCATGAAGATCCTGAACCGCCCGCCGCGCCATTCAAGCATAAGGTTGGGCAAAAGAAATTTTTAGAGTCAGCGATTAACGAAGCGGAGCCGCAACTAATGGCGCGGCTTGCGAAGCGCATCAAACTCAATCAAGGCATGGTTTAAATGGCAAATGTGTTGGATGATTTAGCTGTGCGGATTGCTACCACGATCAGCGGCACGGTGGGTACGGATGTCTTCAAAAGCACGATGCCCGCGCTGCCGGATGCGTGCGTCACCGTGATCGAAACAGGGGGCTTAGCTCCGACTCGCGCCCTAGGTACCGCTGGGGTGCAGTATGAGCGTCCCGGTGTGCAAATTTTAGTACGTGGTGCCCCAGCGGATTATGAAACGGCCCGCACGACTGCGCAAACGGTGTGGGAAAATCTTGCCACGATTGAAACAGAAGATTTGTCGGGCACGCGCTATTATATGAGTGAGAATCTCCAAGAGCCGTTCCCGGTGAATGTGGATGAGCAAGATCGTCCCACGGTGGGATTTAACATGATCTTTACGAAAGACATCGGATGATCACAGAACTCCCCACGCCGCCACCACCGCAACCGCAACCGATGGGACGGTGCCAGTGTGGAGCGGCTTCGGATCAGTTTAAGCCGGTCTTGGGAGGGAAAGAGGTGTGCATGACGTGCGGCGCAGAAAGAGAGGCACGCTAGATGGCGAAATACCGGGCACTGGTCGGCCTGATGTACCCGACGCCCGCCAGTTTGAAAATTGTACTCAAGGCGGGGGGGATCTCGAAATTGAGTGAGGCACAACGGGAAAAAGTGACACTCAAAAACGTCAAAGCGGGGGCACTCTGTGAGGACATCCCTGAGAAGTCCATCAAAAGTTTAGTAGCCCAAGGGAGTATTGAGGAAGTGACTCCAACGGCGAAAAAAACTAAAAGAAGGTAACGATTATGGCTGTAGGAAAATTTGGCCCCGCAAGTGGGATCTGCTTAATAGATGGCTACAACATGCTGTCCAATAAGATCACCGGACTGCGCGAGAAGATTTCATCAGAACTGACAGACGGCACCGGAATTGGGGATACGTTTACGGAGCAGTACCCCACCGGGGTGGCAAGTTTAGAAGTGGTGCAGGAAGGGGCGTTTTTTGATACCACGACGAACTACTCCCATGATGCCTTGAGTGGGAGCGTGCCTAGTTCACCACAAGCCACAGCCCGCGTGCTGTGCGTCGGATTTGCGGGACAGACCATCGGCTATCCGTTTGTGGGATTTGAAGGCACGTACTCTTCAGAATATGAAGTGGTGGCAGAATTAGGAAATTTACAAAAGGCTAATGTCACCTACTCGATGACCGGCGCACGGAGTGCGGGGGTCATTCTTGAAAAGCTCGTCACGAAAACGGATAGCTGGGATACAACGTCTACCTCTGTGGACAACTCGGCCTCTACATCAGCCGGTGGCGTAGGATTCATGCAGTGTACAGCGGCATCAGGGTTTAGTGGCTTTGTCGGAAAGGTTAGGCACTCAGCAGATAATGTGACGTATTCTGACCTCTTATCGTTTACCGATAATGTATCAGCACCATTTGCAGAACGTGTGAGTGTGTCTGGGACTGTGAACCGCTACTTATCTTTTACAGGAATAGTATCGGGAACAGGATCAATAACTATTTTTGCGGGATTTTCACGTTCATAGTAAGGAGTTAAACAATGGCAGGAAAATATGGCCCAGCAAGTGTCACCGTCACGTTAGAAGATGGTCCCGGTGGAACAGCCCGTGCACTAACCAATTTTATTTTGGAAGGCATCACGGCCAAAACATCAGCACAACTGATGGACACCACCGCGCTGGGTGATAGCTTTACGGAGCAGACCCCCACGGGCCTCAAAACCGTAGAAAATATTACCTTGACCTGTATCTGGGACACCACAGGTACGACAGGAACGCACGCGGTGCTAGGGACCGTCGATGACGGGCCGCAGGACGATGGGCGCGAGTTGGTCGTGGTGTTTGGGGATAGCAAAACCTTCACCGTGGATGTGCGGCTGATGTCCAGTGAAGTGGTGGCCGCAATGGGATCAATTCAGACGATTGTGGCTGAACTGGTGCCCACGGGTGCGGGCGTCTGGTCGTAACGTAATCGTTAGGAGAATGAACGAATGGGATTAGTGATCGGTGTTACTAAAAAAATTGATCTGCCGCATGATGCGGGAGAGAGTGCGGTGATTCGGAAATTGAGCCATCGCAAACTGGCCGAAGCCGCGACGAAACAACAAAGCCAAGGGATCGGCTTTATGCGTGAAGTCGGCGCGGAATTGATGCAAGCCCTGCGGAATGAAGATTCTGGGAAACTCGACCGCTTACAGAAAACGCAGGAAGCCAGCATTTCCAATTATCACCGCGATACGATTCTTGAAAAGGGGATCGTGTCGTGGACGCTCACGCCGGGGATTGGTGACACGAACCGCACCGACGTGATCGGGGAATTGGATGAGCCTACGGCGGCGTTTCTCGCTCAAGAAATTTTTGATTTCTCCCGGCCTGAAACGGAGCAAGAAGCGGGGGAAGGGCACGGCGGTTTGTCGAGTACCTAGAGCAGCAAGGGACAGACATCCCGCCCCCTGAGTTGTGGGTGATTTCTCGCATTTGTGATGAGTTTCAGTGTTTACCGGATACGGCACGCAAAGCATTGGAAAATGACACGAATGGATCGCTGTTTCAAATTCTTGATCTGCGGTCGTTAGCGGATGCAAAATCGCGGATCGACGGTGCAGATGGGAAACATGTACCCACCGATAAATCGGCGCAGCGTTATCTCCGGCTGCATCTGCTCTCGGTGGGGCAGGAATTGGGCATTGATACAGGATCGAAAGCATGATCAACATTGGGACACTTCTCGCTACGCTACGCCTTAAAGATTTACTGACTCCCGCCCTCAAAAAAGCGCAACAATCTCTTAAAAATACCGGCGCAAAACTGACCAAGGTTGGTGGTCAGATGCAAGCCACGGGATCGCAAATGACGATGGGCCTCACGGCTCCCATTGTGGGATTGGGAGCAGCGGCGGGGATTGCGTTTGGTTCATTTGAAAAATCCATGAACCGTGTGAAAGCCTTGACGGGGGCCACGGGCGGTGATTTCAAACTCCTAGAAAATCAAGCCAAAGAACTCGGCAAGACCACAAAATTTTCAGCCGGGGAAGCGGCTGACGCAATGGGTTTTTTGGGTATGGCAGGATTTGAAACTACTGAAATTTATGGGGCGATGCCGAACGTGTTGGAACTCGCGGCTGCTGCCACGCTCGATATTGCCAGTGCCGCTGATATTACGTCAAACATTATGACGGGCTTCGGGCAAACCACGGAAGACCTCGCGCATACCAATAATGTTTTGGTTAAAGCGTTTACCTCGGCCAATACGGATCTCACGCAGTTAGGCGTGGCGTTTAAATACGCGGGGCCAGTGGCGAAGTCTGCGGGCTTATCATTTGAATCCACCGCTGCGGCGATTGCGCTGATGGGAAATGCGGGTATACAGGGATCAATGGCGGGCACCTCGCTTCGTGGAGCCATTACCAAACTGCTAGGGCCAACCAGTAAAGCCCGAAAAGAAATGCGATCCTTGGGGTTAAATGTCACAGACGCGAGTGGGCAAATTAAACCCATGGACGAGATCGTAAGGCAGTTGGGATCAAGTAGTGCCACCACAGAACAACTGATCACGATCTTTGGGCAGCGGGCGGGTCCAGCGATGGCCGCGCTGGTGGGTCAAGGGTCAGACGCGCTGAAAAAGATGACAGGTGATCTAGAAGGCGTCGGAAACATTGCCAAAGAAATTGCTGAAACGCAAATGGAAGGACTCGCTGGGACGTTTACCCTGATGCAGTCGGCAGCAACGGGCGCACTGATTGAAATCGGGGAAGTCTTAGCGCCCATGCTCACGTCATTTTTAGAGATCGGGATCAAGATATCAAATTGGGTATCCGATACGTTAGTGCCCGCGTTTCAGAATCTTTCTCCCGGCATTCAAAAGCTGGTCTTAGGGTTTGCGGCTCTCCTTGCAGCGATTGGCCCTATTTTAATGATGGCGGGTACCGTTACCATGTTGTTTGGTTCTCTCGCTACGGCATTAGGTACTACGGGATTACTTGGGACTATCGGCGGCTTGCTTGCTCCTTTGGGGGCGTTAGCATCGTGGTGGGTAGCGATCCCCCTTCTTCTGGCCGGACTGCTGCTTTCGATTAAACCCGTGCGGGATATCTTGTGGGAATTGGCGCAGTTACTTATGAACGTGGTGATCGCCGCGTTTAAGGGCTTGATGTTTATTGTGAAGAAGGTGTGGGAAGGTTGGACGAAATTCAAAGATGTAGTAGCTAATGCTGCGTTTATGCAACCTATCATTGAAGCTATGGAGTTTGTCGTTGAAGGATTAAAAAGTTGGAATACATGGCTTGGCCGCGTGGGGGAAACGGCAGAAGAGGAAGCGGCACGCGGAGTCAAAGAACTCGCAGAACAACTTGAAGAATTGGAAACTGCGTTAACTGTGGCAGCAATTGAGGGTTCGGCAGAAGCCTTACATGAGGCAATGGAGAACATAGCGAAAGTTGGCGGGCTAAGCGACGAGCAAATGCAGCGGATCGCGGATGGGGTGCATCGGTTACGTGAAGCAAACGAAGAAGTGTCTCCAACATTACAACAAATTGCCGACCTTATGGACAAAAAAGGAGCAGCGGCGGCGAAAGCTGCGGAAGAAGCGGAAGAACTCGCTAAACAAACGAAAGCACTGGACGAAGCCACACAAGAGCTAAACAAACAGATCACCGATCAGGTCACACTGTGGACAAACGGCGCGATTCCAGCAGCAGACAAAGCGCTAGCCGCATTTCAAAGATTTGGGAGCATCACCAAGCTCACACGAAAAGATCAAGAGCAGTTATTGAATACGCTAGAAGACGGGTTAGAAAAATATCGACTGATGGGGCGTGAAGCTCCAGAGGCCATGCGAGAAGTTGCTAACTCTATTCGTGACTTGCACGAGGTTTTAGATGCTCACCCTGTGCAACTTTCGCTGGATAAGCTTTCGATTATTGAAGTGCCACCGGGTCACTGGACGAAGTTAGCAAAAGAATTACAAAAAAATGTAAGCATGGGGATCACCATTCCGATTGGAGTGGACGTAGGAATGCCACCCGCACCAGTCCTTGAATCTTTTGGGCAAACTGCGGCCCGACATTTCAGGGGGGGCTTTTCAGACATCGTGAAAGGGTTGCCTAATACCCTTATCGAGGCTTTCAAGGGCGGCGGTGGTTTTAGCGGTGCGATGCTGGCGGTAGGGACTCAAATTGGCTCCGTGCTGGGCGGTGGGTTAGGCGAATCGCTGGGAACTAAGCTTGGAGCGATGGCTAAAGAAAAGGGTGGCATGTTTGGCAAGCTGCTAGGCGGCTTAGGTGATATGGCTGGCCCGATTGGATCAGCGATTGGGGCTATGGCTCCCATGATTATCGGAGCATTCAAAAAACTGTTTAGCGGCCCGACTGTGCAAGAGAACGTGACCAAAACCGTGAAACGTACTATGGGCATAGCTCTTTCTAAGGGACTCGCTGATTCTATCGCGGAAACACGCAAACGAGTCAGGTCTGATTTCGGGGCGTTAATGCTCCACATCTCCGACGTGATCGAAGAGGGCGGGGGTGTAGTGGCATATGGGGTCAGCCGAAGTATTGCGGCTGTCAGAGATATTTTCGTGGCTATTGAAACGCACGCTGTCACCGCAAAGCAAGCCGCAAAGGAATTTGGTGAAGCGTTTGGAGATATTGCCACAGTGGTGGTGGAGTCTGGGGAAATCGCCTCCAAAAAATTCGTGGAACTGATCACACTTGCGGAGAGATTTGGAACTGCTGCCGAAACGATCAAGTTTGTCGGTGAGCAATCCAAGCTAGCGGCTGAAGGCGTGGCGGCAATGGGGGCAAGTGGTGTTAAAACGAAGGAAGAACTTGAAGACTTAGGGACAATTGCCGTCGCGTCATTTGAAGCGGCGCTAGCTGCGGGGATGTCCTTTACCGAAGCCGTGAAAGCGCATGGTCCCGCTCTTGAGATGGTGATCGCCCAACAAGAAAAGTTGGGTGTGACAACAGATAATGTGGCCCTCAAACAGTTAGTGGCTTTCAGAGATCGCGTGAAGGAAAATGCCACGCTGGTGGGAGCGGTGGAAGCCCTTGACGATACGATGCTGGCTCTGTCTCGCACGGGGGCACTCAACGCGGAAACGATGGCGAGTCTTGAAAAACAAGGCTTGCGGATGTATGACCGATTGATCGAAGCGGGGTTTTCGCAGCAAGAAGCGGTACTTCAGCTTGGCCCCGCCTTGACGCTGATGATGGAAGCCCATGAGAAACTCGGAATCCCGATCACGGCGAATACGCAAAAACTCATTGACCAAGCGAAGGAAGCGGGCGCGTTGGAATCCACACAGAAGACCGGGTGGGCCGCAGTGGAACAGGCCGTCAATCGCGTGGTCGAAAAGCTGGATGCGTTCATTAACCGCTTGGGTGGCATTGATAGCGGCTTACGCGGATTACCGCGAGAAATTACGACGCGGATAAACATTGAAGAAATCCGACATGCGGCAGAAGGGCCATTTGGGTTAAAAGATTTCGGTTTTCAACACGGCACCGGAGGGAAATTCCTCGACTTCGGATCAGGAACACCCGCGATACTTCACGGCAAAGAACGGGTGCAAACACTAGACGAAGCGAAGAGCGAAGCGATAGGGATTGACGTACTGGACAAACGGCTGCAAAGCATCGAACAACTGTTACGCCAGCAGCCGCGTGCCCTTGGCCTTGCTCTTTCAGATAGTTTGACGCTGATGAATTGATATGGGTGCCGCACTTGAAGTCCTGATTGAATGTGAAACCGCCACGGATGTCTGGACGGATCTGACGCCGGACGTGATGGCGTCTGAGGGTGTGTCCATTTCCTATGGGATTGCGGGAGATAAGCCATTAGACACGGTGGCGGGTACTGGAGAGTGTTCCTTCACGGTGCTGGGCCTCAAGTATTCGTTCCACCATGCCGACGTGCTGAGCGGGTTTCAATTTGGCGCGGGTATCCGCGTGGTGTTGTATCGCACCACGGACACCGCACAAAGCGTGTCCTCCATTACGCGCTCTAGCAGCACGGCCACCGTCACCACCGCAGCAAGTCACGGCTATTCCACCGATGACTGGATCACCATCGCGGGCGCGTCGGAATCTGGCTATAACGGCACGTTTCAAATCACCAAGACCGCTGCCACAACCTTCACTTATGATCTCGGCACGCTCACGCCGTCTACGCCCGCTAGCGGGACGATCACCGCACGGCTAGGCTACATCAAGCACTGGGGCAAGCTGCGCTCTGCTGACCCGAATCCCGGTGCCTACCGCACGCATCTGGTGCGAGTGACGAGCTATGATCGCATTCGGGATCTCGCTGAAACCAAAGCGCGGGCCATTGATGTGGCGGTGAATAAAACCGAAGCAGAACTGTTGACGCTCCTGCTCGATTCGCTGCCGTCCACAGCACAACCGCTACGCAGGGATTTCGCCACGGGGGTGGACACCTACCCGTACGCCTTTAACGAGCTTGGGCGTGGCACCATCGCGCTGAGCGTGGTGAAGCATATTGCTGTGTCAGCCTTTGCGACGATCTATATGAAAGGCGATGGGACGCTGGTGCTGCAATCACGGGACACGCGCAGCAGTGGAGCCAGTGCCTTTCACTTTGATGAAACAATGTCAGGGTTATCTACCGCAGCAAATGTAGATGAGCTTGTGAATAACGTGCGTACTACCATCAATCCCAGAACGGTGGACGCTTCCGCGACCACGGTGATCGCGTCCACAACCGGCACGCCGCTCTCAGTGGCGGCGGGAGATACGATCACCGTGTATCTGGAATACCGCGATCCCTCAGATACACAAACATTGATCGGCGGGACGGCGGTAGTGAACGCCACAGCAACCACGGATTATTTGGGGAACAGCAATGTGTCGGGGACCGGCTCTAATCTGACTTCGGATCTCACAATTACGACTACGGCGTACGCATCGACGGCCAAGCTAGCGATTGAAAATACGGGCGCATCCACCGTGTATTTGGTGGATGCCGATGGGGATGCGTTTCTGCAACTACGGGGGAAGGGAATCTATCAGCGCAGCCCGCAAAGTTTTGAAGCCACGAGCAGCCAGCCGTACGGCGATAAGATGCTCACGATAGATTTAAAGTATCAAAGCGATACGGGGAACGCCCAGAGTTATGCCCTGACCGTTGAAGAACAGTACAACGATCAAGCCAGTGCCCAGCTAGAGTCGATCACGTTCATGGGGAACGATAGTTCTGATTTACTTTTGCAAAGTCTTGCGAGGGAGCCGGGGGATATCGTGTCTGTGAGTGAGTCAACGGTGGGGGCTGATGAGATCGAAATGGTCATCCAATCGGTAGCACTCGACATTAGCAGCGGGCCGTGGGTGACGTGCACGTATGGGCTTGCGCCCGCGACGGCTTTTGCCATGTGGCTGCTTGGGACTACCGGGCGGTCAGAGCTTGGGGAGACAACCATTCTGGGTTGGTAATTAGAAGGAGTTACAGCGATGGCGTGGAGCAGTCCGAAAAGTTGGGCCACTGGCTATAAGGTCTTGGCAAGCGATATGAATACGTTTGTTAGTGATAACGATGCCGCTTTACGCGCTGGCGGGATTGCGATAGCAAGCCAAGCCGCGAACGACGTGCTTTACGCAAGCAGCAGCACGCAACTTGCACGACTTGGGGGCGGCACATCGGGATATTTTCTCCAGACGAATGGCACAGGCAGCGCACCCGCGTGGGCTGAAGTCTCATTGGCCGCGAATGTGCTACAGAAAACCGCAGCGTATACCGTCCTCACGTCAGACGGGGATGATGTCGTGATTAAATGCCACATGACGGCTGGCGCGGCGGCGTTTGCGATCACTCTCTACGCCAGCAGCGCATCGACAGTCGGCAATCGGGTAACGGTTCTCAAGGAAACCGATGACAACCACAAGGTCACGGTGACACCAGACGGATCGGAAACGATCACGAACGCGCCGGGACAAACCACGGGATTTGAATTGTTCGCCCTCGCCGACCATTGCACGTTAATAAACGACGGGGCAAACTGGTACGTGACAAGCGATCATCAGAGTATTCACGGTTTGGTGCGATTGAACGCGAATCAAACGGTCGCCAGTGGTGCGTATCGGCGCGTCAATTACGATACTGAGGTCTACGATACGTTCGGCGGCTGGAACAACGCTGGCAACTTCGAGTTTACCGTGCCACGATATGGCTATTACCAAATATCTGCCGCAGCCTATATCGACGGCCCAAACGATTCGTCGTGCATGACACAGATCAGAATCAGTAATGTGTCCACCCGAATTAACCGCTTTCAGAATATGTACGGCGGGAACCTCCCAGTTGGCGTAACGCTCCAAGTGGACACTGATCAATACGTGCAAGTGTTCTCACAACATAATCGTGGGAGCGACACCGAACTCGTCGCGGGGTTGGCAGACACCTATTTTTCAATTGATTACATTGGACAGTAACGATGCCGAACTTCAAAAATAGACTTGACGCAGTAATCACCGGACGTGGTTGTGATCCGCATTATCACGCGGCTGATGGGACGTGCGTGTACGAATTGCAAGATGATGGAATGGGCGATGACCCATTCATCGCAGCATGGACGCCGCCCGATGTCAGTTATGGTGACGAACCAACCACCGCAGAAATTAACGCCGTATCTGACGCAGATGCGGAAGCGGCGAACGAAGTATATTTGACAAGTATTGCAACCACAATGCTGGCTGACAGGCGAGTCGCACAAGCTATTGTAGAAGTTCTCTCCAGTGTGGCTGGTGAAGATGTAGAAGCCCAAGTCATAGACAGTATCAAGGCAAAGTTATAATCATGAATAACCACCAACGGTTCACCGGAATCAATTTGCCAGAGGGCGAAGAAGGCACGTGGAAATCGCTGTGCGGAAAAGAGTCCGAAGACATCCGGCGCATCTATCGAGAAGTGGTGGGCGTTGAACCCTCAGACAACCTGATCGGTGAGGCCAAGTGGGTGATGGGCGGGGCAGTTCTGTATGGCGAGTCTATGAAGTGTCACTCACTCGCTGAATATCGGGACTGGCTGAAAGAAAAGCACCACACACCAGCACCGCCGCCGATTGGCACGGGAAACGGGTTACGGCACGATTGGCGTAAAGCGAGACATGCGTGGCTGTATCCCGGCGATGAAGCCACATGGATTGCCAGCCATCGCCTTATGGTGTGGACACCGGAAAAAATCCACGCCTATCTTACTCACCCAGATGTGAAAGACAGCACCCATATTTTCATCGCGGTCTGCACAGGCACGCGCCCCGATGTTTTTGAAAAGCCGTTTGATGGATTAAAAAATACAAACAAAGTGCAAGCCGTTTTTGATCAGGTGATAGCCGCAGATTTCGCGCCGATTGCGTTTTGTATGTCTCAGGAATTTTTTATCCAAAAATTAGGCCGCAAGCATGATCGCCTACTTGAGTATTTAGAAGCGATTTGCGAATTGGTACGGGATGCGTGTCACATCGCACTTCCGTTTCGTGAGCTTGGGGAAATCTACAATGGCTCCCACATGCCCGAACGCAACGGGATGTTTAAGGCGATGCGGCGAGGGGCACCGCGTTTACCTCTCGCAGAACATGAACGCGGATTAACTGAGATTCCCGTGGATGATTTCCGTGACGTGGGCGGTACGATAATCTCAGGACTTCAAACTGGTTTTAGAACTCCCACGGGTGGAAAGAACCGACCAGAGGATCAGGTGACTTCACCGGGAGGGGGGCATACCTACGATGGCGCGGCGGGTTTTATCAAGAGTAATGGGGATCGAATGTCTCGCTACGCTTCTCAGGGGCATATTCTTGAAGATCACGTCAATGCCGTCTTTGAGCATTCGCTGCCTCTTGTCTATGAGGGACAGCAGTGGAAACCAACACGTACACTGAAAGAAGCTAAGAAACGTGGCAAAGTGTTATTAGAACACGGAGCCGAATTTGATCTGAGTTCTGGGGTGAGTCGTGGCTAACGGCGAGTGGAAGGAAATGGAAAAGTTAGTATTGTCAAAAATGCACGAGCATGGGGAAAAACTCGATCAACTTCATAGTGATATATCGGCCCTCAAGTTGCAGGTAGCGATCATCAATGATCGGTCAGATCGAGAACTGGCCGCTGCAAAAAGTATTGCGGTCAAATGGGGAAGTGCAGTGGGGGCGGTAATCTCCACGGTGATAGGTGCACTCTATTCGGTATTTAGAAACTAATGGGAAAGCACGATCATCCGTGGTGGGTCAGTATTCTCAGAACGTCGATTATTTGCGGGACGCTGCTCGGCTTACAACTCATCACGGCGACCAGTTGGGACGCGCAACTTGACGGGGAAGCGGGCGTGGTGGGCGGCGTGGCTCTCGTCAGCTTACTGAACGAATGGCTGCGCCGTGGGGTTTAGATCGAAGCTCACGGCGTGGGTCATGGGGCAAGCTGTGGATGATATTTTAACGCGGGCCACGGTCACGGATGCCTCCAAACGGCAGCGTGTGGTGAAGGCGGTGCAACGCATGATCAAAAAACCAAAAGATGAACCAGTAGCGTACGGCGGGATGATCTCGGTAGCTGTGGCACTCTTTGCCGCGTTTGGCCTTGACCTGACAGCGGAACAAGTGGGAATTACCGTCACGACGGTGATTGCGGTGGTCACATTTATTACGCGGAAATTTTCAACAAGTGTGAAAGGAGAATGAACGATGAAATGGTTAAACGTATCTTTGAAACTGTTACCCTTTATTTTGTCTTGTGTACAGGCCGTGGAAGGATTTTTAAAGGGGCCGAAGCGGGGCGTAGAAAAGGAAAATGCTGCCGTCGCAATGACGCACGCAATTTTGCAGACGATTGAAGCGGGTGTGGATAAAGACCTCTTGAATGACGAGGATGTAAACCGGGCCGTGAGAGCCTGTATGCAAGCCTTCGTCGCGCTCGAAAACATCGTAGCCAGTAAGCAGCCCAATGTCGAATCTGAGTAAGCATCTCTCATGGGAAGAACTCGCGTGCAAGGATGGCACGCCGTATCCTGCGGCATGGCATGATCGGGCCGTGCACCTCGCTGAAGTATTTGAAGATTTCCGTGCGGCACTGGGCGGGGAACCCATCATGATTGCCTCGGCCTACCGGACTCCAGAACACAATAAGCGCATCGGCGGGGTGCCCCACTCGCAGCACGTCCACGGACGCGCCCTCGATTGTCATCCTCCAGTAAAAATGTTCCTCTATGATTTTATCGAGGGAGCTAAAGCGTTTGCCAAAGCTGATGATCGCATCGGGGGGATCGGCCTCTATACGTGGGGCGTGCATTGGGATCTGCGCCCGCACACCCGCTTGATTGCGTGGAATAAACAGAGCGCGGGCACCGCGATGCGGGACGTATAATGCCGCTAAAAAAAGGACGCGGGAAAGCGACGATACAAAGTAATATTAAGAAATTAAAGGGCGAAGGCTACCCCGCGAAACAAGCTCTAGCGATTGCCTATAGCACCGCGAAAAAGAAGAAAAAAACAAGGAGATAAGACATGCCTAAAGGACTTGGCTACGGTAAAAAAATCAGCATGAAATCCCAAGGCTACAATGCAAGACTTGATGAGTCACTGGGCGCACGGCGCGGGAAGAAAAGCCAAAGCCTCAAAGCTCGCCGGGATGAATCCAAGGGCATGAGCAAGGCCAGAGGCGGCAGAGCTTACGGAGCCGTCCGTACGATGGATCGCTAGTGTCCCATAGCTGGACATTTCCAGCGCGGTCGTGGCGCGTGTATGACGGGGATTCAGTCATGGATCTCACGCTTGATCTGGGCTTCGGGATTACGATCACCATCACGGGGCGGCTCTTCGGGATTAACACCCCAGAGCTTCGCGGATCAACCCGTCAGCAGGGCTTAGAAGCCCGTGACTGGCTCCGCACGAGGATGGATGAGGCTCAGACCGTCCTGATCGAAACGCGGCCTGAGACAGCCGCACAGCAAGGCAAATACGGTCGGTGGCTGATTACGGTCTGGGCTGATGATCTGAACCTGAATGACGCCTTGATCACTCACGGCTTCGCGGTGCCGTATACATAAATTTTTTTCAGTTTTTCGTGTATTAAAAAAACATTCTTCCCCACCGATAACAAGTATACAGTGTTTTAGAAACCTGTCAAGCTCCCTAAACAAATATTTTTAATTTAATTGATAACCACTGGGAGGCACCCAAGTGGTCACGCATGGCCGCGTATTTTCAGTTCTTGATCGGGGAAGAGACATTTGTGTGAGATAGATAGATCGGGGTTTGATTATTCTGCGGCCATTCGCGGCCACGCATAAAAAAGGGGGGCCGGATGGCCCCCCCTGTGATGCACGTCCCTCTCACGTTAGGAGTTAGGGTAAAGGCTCACCCCTCAAGCACGCTTGAAGGATGTGCCGCTGGGATTCAGTGAGCTTGACCCCACCGTAGTAGCCGCTCTTGAGAATTGTGAGAAACAAGGCCTTTTCTTTTGCGGTCATCGTAGTCATTGTTTTATCCCCCTCAGAAGCGTGGTTAACTTTTGAATCCATCAACATGATAGGGTAAGTATATATGATTGGGAGAAAAAAACAAGGAGATAAAACAATTATTTCTCACTTTTTTTCAGATAATAAAAAACCCCCAATGTTTCTGGGGGTTTCCAAGCAATAAAAAAGGGGGCCGGATGGCCCCCTGTGATGCTAATCAGCGGCGCGGGACGTTACCGAACCTCATCTTGAATCTCTTCATCGATGCAGTCAATGACCGTCCTGATCTCATCTTCAATCTCTTCCTTTTGCTTTACAAGAGCCTTGAGTTTTGCTTGCAGTCTCGCAAGAACAACAGCCGCGCGTACCTGATTCGTGTTGCCCATTCTCTCAATTGCCTTGCTTACGCCACCAGTATTAGCTTCGTAGTAATAATCGCCTTTGTTTGCCATCAGTTTGTCTCCCTCAGAAGCGTGGTTAACTTTTGAATCAATCAACATGATGAGGTAAGTATACATGATTAGCGGAAAAAAACAAGGGGATAAAACAATTATTTCTCACTTTTTTTCAGATAATAAAAAACCCCCAATGTTTCTGGGGGTTTCTGAGCAACTATTTCTCACTTTTCTGTTTCTTCAGTTCATCAAGCCACGCTGCCGCTGTCCAGTCAGCCAGATCCCGCTTCGCTCGGAGAGCTTTGAGTACGATATGGTCAATCGTGCGCTGCCCCTTCGGGCCGGTAGCGACCACCTCAAAATAGGACACCGCGTGCGTTTGGCCGGGGCGGTGGGTGCGATCCTCAGACTGCATCCTGATATTGAGCGAGTGTGAGTTGTTTAGGTAGACTACGGTATGGCTCGCGGCTAAAGTAATCCCCATGGCCCCCGTCTGCGGCGTCCCAATGACCACAGCGGCCCCGGTCGGGGCTGTCTCAGGGTGTAGCAACCGCAAAGCGCGTTGCCGCTCAGCGGCCTTGCTAGACCCCCACAGCACACCTATCTCCAGTGGATGCGGCA
>Ga0310345_10001211_pt1 | contig 30008 bp, 35 predicted proteins | sample HC15DNA20500_MG_FD_204667 | JGI IMG/M metagenome (GOLD analysis project Ga0310345, IMG submission 204667) | Marine microbial communities from station ALOHA, North Pacific Subtropical Gyre - HC15-DNA-20-500_MG | ecosystem: Environmental > Aquatic > Marine > Oceanic | place: Pacific Ocean: North... | reverse complement strand
ATTCTCCCCCTCACCCGAGCACCACGTGCTCGACCTCTCCCCGGTGGGGAGAGGTGAAGCGCGCGCGCCTCAGGATGACGTGGACCGAAAAATCCGGGCCTAAGCCGCCTTCGCGAGCTGCCGCAGCACGAAATGCAGGATGCCGCCGTTCCGGTAGTAGTCCAGCTCGTCGGCCGTATCGATCCGCACCAGCAGCGGGATGGTCCGCTCCTCGCCGCTCGGATAGGTGAGCCGCGCCAGGATCGTCTGCTTGGGAGCGATATCGGCGAGCCCGTCGATGGAGACCATCTCCGCGCCCGTCAGCCCCAGCGACTTCCAGTCCGTGCCGTGCTCGAACATCAGGGGCAGCACCCCCATGCCGATCAGGTTGGACCGGTGGATGCGCTCGAAGCTCTCCGCGATCACCGCCCGCACCCCGAGCAGCAGCGTGCCCTTGGCCGCCCAGTCGCGCGATGAGCCCGTGCCGTATTCCTTGCCGGCGAACACCACCAGCGGCACCTTGTCCTCCGCGTAGCGCATGGCCGCGTCGTAGATCCACATCTGTTCGCCGGACGGCTGATGGATCGTCACGCCGCCTTCCACCCCCGGCACCATCTGGTTCTTGATGCGGATATTGGCGAAGGTGCCGCGCATCATCACCTCGTGATTGCCGCGCCGCGAGCCGTAGGAGTTGAAGTCGATCGGCTGGACGCCATGCTCCTGCAGATAGCGCCCGGCCGGGCTGTCCTGCTTGATGGCGCCCGCCGGGGAGATGTGGTCCGTGGTGATGGAATCGCCGAACAGGCCGAGGATGCGCGCATTCTCGATATCCGTGACCGGCTTCGGCTCCGGGTCCATATCCACGAAGTAAGGCGGGTTCTGAACGTAGGTGGACTTGCCGTCCCAGTCATAGGTCCGTCCGCCGGTGAAATCGATGTCGCGCCATTCCTTGTCGCCGCGGAACACGTCGGCATAGCGCTCCTTGAACATCTCGCGCTTCACCGCCTTGCGCACGGTCTTGGCGATCTCCTTCGAGCTCGGCCAGATATCCTTCAGATAGACGGGCTCGCCGTGCTTGTCGGTGCCGAGCGGATCGTTCAGCAGATCCACATTGATGCTGCCGGCCAGCGCGTAGGCGACGACCAGCGGGGGCGAGGCGAGATAGTTCGCCCGCACGTCCTGGTTCACGCGGCCCTCGAAATTGCGGTTGCCCGAAAGCACCGAGGCGACCGCCAGGCCGTTCGCGTGGATGGTCCTGGAAATCTCCTCCGGCAGCGGTCCTGAATTACCGATGCAGGTCGTGCAGCCATAGCCGACGAGGTTGAAGCCGAGCTTGTCCAGATCGTCCTGCAGGTCGGCCTTGGCGAGATAGTCGCTCACCACCTGGCTGCCCGGGGCGAGCGAGGTCTTCACCCACGGCTTGGTCTGCAGCCCCTTCTTGGCGGCGTTCCGCGCCAAGAGGCCCGCGCCGATCATCACGAAGGGGTTGGACGTGTTGGTGCAGGAGGTGATGGCCGCGATCACCACGTCGCCATGGCCGAGATCGAAATTCTTGCCCTCGACCGGCACGCGCTTATCGGCCTCCGCAGCCTTGCCGTATTCATCGTCAAGCACATGCGCGAATGCCTCGGCCGCGCGGGCCAGGGGCACCCGGTCTTGGGGGCGCTTGGGGCCGGCGAGGGACGGCTCCACATCCGCCAGGTCGAGCTCCAGCGCATCGGTGAACACCGGGTCCGGCGTGTCGCTCTCCCGGTAGAGACCCTGGGTCTTGGCGTATTCCTCGACCAGCGCGATGCGGGACCGCTTGCGCCCCGTCGCCTCCAGATACTCGATGGTCTCCTTGTCCACGGGGAAGAACCCGCAAGTCGCGCCGTATTCCGGCGCCATGTTGGCGATGGTCGCCCGGTCCTCCAACGGCAGATGGTCGAGCCCCTTGCCGTAGAATTCCACGAACTTGCCGACCACGCCCTTCTTGCGGAGCATCTCCGTGACGGTCAGCACCAGATCGGTCGCCGTCACGCCTTCTTGCAGCTTGCCGGTCAGGCGGAAGCCGATGACCTCGGGGATCAGCATGGAGATCGGCTGGCCCAGCATGGCGGCCTCCGCCTCGATGCCGCCCACGCCCCAGCCCAGCACGGAAAGCCCGTTGACCATGGTGGTGTGGCTATCGGTGCCGACCAGCGTGTCCGGGAAGGCGGTGATCTCGCCGTTCTCCTTGGTCCACACGGTCTGGGCCAGATATTCCAGGTTCACCTGGTGACAGATGCCGGTGCCGGGCGGCACCACGCGGAAATTGTCGAACGCGTCCGCGCCCCAGCGGAGGAACGCGTAGCGCTCGCCGTTCCGCTCGTATTCCCGCTCCACATTCTCCAGGAACGCCTGGGGCGAGCCGAACACGTCGACCATCACCGAGTGGTCGATCACCAGATCGACCGGCGCCAGAGGATTGATCTCCTCCGGGTCGCGCCCCAGCGCCGCCATGGCATCGCGCATGGCGGCCAGATCGACCACCGCCGGCACCCCGGTGAAATCCTGCATCAGCACGCGCGCCGGCCGGAAGGCGATCTCCCGGTCGCTTCGCCGTTTGTCGAGCCAGCCCGCCATGGCGCGGATATCGTCTTCGCTCACCGTGCGCCCGTCTTCGTGGCGCAGCAGGTTCTCCAGCAGCACCTTCAGCGAGAATGGCAGGCGGCCGATGCCCTCAAGACCGTTGGCTTCGGCCTTCTTCAGATCGAAATATTGATAGCTGCGATCCTTCAGCTTCAACGTCGAACGAGACTTGAAACTATCGAGCGACGTTTGAGATGAAGAGGTCAATTGCGTCCCCACAACCGTGAATGGATTTGACAATCAAGAATGGGGCCAATTCGCCCCTCAAGGGCTCCGCCGAACGGCACGCCCTTGGCTTTCCCAGATGATCTATATAAAGCCCCATGCGAAAGGGTGACAATGCGCGAGAAAATCGCGGGTCCCCGCTCAAGGATGCGACACAGTCTGATCAATTAGGAAGCAATGGCCGAACCCCAGCGCCTCGAAGCGCACGACCTTGCCTGCCGCCGCGGCCTCCACCTCGTCTTCGAGGGGCTGAGCTTCGCCCTCGACGCGGGCGAAGCCTTGCTGCTCACCGGCCCCAACGGCGCGGGCAAGACGAGCCTGCTGCGCCTTCTGGCGGGGTTTCTGCCGGCGGAGGCGGGCGAGATCCGGCTGCTTCCCGCCGATGATGAAAAGCCGTTCGGCGAGCATGTCCACTATCTCGGCCATGCCAACGGTGTGAAGTCGAGCCTCAGCGTTGAGGAGAATTTGCGCTTCTGGGTGGACTATTACGGTGCGGCGCCACTCTCCGACGAGCAGATCGGGTCTCATCTCGGCCGATTCGGCCTTGCCACCATCGCCGGGCTCCCCGCGGGCCTGCTCTCCGCCGGCCAGAAGCGCAAGCTCGCCCTATGCCGCCTGCTGGCGGTACCGCGGCCCCTCTGGCTTCTGGACGAGCCCTCGGTTTCGCTCGATGTCGCCTCCACCAAGATCCTGGCCGGCATCGTGAAGGAGCATCTCGCCACCGGCGGCATGGCCCTCATCGCGAGCCACGTGCCGCTTTCTCTGCGCTTTGCGCAGCGCCTCGATCTTAGCGAGAGGCAAGCGGCATGATCCGCGCCTGCCTCGCATTGCTCCGCCGAGACCTGACCCTGTCCTGGCGTGAAGGCGGCGCCATCGGCACGGCGCTCGGTTTCTATTTCACGGTTATCGTCCTGACGCCGCTCGGCCTCGGCCCCGATCTCAATCTGCTGTCGCGCATCGCCGCCGGCATGCTCTGGGTCGCGCTGCTGCTGGCTGGCCTGCTCTCCGCTGACCGCATCTTTCACAACGACTACGAGGACGGCAGCCTCGACCTCCTGATGCTGGGACCCATCCCGCTGGAGGTGGCTGCCGGCATCAAGAGCCTCGCCCACTGGATCGCCACCGGCATCCCGCTGGCCCTCCTGGCGCCGGTCCTCGGCTTGCTGCTCAACCTGCCCATCGAATCCTACGGCGTGCTGATGCTCTCGCTTCTTGCCGGCACGCCCGCCGTCAGCTTCCTCGCCGCCATCGGCGCCGCCCTCACGCTAGGGCTGCGCCGCAGCGGCGTCCTCATCGCGCTCCTGGTGCTGCCGCTCTACGTGCCGGTGCTGATCTTCGGCGTCTCCACCGTGAGCGCGGCCACCACCGGCCCAGGCTCCCCCTGGAGCGCCTTCATGATCCTCTGCGCCATCAGTCTGGTCAGCGTCGTTCTCTCGCCCATCGCCGCCGCCGCGGCCTTGCGGGCAGCGCTCCGATGAGCGGCCAATCGGCGCCGCCGATTGCGTCTGCGCCCCAAACACCTTAGATCGACTTCAAACAAGGCGCGGGAGGCGTGCGGCCTCCCCCGAAAGAACCAATCGTGAGCAGCCCCGTCATGAGCAATCGCAAACCGCCCGGCAGCGGGCTTAGCGGCCTTGCGAACCCCACACGGTTCCTGAGCCTGGTGAGCGCGGTTGCCCCATGGCTTGCGGGGATCACGGTTCTGCTGATCGCCTACGGGCTCTATCTGACCTTTTTCGAGGCACCGCCCGATTATCAGCAGGGCGAGACCGTCAAGATCATGTTCATCCATGTGCCCTCAGCCTGGATCTCCATGCTCGCCTATTCCCTGATCGCCCTCTCCGCCCTGGGCGTGCTGATCTGGCGCCATCCGCTAGCCGACCTTTCGGCCAAGGCCGCCGCTCCCATCGGCGCGACCTTCACCTTCATCGTGCTGGTCACCGGCTCGCTTTGGGGTAAGCCGATGTGGGGCACCTACTGGGTCTGGGATGCGCGGCTCACCTCTATGCTGATCCTGTTCCTGCTCTATCTGGGACTGATCGCGCTCCGCCAGGCCATCGAGGATCCCGGACGCGCCGCCCGCGCAACGGCCATCCTCGCCCTGGTCGGCGCGGTGAACCTCCCCATCATCAAGTTCTCGGTGGATTGGTGGAACACCCTGCATCAGCCGGCGAGCGTGCTGCGCGTGGACGGCCCGACCATCGATCCGTCCCTGCTGACGCCGCTTTTCGTCATGGCGGGCGGGTTCTTCGCCCTCTTCGTCCTGCTGCACCTCTTGGCCATGCGGGCCGAGATTCTCGGCCGCCGCGTGCACGCCCTGCAGCAGATCGCCGTGCAGCGCGCGGCCGCCGCCTGAGAGGAGACCGGTAGACCATGCTCGAAACCGCCTTCGACCTCGGCCCCCACGCAGTCTTCATCTGGAGCGCCTACGCCGTCACGGCCGTCTGCATGATCGGCCTCACCGTCGGCGTGGTGGCCTCTGACCGCCGTCAGCGGCACCTCTTGGCCGATCTCGAGGCCCGGGGCATCACCCGCCGCTCCGCCGCGAAGCAGGTCTCGGACGCAGCGCTGGAGAAGCCTGAGACCCAGGCAAAATCTAAGAGCCAAGCAAAACCCGCGCCGACTCGCCGCAAACCGGAAGCGAAATCGTCCGCGGCGAAGACGGCGGCGAAAGCCAAGACCGCGAGCCGGGGGAGCAAATGACCGAGCAAGACGCCGCTCCGCGCAGCCGCGCCCTCATCTGGTCCATCCCGCTGATCGTGTTTCTGGGGCTGGCCGCGCTATTCTGGTTCGCGCTCGGCGCCGGCGATCCTCATCGCCTGCCTTCCGTGCTCCTGGGCAAGCCCGTCCCCGCCTTCGACCTCCCGCCGCTCATGGAAGGCGGCGAAGGCTTCGACAACGAAGACCTGGCGAAGGGCGGGCCGACCATCGTCAATGTCTGGGCGTCCTGGTGCGGCCCCTGCCGTCAGGAGCATCCGGTGCTCGTCGAACTCGCCAAGCAGCCCGGCGTCCGCCTGTTCGGCATCAACTACAAGGACGATCCGGACAGCGCACGCGCCTTCCTGAGCAAGCTGGGAAATCCGTTCGAGAAGATCGGCGCCGACCGCTCAGGCCGCACCGCGATCGATTGGGGTGTGTATGGCGTTCCGGAAACCTACGTGATCGATGCGAAAGGCAACATGGCCTACCGCCATGTCGGGCCGCTGACCGAACAGGCCGTCCGCGAAGAGCTTTTGCCGCTCATAGGGAAGAGCGGTGGGAGTACGGGTGCAAAGAGCGGTGCCGACGGCACCGCGGACCAGATGCCGGCGAGCGTCAAAGAGCCCGCAGACGGCTCCTAATCCTTACCGTCTAGTCCTTGCCGTCGCCCACGATCAGATAAAGGGATTCGAGAAATTCCTGCCGTTTCGCCGGCGGCAGCTTGGACAAGAGCCGCGTATCGGCCGCAACGGCACAGGGCTGCGCATCCGAAAGCGTCTTCTCACCCACCCGGGTCAGCCGGATCTCGTACGCGCGGCCGTCCTGCTTGGCCCGGCGGCGGCGGATAAGACCGCGCGCCAGCAGACGCGCCACGATATCGGCCAGAGTGGAGCGATCGATCCCAGTCCGCTCCACGAGCTCAGTCTGGGTCAGCCCCTCTTCGCCGCCTACCGTGGCCAAAACGGTGAATTGCCGGGGCGTCAGATGGCACTCTCCGGCTTCGAGCAGGAATACGTCGTTTGCGAACTGGCCCGCCCTGTGCAGCAAGTGCATCGCGGAGCGCTCAAGACCGTTACCGGTGTCTCGCTGTCCCATGTTTCTTCGTTTTCTCCACAGTCCTTAGCGACCCCCGGCACCCTTTCGAATCGCTTTGGACCTGTACTCCTTACTTACAACCCGCAATCCTCAGTAGCAAACTCTGGGTTGTGAGACATACCTGTCTCCCCCGTTTTCGACACTCGCGCGGACCTAGCGCAGTGAAGGGAGAGCCAGGGACTCGGATTTAGGGATATTTTTCCGCATTTCGAGACAAATCCCGCAGGAACCGCGGGATATGTTTAATGCGCCTGCTCTTCCTCGTCCGTCGCTTGCCCGTAGCGTTGCAGAAGCGGCATCTGCGCCAGGGCGAAGACAAGCGTCAGCGGCAGGAAGCCGAACGCTTTGAAACTAACCCAAAAGTCGGTTGAAAAGTTTCGCCAGACGAGCTCGTTCACGACGGCCATCACGACGAAAAACCCGATCCAGCGGTAGGTCAGCTTGCGCCAGCCCTCCTCGGTCAGAGCGAAAGCCGGGCCGAACAGAAGTTGCAAGAGCGGCTTCTTCATCAGAAGCCCGCCATAGAGCACGACCGCAAAGATCACGTAGACGATGGTCGGCTTCAGCTTGATGAAGGTTGCATCCTGGAGATACAGGGTCAGCCCGCCGAAGACCATGACGATGACGCCGCTGACCAGCGGCATCACGGGGATCTTGCGGTAGCGGAAGAATGCAAAGGCCAGCGCCGCGATCGTCGCGACCATGAAGGCGGCCGTCGCCGCGTAGATGTCGCGCGCGGCATTCACGGCGAAGAAGATCAGCAGAGGCCCGAGCTCGATCGCCATCTTGGTCGGCATGGATTGCTCGACCGCGCGCTCCGCATCCTCGGCGCTTTCGTGATCTGAACTCTTCAGGCTCGTCTGGTCGGAAGTCTTGAGGTCAGGCTGCTTTTGCATTTTCCCGTCCGAAACCGGCAATTGCCCGCGCGAAATCCTCCGCGTCGAAGGACTCCAGATCGTCGATCCCCTCGCCCACGCCGATGGCGTGAACGGGAAGGCCGAAACGCTCGGCAATCGCCACCAGGATACCGCCGCGGGCCGTGCCGTCCAGCTTCGTGACCACCAGACCCGTCACGCCCGCCACCTGCTGGAACAGCTCCACCTGGTTCAGCGCGTTCTGGCCCGTCGTGGCATCGAGGACGAGCAGCACACCGTGCGGGGCTTCGGGCTCCAGCTTTTTGAGGACGCGCACAATCTTGGCAAGCTCGTCCATCAGGTCGCTCTTGTTCTGCAGGCGGCCTGCCGTGTCGATCATCAGAACGTCGGCGCCGCTCTCCTGCGCCCGCTTCAACCCGTCATAGGCAACGCCCGCTGGGTCGGCCCCGACATCGTGCGCAACCACGTGCGCATCCACCCGCTCGCCCCAGATCTTCAGCTGGTCGATGGCCGCGGCGCGGAACGTGTCCGCCGCGGCCAGCATCACTTTCTTGCCCTGGGATTGGAATCGATGAGAGAGCTTGCCGATGGTGGTGGTCTTGCCCGTGCCGTTCACCCCCACGACCAGCCAGACGAACGGCTTCTCGGTCATGTCGGGAAACGGCTTGGCGACGGGATCGAGAACCTTGGTCACCTCTTGACCTAGCACCTCGCGCACGGCCTCAGGCGTCGCGCCGCGGTCATACCGGTTCTTGGCGAGGATGGTCCGGACGCGCTCCGCCATCTCGATGCCGAGATCGGACCGGATCAGCACGTCCTCGAGATCGTCCAGGGTCTCCTCGTCGAGCCGCTCCTTGGTTAGCACCGCGGAGATATTCTCGGTCAGCGAGTTTGAGGTGCGCGACAGCCCCTCCCGGAGCTGGGCAAACCAGCCCTTTTTCTTCGCGGGCTCTGCCTGGGCCTTGAACTGCTTCGGCTCCGGAGCCGTGGGACCGGCCTCTTCCTCGTCGTCACCGGGAGCCGGGCCGGGACCGGCAGGCGGCGCGCCCTTCTCCTTGCCGCCCGACTTCTTCTTCTCCGGCTCCGCGTCGGGATCCGTCGGGCGGGGGCTTGCGGGACCCGCCTCGTCGTCGGCGTCCGGCGCATCTTCGGTCCGGCGGGACGGCTGCACCTCTTCGGGACTCTTCTCGCCCGGCGCGGTCACGGGCGCCGGATCGGGCGGGGTCGTTTTGGGCTGCATGTCCGCCGCGTGCTTGTCCTCGCGCCGCTTCTCCTCTTCCGTCAGGGGGGCGTGGGTTTCGAACGTCTTGGACGTGCCCTCGCCTTCACGTGGGGTCTTGGAGGATTTGGAGGCCTTCGTGGCCGGCTTGCTCGCGCTCTTTGGTGCAGCCTTCGATGACTCAGGCTTGGATGGCGCGGGCTTTGACGAAGCCGTGTCCGCGGGCCTGGGCGCCACGCCGGCGGATGCGGGCTGCTTCGCCACTGGCTTCTTGTCGACCGCGGACTTGGCCGCAGAGCTGGTCGAGGATTTTGCCGCGGTCTTCGGTGCTGTCTTCTTCGCGGCAGGCTTCTTCTCCGCCGCCTTTTTCTCAGGCGGCTTCTTCGCCGCGGGCTTCTTCGCAGCAGTCTTTTTCGCAGCCGGAGCCTTCGGCGCAGGCTTTTTCTCAGCCGTCTTGGCGGTCGGCGCCTCGGCTTCCTTCTCTACGGTCTTCGGCGTCTCCGGCTGCGGCGTCTTCGCTTCCGGAGCCTTGGCCGTGTCGTCTTTGCCGCCGAGCCCGAACAGGCGTTTGAAAAATCCCGGCTTCTTGTCTTCGCTCATCCCATCACCTTCGCCAAAAGAGCGTTTCCGTCATGGCCTTGCACTTCGGCCTCGACCAGCCGTCCTGCCGCTTCGGCACGCTCGAGCTTGACTAGGGTAAAGTCGGAGGCCCGGCCCAGAGTTTCACGTTCAATAAGCACCTGAATGCGCCGGCCGCTCACGTTTTGGAGATGCCGCTGAAGGGCCTCCACGCCCTTCTCCCGCAACGCCTTCGCCTGCTCGCTGACGACCTGCTTGTCGACGGCAGGCATACGCGCCGCCGGCGTCCCCGGCCTCGGGCTGAACGGGAAGACATGCAAGAAGGTCAGCCCGCAATCGTCCACCAGGGACATGGAATTGGCGAACATCTCATCGGTTTCGGTCGGGAAGCCGGCGATTAGATCGGCCCCGAACACGATGTCCGGACGGAGCCGGCGGGCCTCCTCGCAGAACTGCACGGAGTGCGCGCGCCCATGGCGGCGCTTCATGCGCTTCAAGGTCAGGTCGTCCCCCGCCTGCAGGGAAAGATGCAGATGGGGCATCAGCCGCTCTTCCTCAGCGATGGCCCGCATTAGGGCATCGTCCGCCTCGATGGAATCGATGGAGGAGAGCCGAAGCCTCGGCAGCTCGGACACCTGGCGCAGGATCGACAGCACCAGCTTACCGAGCCGCATCTCGCCCGGAAGATCCGCGCCGTAGGAGGTGATGTCGACGCCCGTCAGCACCACTTCCGAATAGCCTTGCTCGGCGAGAACGCGGATCTGCCGCACCACCTCGCCCGCCGGCACGGAGCGGGAGGGACCGCGCCCGTAAGGGATGACGCAGAAGGTGCAGCGATGATCGCAGCCGTTCTGGATCTGGACGTAGGCGCGGGCGCGATTGCCGAACCCTTCGATCAGGTGCCCGGCCGTTTCCTGCACCGACATGATGTCGTTGACCTGGACCCGCTCCTCGCCGCCGATGGAGAGTCCGCCGAAGGTCTTGGCCGAGAGCTTTTCCTGATTGCCGACCACATGGTCGATCTCGTTCATCCCGGAGAAATGCTCGGGATCGATCTGGGCCGCGCAGCCGGTCACGATGATCTTGGCGCCTGGCCGCTTCCGGCGCGCGCGCCGGATCGCCTGGCGCGCCTGGCGCACGGCCTCTTCGGTCACCGCGCAGGTGTTCACGATCACGGCGTCTTCCAGACCCGCGTCCTGCGCGTGGCGCCGCATCACCTCGGACTCGTAGGTGTTCAGGCGGCAGCCGAAGGTGATGATCTCAAGATCGGACATTTGCTCCATCTATCAGTCGGAGGCAGACCAAGTCCACGGCAAGATCCGCGGTTGCAAATCTGGAGAAGTACGCGCATTATTTGCGTATGGCGACCGAAACAAAATCGAAGACCCAATGAGGGCTTTGCAGCTGTATCTTGAGTTCATTAACTCAGAGAGGCAGACAATTTGGCTTCGCCATACCGCTATGCTGATAACGAATACATTGATAATAACTGCATTAGTGGAGTTAAGCAAGATTAAAGAACCTTCAATCGTAGCTTTCAATCCCCAACTACTCAAAATTGGTGGTATTTTGTTATGTATACTTTGGGGGGCCATGACTATTGAAGGATGGCGGGTTTTTCATTCTCTTATAAAAGCGGGCCCGGGAACTCGGGGCAGATGAAGTTGATAATCCTTTATCTGGTAAAGTTGCGCTGCCAAATCTAAATTGTGATGTAATTTTTATATCTACACTTCTTGTTATACTTTTATTCATACTGTTTTACACCTTCACCCTTCCGTAATACCAACCTCTTGCAATCCTCCATGTGTTAGCGTGCCTTCATAGTCGAGCGCATATGGGCCGATCATCAGGATATGGTCGTTGTCCTCGCGCCAGTCGATGATCAGATCGCCGCCCGGCAGGCTCACTTGCACCTTGCGCCCCGTCAGCTTCCGCCGCGCCGCCGAGACCGCCGCGGCGCAGGCCGCCGTGCCGCAAGCCTTCGTCAGCCCGGCACCGCGCTCCCAAGTGACCACCTTCAGCGCATCCTCGCCCGTGACCTGCGCCAGGGACACGTTCACCCGCTCCGGAAACAGCGGGTAGTTCTCCACTAGCGGTCCGAAGCGCGACAGATCGTGCCGCGAAATATCGTCGACGAAGAAGATGCAGTGGGGGTTGCCGACATTGATGACCGCCGGCGAGTGGAGTACCGGATCGTCGATGGGCCCGAGCTGCAGCTCGATCCGCTTGGTGTCGTGGAATTCCTCGGAGAGCGGGATCTCGTCCCAGCGAAGCCGCGGCGCGCCCATGTCGACCGCCACCATGCCGTCGGCGCCGACCTCGGCCGGCAGCACGCCCGCCTCCGTCTCGATCTTCACCGACAGCCGCTCCTTCTCCACCGCGGCGAGCGCCGCCACGCAGCGCGTCGCGTTCCCGCACGCGCCGACCTGGCTGCCGTCCGCATTGTAGATGCGCATGAAGAGATCGGCCCGGGACGACGGCTCCAGCACGATCACCTGGTCGCAGCCGATGCCCGCCTCGCGGTTCGCGATGGCCGAGATCGTCGCCACGTCGCGCGGCAAATCCTGGACGCGCGCATCCAGCACGACGAAGTCGTTGCCGAGCCCGTTCATCTTGCGGAAGGGGATCTGATCCGCCATCGCCATCCTTCGATCGCGGGAAAGATCGTCCCGCGCCTTTTGCGTCTGCCCGTTTTGGCCGTTAAAGGAACTTCGCCCGTTATATGGCGTCTCCCAGCCTCTCGCCTAGAGACCACCCGCATATTCTTGAACGCAGGGAAAATCCATGCCCGCCACCGATGAGACATCGCACGATCCGGTTCACGCCCTGGTCCCCCATAGCCCGAAGGCGCCGATCGCGGGGGCTGCTACCGGCCCGCTGGCCGGCCGGACGTTCACGGTCAAGGACATGTTCGCGGTCGAGGGGCTGAAGGTCTCCAACGGCAATCCGGGCTTTTACGAGATCGCCGAGCCGGCGACGGAGACCGCACCCGCCGTGCAGGCCCTGCTCGATGCCGGCGCGACATTGACCGGCACGACGGTCTGCGACGAGTTCTTCTATAGCCTGCTCGGAGACAACGCCCATTACGGCGCGCCCATCAACCCGCGCGCTGAGCACCGCCATACGGGGGGCTCCTCCTGCGGCGCCGCGGCCTCCGTCGCCGCCGGCATGTGCGATTTCGCGCTCGGTGCCGACACGGGCGGCTCGGTGCGCATCCCGGCCGCGTTCTGCGGTCTCTACGGCCTCCGCCCCACCTTCGCGCGCATCAGCCTCGACGGCGCGACGCCAATGGCGCCCCGCTTCGACACCGCAGGCTTCTTCGCCCGCGACGCGGAGCTGTTCCGCGAAATAGGCCACGTGCTGTTGGACGAGCGCCGGGTCGAAGGCGAGATCGGCCAGCTCATCGTCGTGGAGGATATGTTCGACCAGGCCGATCCTCGGATCGTCGAGGTGCTAGGCCAGGCCCTGGCCCGTATCGGCAGCAAGCTCCCGCCCGCCGAGCCCCGCCGCATTGTCGGCGACGCCATCGAGCCGTGGCGCGAGGCCTTCCGCATCCTCCAGGGCCACGAGATTCAGGAAACCCTATTGCCCATCATCGAGAAGTACGGCCTGGCGCTCGGCCCCGGCATCAAGGAACGCTTCGAGATGGCCGCCAAGATCACCGATGATGAAGCGACCGAAGCCCAGAAGGTCCGCGAGAAGGCAACCATGCGGCTGCAGGCCCAAGCCCAGCCGGGCAACATCATGGCGATCCCCACGGCACCGACCTTGGCGCCCAAACGCGATGAGGCCGAGGGCGACGCCACGGCGCAATTCCGCAAGCTCACCCTTCAGGCGACTTGCCTCGCCGGCCATGCGGGCCTGCCCCAGATCACCATTCCCGCCGGCGAAGTCGACGGCTGCCCGGTCGGCCTGTCTTTCATCGGCTGGCACGGCGGCGACGAGGCGCTGCTCGATCTCGCGGTCAAGCTGGCGGATTAGCGGCTCTGTCGCTGTCGGTTAAACACAAGGCAAGCCTGTCATTCGCCGTCTGCCTCGACTATGTCAGGAGGCATTCATTCGAAGCCCAAGGCCGATTTTCGGAGATTCCCCATGCGCATGATGCTCAAAGTCAAATTTCCCATGGAGCCCGCCAACCGCGCGCTCGAAGCAGGCCGTTTCGGCCGCATCATCGAAGGCACCATCGAGCGGCTGAAGCCGGAGGCGACCTATTTCTTCGCCGAAGGGGGCTGCCGGGCCGCCATCTTCGTCTTCGACATGAAGGACCAGTCGGACATCCCGACCTTCGCCGAGCCCCTCTTCTCCGAGCTCGATGCCGAAGTCGAGCTCCAGCCCACCATGACCGTGGAAGATCTCACCAAGGGTCTCGAGGCCGCCTACAAGACCTAGGCGGACCGCGGCAGAAATCTCAGTAGAGCGACGAGGGGACCATCTGGAGGCTGAACAGCGCGAGGCCGACGGTGATGCCGTTCGCCAGGGCAATCAGGGCTGCCTGCCTCGCGCCCACGGGGAGCCGATAGCCGTAGCGATAGACGGCGAGCTCAAGGCCGAGGTTGAAGAGAAAGGCCAGCACCACAGTCACGGCCCAGCTGGCGGGACTGAAGGCATCCCAGTCGATTTTCACCCCGATGCCCGAGACGTGCAAGCTCGCCTCCACCACGATCCCGAGGATCGGGATCAAGAACAGCCCGGCCGCCATGGAAACAGCGTTGGCGGCGATCGTCGCTAGCAGCGTATCGACAGGCTTGAGGCGAAACGCGAGCCAGACGAACAGCACTTCGATCGCCAGCGACAGACCGATGATCCACCAGCTGAGCAGCCGCTCCGTCAGGATCGCCGCCGGCCAGATCACATTGGCTGCCGCGGGAATCGCTCCCGCGAGCAGCAAGGAAGCAACGAGAGCGATAAGCGGACGCACCGATCGAGCTCCTAGACGGTATGGCGATGGATCATATGCAAGAATGCAGGCGCCGCATCTAGAATAGCGGCCCGCTTGACTTCTCCACACGCAGCGCCCAAAACACCCTCGAAATTCTAGGCAGCTCGAATTGTGAGCCGCCGCCTCGCACACGGCCGTGACCGCGGCCCGGAGGCGAGGGGGTCAACATCCGTCAGCGCGATGCGCCCACGGATGCGATTCCGCTTTGCCTGATCGCTTGTTGTAAGGTTGTGGCCCCTGAAGCCACACCGAAAGGATTTCCGCCGTGAAGAAGCTGGCGTTGAAGTATTTGAATCCGGCGCTGCCGGCCCTGGCATTGCTCGCGGCTGCCGCGATCGCCGTGCCTGCGCTCGGCCTTGCCCAGCAGCGAGCGATCCCCGTCGTCCCCGGCCAGAACCAGGGCTACGACGCCTGCGGCATCATCGGCGAAGTCGCCGGACTCGATCCCAATGGCGATGGCTTTCTGGCAGTACGCGCCGGTCCGGACGGCAGCTACGCCATGCTGGATCAGCTTCACAACGGCGACGCCGTCTATATCTGCGATCAGAGCGGCCAGTGGCTCGGCGTGGTCTATCCCGGCAATCAGGATTGCGGGGTCTCCTCGCCATGGCCGCAGGCCGCTGCCTATCAAGGACCCTGCTACTCCGGCTGGGTGCACCAGAACTATGTGAGGGAAGCCGCCGGCTAATGTTCGCCCTCCGCGCCATATGCATCTCAAGCCGAAGCTGGGCCTTGGCCGCCTGCCTGCTCCCGCTCGTTGCGGGCGGCGCGGCCGTGGCCGAGCTGAAGCCGGTGCCTGTCATGGCCGGCAAGAACGGTGGCGATGCCTGCGGCGCGTGGGGCCAGATCGTCGGCCTTCCCGACGACCCAGACGCGGTGCTGCCGGTGCGCGCCGGCCCCGGCCCCGGCTACGCCGTGATCGACGAGATCAAGGAGGGCCAGGGCGTCTCCATGTGCGACCGCAAAGAGGGCTGGGAAGGCATCGTCTATTCCAAGTCCGACAAGCCCTGCGGCGTCGGCACCCCCTGGCCGGAGCCCCGCGCCTATTCGGGACCCTGCAAATCGGGCTGGGTCGAGACGAAACACGTTGAGTTGGTAGCCGGTTAGATGTTCGAGAGCCTATCAGACCGCTTATCGGGGATCCTCGATAAGCTCACCCGCCGCGGTGCGCTGACGGAAGCCGACGTTTCCGAAGCCATGCGCGAAGTGCGCCGCGCCCTGCTCGAGGCCGATGTCGCCCTCGACGTGGTGAAGGACTTCGTCGAGCGGGTGAAGCAGAAGGCCGTCGGCCAGGAGGTGGTGAAATCCGTCGCCCCCGGCCAGATGGTCATCAAGATCGTCCATGACGAGCTGATCGAGACGCTTGGCCGCGATCCGGAGCCCATCGATCTCGCCGCCGCCGTTCCGGTCGTCATGATGCTGGTCGGCCTGCAGGGCTCCGGCAAGACGACCACCACCGCCAAGATCGCCCGGCGCCTCCAGACCCGCGAGAAGCAGAAGGTTCTGATGGCGTCGCTGGATACGCGCCGTCCCGCCGCCCAGGAGCAGCTGAAGATCCTGGGCGAGCAGACCGATGTCGCGACCCTTCCCATCGTGGAGGGCGAGGATCCGGTGACCATCACCAAGCGCGCCATGGATGCCGCGAGACGCGGCGGCTTCGACGTGCTGATGCTCGACACCGCCGGCCGCACCCACATCGATGAAGAGCTGATGGCCGAGACGTCCGCCATCGAGAAGGCGTCCAACCCCCATGAGACCCTGCTGGTCGCCGACGCTCTGACCGGCCAGGACGCCGTCAATCTCGCCCAGAACTTCGACCGTTGCGTCAAGCTGACCGGCATCGTGCTGACCCGTATCGACGGCGACGGCCGCGGCGGCGCGGCGCTCTCCATGCGCGCCGTGACGGGCAAGCCCATCAAGCTGCTCGGCACCGGCGAGAAGATCGACGCCCTGGAGGATTTCCACCCCGACCGTATCGCCAACCGCATTCTCGGCATGGGCGACGTGGTCAGCCTGGTGGAGAAGGCGATCGAGAATGTCGAGGTGGAGAAGGCCCAAGCCGCCGCCAAGAAGATGCGGAAGGGCACCTTCGATCTCGACGATCTGTCCGACCAGCTGGAGCAGATGAAGAAGCTCGGCGGCATGGGCGGCGTGCTCTCCATGCTGCCCGGCATCGGCAAGATGAAAAAGCAGATCGACGCCGCCAATCTGGACGACAGCCTGCTCAACCGCCAGCAGGCGATCATCTCCTCCATGACCAAGCAGGAGCGCAAGAACCCGAAGGTTCTGAACGCCTCCCGCAAGAAGCGCGTGGCCGCCGGCTCCGGCACTTCCGTCCAGGAGATCAACAAGCTGGTGAAGATGCACCGGCAGATGGCCGACATGATGAAGAAGGTGGGCAAGCGCGGCGGGCTGGGCGGCCTGTTCGGCGGTGGCGGCATGCCGCAAATGCCAGAAGGCGAGATGCCCGACCTGAAGGATCTGCCCGAAGGCCTGCCCGACAAGCTTCCACCCGGCCTGGCCGGCGGGCTTCCGGGCCTTGGCGGGTTCGGCGGCCCCGGCGGCGGGATGCCTCGCGGCCTCCCCGGCATGCCCAAGCAGAAGACCAAGTTCAAAAAGAAATGATCGTGATCGATCGCTGAAATCAAACGAACCGAAATTGAAAGTTTAAGCTCAGGAGAAACGAAAAATGTCGCTGAAGATCAGACTGTCCCGGGGCGGTGCAAAGAAGCGCCCCTATTACCGCATCGTGGTGGCGGATTCCCGCTTTCCCCGCGATGGCCGCTATATCGAGAAGGTCGGCACCTACAACCCGCTGCTGCCCCGCGATTCCGAAGACCGCGTCCAGCTGGTCGAGGATCGGGTGAAGCATTGGCTCGGTGTCGGCGCGCTCCCGACCGATCGCGTGCACCGCTTCCTGGACGCCGCCGGCATCCTGAAGCGCGACGCCCGCAACAACCCGCAGAAGGCCCAGTGGGGCAAGAAGCGCACCGAGCGCGAGGAAGAGCGGAAAGAGGCCGAAGAGGCCAAGAAGGCCGCTGAGGAAGAGGCCAAAAACGCCGAGACCGCTGCCGCCGACGACGCTGCCGCGGCTGAGGAAGAAGCTTCCGTCGAGGGCGCCGACGAGGCGACCGTGGCCGCTGCCGACGAGGCTGCCGGCGAACCCGAAGCTTCCGCCGAGGCGACTGAAGAAGAAATCGCCGACGAAGAGAAGGCGTAGCTTGAGATGGCTGGCGGGACGGCGGACGATAGCCGCCTCCTCCTCGGCGAGATCGGGGCGGCGGTTGGCCTGAAAGGCGAGCTCCGCCTCCGCTCCTTCACCGGGGATCCCGCCGCCATCGCCGATTACGGCCCGCTCCAGTCCGATCGCGAAGGCCGCAGCTTCACCATCGTGAGCGTGCGCGAACATCCCAAGGGGCTGGTCGCGAAGTTCAAGGGCGTGAGTGACCGCAACGCCGCCGAAGCCCTGACCGGCACAAAGCTCTTTATCGATCGAGACAAGCTCCCTGCGAGCGAGCCCGATGAGTGGTACTACGCCGACCTTATCGGCCTTGCCGCCGTGGACGCCGAGGGCGCGCCTCTCGGCACCGTGGCGGCGGTCCATAACTTCGGCGCCAGCGATATCATCGAGCTCGCGCCGCAGACCGGCCCAACCGTCCTCATCCCCTTCACCGAAGAGGCCGTGCCGGAAGTCGACATCGAGAACGGCCGGCTGACCGTCATCCCGCCGGAGGAATGGTCCGCCGAACCAGACGCTGCCGAGCCAGACGATGCCGAGCGTCCGGCAGATCAGGATTCTGCGCGCGAAAGGAACGACTGATGGTCTGGCGCGCCGAAATCCTCACCCTGTTCCCGGAGATGTTTCCCGGTCCTCTGGGATTAAGTCTCGCCGGCCGCGCCCTGAAGGACGGGCTCTGGTCCCTGGGCGCCCGCGACATCCGCAATTTCGCCACCGACAAGCACGGCTCCGTGGACGACACGCCCGCCGGCGGCGGCGCCGGCATGGTGATGCGCCCCGATATCGCCGTGGCGGCCATCGATGCGGCCCGCGAGCATATGCCGGAGGGCGCGCCTACCATCTATCTCAGCCCCCGCGGCACGCCCCTGACCCAGGCCAAGGCCACCGAGCTGGGCCAGGCTCCGGGTGCTATCCTGCTGTGCGGCCGCTTCGAAGGGGTCGATCAGCGCGCCCTGGACGCCCGCAGCGTGGAGGAGATCTCCATCGGCGATTACGTGCTCTCCGGCGGCGAGCTCGCCGCCATGGTGCTGATCGACGCGGTGGTGCGGCTGCTTCCCGGCGTTACGGGCAACGAAGTCTCGCTGGACGAGGAAAGCTTCGCCAACGGGCTGCTCGAATATCCTCACTACACCCGCCCCCGGGACTTCGAGGGCCGCAAGATTCCCGAGGTCCTGCTCTCCGGCGACCACGGAAAAATCGCCGAATGGCGCCGCGAGGAAGCCGAGAGGATCACCCGCGCCCGGCGCCCCGACCTCTGGGCGCGCTATTCCGGCAACAGGAAATAGCTAAATCAAATCATCCGTGTACGGGATGGGCGATTCCTGTCGATGCGACTCGCAACGGTCGCAAACATTGGCTATCGTGCGGCAACAATCCGGCGAATGTTCAGGGGGCCCGATCATGTACACCAAAGCCGCAGCGCTCTTTCTCACCATCGTTCTTGGCGCCACCGCCGTCTATGCGGGGCCGATCACGCCGAGGCAGAAGCGAGACTGCAAGACCGATTACGACCGCTATTGCTCCGCCCACAGCCTGGAAAGCCCGACCCTGCGCGCCTGCATGCGCAAGGTGCGCTTCCAGCTGACCGACCGCTGCGTCGACGCGCTGGTCGCCGACGGGGAAATCACCCCCGCCATGGGCCAGAAGCTGAAATCCAAATAGCGCGTTCAAGCGTAGAGAACATGGAGGCCGGGCCAGCCCTTGGTCCGCCTCTGATTTTCGTCTAAGCCAGCCGCCGCCAGCCATAGACAAACCGCGTCCTTTCGACTAGAAAGCCGCCAGCTTCCGCACCTATGCGGCAACGTCCGCTCGGTTTGGGAAGCTCTCGAGCAATCGAGAAGACATTCAATCAAAAAGAATGGCGTTCGCTTGAGATCGGCCACTCCCCTCTGAGAGGTGAGAGAAGGCTGACCGGCTGGCGTCCGAAAGGATCAGACGATGAACATTATCGAAGAGCTCGAGCGCGAGCAGATTGCCGAACTTGCCAAGCAGCGTTCGGTCCCGAAATTCCAGGCCGGCGACACCGTCCGTGTCAACGTGAAGGTCGTCGAAGGCGAGCGCAGCCGTATCCAGGCCTATGAAGGCGTCTGCATCGGCCGCTCCGGCGCCGGAATCCACGAGAACTTCACCGTCCGCAAGATCTCCTACGGCGAGGGCGTCGAGCGCGTCTTCCCCGTCCACTCCCCGATGATCGAATCCATCGAGGTGGTGCGCCGCGGCAAGGTCCGCCGCGCCAAGCTCTACTATCTCCGTGGCCGCCGCGGTAAGGCCGCCCGTATCCCGGAGCGCATCGACGCCCGCACCAAGAAGAAAGACGTCTTCAAGGGCTTCAAGCGGCCCAAGGGCGAGGCCGACGATCTCAAGCTTATCGAGGGCCTCAACGCCGAGATGGAGCGCAAGCTCAACAAGTTCGGCATCATCCAGTTCGCCCAGATCGCCAACCTTTCCGACGACGACATCGCCAAGATGGACGAGACGCTGGAACTGGACGGCGCGGTGGAGCGCGACAACTGGACCGACCAGGCGGTCAAGCTGATGGCCGAGACCACGGCGGACGAGGTTCCGGCCGAGGAAGAGGCTTCCGATGAGGCCGCTGCCGAGGCTCCGGCTGATGAGGCTCCGGCCGACGAAGCCCCTGCCGAAGAGACGGCCAAGGACGAAGGCGACGCCGAGAAGAGCTAGGGCTCTCTGACGGGCCAGGGCCTCATGGTTCGAGACGCGCTCCTGGGGAGCGCCCTCACCATGAGGAGACACTCTTCGAAGGCTCTCCCCTCACCCTGAGGGCGCGCGAAGCGCGTATCTCGAAGGGTGAGGCCCGTTGCGTTCGGATTGCTTCGACATGCGCGATTGTCGCGACGGTGCGGAATTGTAAACCGCACCATGAGACGCTATCTGTCGCCTTGAAACTTTAGAACCGTTGCAAACCAAGTAGCCATGCCCGAACAGCCGCACCACATCAGCAATCGCCCCCGCAGCCTGTACGACAAGATCTGGGACGCCCATCTCGTCCACGAGGCGGAGGACGGCACCAGCCTGCTCTATATCGACCGGCACCTGGTGCATGAGGTGACGAGCCCCCAGGCCTTCGAGGGTCTGCGCATGGCCGGCCGCAAGGTGCGCTCGCCTGAGCGGACCCTGGCCGTCGTCGACCACAACGTGCCCACCACCGACCGCAGCCACGGCATCGACGATCCGGAGAGCGCGACCCAGGTCGCGGCCCTGGCCAAGAACGCCGCCGAGTTCGGAATCGAATATTATCACGAGCGCGACCAGCGCCAGGGCATCGTCCACGTGGTCGGCCCCGAGCAGGGCTTTACCCTGCCCGGCACCACCATCGTTTGCGGCGACAGCCACACCTCGACCCATGGCGCCTTCGGCGCCCTGGCCCATGGCATCGGCACGTCGGAGGTGGAGCATGTGCTCGCCACTCAGACGCTGATCCAGAAGAAGGCCAAGAACATGAAGGTCCGCGTCGACGGCAAGCTGCCGGAAGGCGTGACCGCCAAGGACATCATCCTGGCCATCATCGGCGAGATCGGCACGGCCGGCGGCACCGGCCACGTCATCGAATATGCCGGCGAGGCCATCCGGAGCCTGTCCATGGAAGGCCGGATGACCATCTGCAACATGTCCATCGAGGGCGGCGCCCGCGCCGGCCTGATCGCCCCGGACCAGCAGACGTTCGACTACATCAAGGGCCGCCCACGGGCGCCGAAAGCCGGTCATTTCGAGCTGGCGCAAGCCGAGTGGGAGAAGCTGTTCTCCGACGACGATGCGGAATTCGATCGCGAGATTGTCCTGCATGCGGAGAACCTGCCCCCGCTGGTCACCTGGGGCACCAGCCCCGAGCAGGTGGTCTCCGTGGCCGGCCGCGTCCCGAACCCGGAAGAGATCCAGGACGAGATCAAGCGCAAGGCCGCCATCCGCTCGCTCGAGTACATGGGCCTGAAGGGCGGCGAGAAGGTCACCGACCTGAAGCTGGACCGCATCTTCATTGGCTCCTGCACCAACGGCCGCATCGAGGATCTGCGCGCCGTGGCCAAGGTCGTCGAAGGCCAGCACGTCAACGAGAACCTGAACGCCATGATCGTGCCGGGCTCCGGCCTGGTGAAGGCGCAGGCCGAAGCGGAAGGCCTGGACAAGATCTTCCTGGCCGCCGGCTTCGAATGGCGCGAGCCCGGCTGCTCCATGTGCCTGGCCATGAACCCCGACAAGCTGGCGCCGGGTGAGCGCTGCGCCTCGACCTCGAACCGCAATTTCGAGGGCCGTCAGGGACGTCTGGGCCGGACCCATCTGGTCTCGCCGCAGATGGCGGCTGCCGCGGCCATCGCCGGCCATTTCGTCGACATCCGCCAGCCTCACTAGACTCGGGAGGTGGGGCGCGCGGCATGACCTCCCTCGTTCAGCAGAAATTCGGTGCGTCGGCGGCGGATTACGCCGCCTCACCGGTTCATGCTGCGGGGCCGTCCCTCGCCAAGCTCGCCAACCTGATCGAGCCCGAGAGCCACTGGCGTCATCTGGACATCGCGACCGGCGCCGGCCACACGGCGCTGCTCTTCGCGCCCAGAATCGCCAAGGCGACCGCCAGCGACATCACCCCGGAAATGCTCCAGCAGGCGAAGCGCCTCGCCAAGGAGCGCGGGCTGAACAACGTCGTCACGGCCATCGCGCCCGCCGACGACCTGCCCTTCCCGAGCACCAGCTATCACCTCGTGACCTGCCGGCTGGCGGCGCACCATTTCCCGAAGCCCGAGGCCTTCGTCCGCGAGGCGGCGCGCGTGTTGATCTCTGGCGGCACCTTCGCCCTGGTCGACAACATCTCGCCGGCCGACGAGGACCTCGCCTTTCGCTACAACGCGTTTGAGAAGCTGCGCGACCCGAGCCACGGCCGGGCGCTCTCTCTGCCGGAATGGACCGACCTGATCGACGAGGCAGGGCTGGAGGTCGAGAGCGCCGAGGTGATGGACCAAGCGATCCCGTTCGACCCATGGGTGGAGCGCATGCGCTGCAAGCCCCAGACGGTGGGGCGCCTGCGCGGAATGCTGGAGGAAGAGCCGCTGAAGAGCTTCCTGAAGCCGGAGGAGACGTCGGACGGCCTCTCCTTCTCCTTACGTGAAGCCATCGTCATTGCGCGGAAGCCAAAGGAAACGACATGACGCCCAGCGGCAAGTTCGGGAAGGCTCCCTCTCCCCTCGGGGGAGAGGGTTGGGGTGAGGGGATGCTCACCTACCGAGTCTTCTTCCTCCTCACCCGGATGCTACGCATCCGACCTCTCCCCGGGGTGGAGAGGTAAGGACACCGCATGACCCAGCATCACCCCGAACACGGCCCGTCCCTCGAGGAATTCGAGAAGGTCGCCTGGCGCGTCTACGAGAGCCTACCCAAGGAATTCACCGACCAGTGCGGCGACCTCGCCATTCGCATCGAGGAGTTCCCCGACCAGGACACGTTGCTCAAGATGGGGCTGAACTCGCCCTACGAGCTGCTCGGCCTCTATCACGGCGTCGACCTCGCCCGGAAAAGCAATTTCGACATCCCCGGCGGCCCGGACATGGTGTTTCTCTACCGTAGTCCGATCATCAACTTTCAGCACGCCGACGGCGATCCGCTCGATGCCATCATCGCCCACGTCCTGATTCACGAAATTGGTCATCATTTCGGCTTATCTGATGACGATATGGAAGAGATCGAACGCAGCTGAAGGGGGATTCGGTGCTGCGAGGGGGATTCAATTCTCAGCCACTGTTGCATCGGCGCCAATTGCCTCCGGCCCGGCGCTGCCGCTATGGTGAATAGACGATGAAACGGTGGCCTCTGATAATTCTGGGCGCGATCGCGACCGGCCTTCTTGTCGCCGCCTGCAGCGCGGGCGTGAGCGAGCCTCAGCGCGTGGGGCTTGAGCCTCCGAGCATGATGAGCCCGTCGACCCGCAATCCGACCCTCGAAGAATATATGGAGATCGTCGGACCGTCGGCCCAGAAGGTGGATCACGGACAGCTGAAGCTGGACGGCCACCCCGTCTCCTGCGGCACCCGGCCCACCGTCATGAACGCCGAGCTGGACAGCTGGGGCGGCGCCTTCCCCGGCTACGTGATCCTCAACCCGAATCGCCTGGAGGGTCTCTCCACGCCGGTGAAGTTCTACATCTACCACCACGAATGCGGGCACCAGTTCATCGGCGCCAGCGAGACCGCGGCGGACTGCTACTCCATCCGCAACGGCGTGAAGCGTGGCTGGCTGGACGATCGCGGCATGAACGATATCTGCACCTTCATCTCCAAGCTGAAGGGCGACAGGGTCCATCCGCCGGGCCCGAACCGGTGCAAACAGATGCGCCAGTGCTACGCCGAAGCGCTTGGCACGCGCAGCGCCAGCCGGTAGCTGCGCCGCAAGCACCACCCCAAGCTAGAGAAATTTAAGCTCAGGCCCTATATAGGCGCCTGAACACTCAATTCCCGCGCGAGGCAGAACCAGACCGATGGAAAAATTCACCACCCTCACCAGCGTCGCCGCGCCCCTGCCGATGATCAATATGGACACCGACATGATCATCCCGAAGCAGTACCTGAAGACCATCAAGCGCACGGGCCTGAAAGAGGGCCTGTTCGCCGAGCTGCGCTACGACGAGAACGGCAAGAAGGACGAGGACTTCGTCCTGCACAACGCGCCCTACGACAAGGCGCAGATCTTGGTCACCGGCGACAATTTCGGCTGCGGCTCGTCCCGCGAGCACGCCCCGTGGGCGCTGCTGGATTTCGGCTTCCGCTGCATCATCGCGCCGAGCTTCGCCGATATCTTCTACAACAACTGCTTCAAGAACGGCATTCTGCCCATCGTCCTGCCCCAGGCCGAGGTCGATAAGCTCTTGGACGACGCGTCCCGCGGCGCTAACGCGACCATCACGGTGGATCTGGAGAACCAGGAGATCAAGGGACCCGACGGCGGCACGATCCATTTCGAGATCGACCCGTTCCGCAAGCGCTGCCTGCTGGAAGGGCTGGACGATATCGCGCTCACCTTCGAGAAGGGCGACGCCATCGAGCGCTTCGAGGCCGAGAACGCCGCCGCGCGGCCTTGGATCTAGCCTGACGGCGCGCCTGGCCGAAAGCGCCGTTCCTAACCGATAAGCCCGGCCGCGAAGCCGATCCCGATCAGCCCGAGGATGATCCCGAGAACCGGGATCGCGTAGCCGAAGATCTTGTTCCAGTCCGGCTTCTGCGCATCGTCCGCCATGGCGTGTCCCTCCCATCAAAGGGAAGCAGCCTTGGCGCAATCTAGCGTTGCGTCAAGCCTTCGGCCCTGGATACGGGTTGTCCTTGAGCAGCTGCGTGAGATGGACGGTGTTGCTGACCAGCATATCGGTCGCCGTCTTCACGACCTTCGGCGTCTCTTTCAGATCCTCGTAGTCGGTGCCGTGCATGGCCTCGCCGACCCAGTAGCTCACCGCGTTGGCGGGGATCGTAAACCCGACATCGGAAAGCGCCTGGTAGAGTTCGGCCGACACGTGATGGGCGCCGTCCTCGTTTCCGACCACGGCCACGCAAGCCGTTTTCCCGTAGGAGGGCATGCGCCCCGCATCGTCGGTTTCGCCGAGAAAGGCGTCCATCCGCTCAAGCACCCGTTTTGCGATGCTCGAAGGCTGACCCAGCCAGATTGGCGTGCCGAGGATGAGAATATCCGCCTGCATCACCTTCTGACGCAGCGCAGGCCATTGATCGCCCGCGCCCTCGTCGGAGGTCACGCCGGGCTTGATGTCGTAATCGGCCATGCGCAGGACCTCGCCCTCGACCCCTTTCGCTTTGAAGGCGTCGAGAATCTGCGACAGCAGAAGCTCCGTGGAGGACGGCCGGTCCGACGGTTTCAGGGTGCAATTGAATGCGAGTGCTTTGAGAGCCATGCCGCCCTAACGCGGCAATGGCTCCAACGTTCGCCCGACAGGTGAAAAGACGCGATCAATCCAGCGTGATCGGGTCGGAGCTCTGCTCCACCACCATGTCGCCGCCGCTGACGATCTCCAGCTTCGCCGAGTAGGACCCCTCCGGCCATCCGCCGGCCGGAACGGCCGTCTTACCGGCCTGCAGGAACACCCGCTCCGTACCGGGCTCGACCGTCAACACATTATGCATCAGGGATTCTTCCCCGTTCATCAGCCGGACCGTGACCTGATCGCCCTCTGCAACGCCCTCGACAAGCACATAGGCGACAGCGCCGGTCTTCAGCCCGGGCTCGGTCAGCCCCTCTCCGTTCGCGACCTCCTCTTTGGAGGTGGCGTGATCGGTTAGGCCTAAGGCCACGACTTTCGGCTCGGCCGCGAATGCGCCCGCGGCGGACCCTACGAAAATCGCCAGCGCCAACAGCACTCTTGTCAGCATTCCGCTCTCCTATTACCCAATGGCTCGACGCCGCCGCCTGGCCACCGCCAGACCCGGCACCTGCCTTCCATAACGCGAAAGACGTCCAATTCCATGGCTTCGTTTGAACTTTTGTTGCTTCCCGGCGACGGGATCGGTCCTGAAGTAATGGCCCAGGTGGAGCGCCTGATCCAGTGGGTCAACGAGACCGGCGAGGCCGAGATCAAGACCTCTACCGACCTCGTTGGCGGCGCGGCCTATGACGCGCATGGCGAGGCCGTCTCCGATGCGACCATGGAAAAGGCCCTTGCCGCCGATGCGGTGATGCTGGGGGCGGTCGGCGGCCCGAAATGGGATGGCGTTGCCTACGAGAAGCGGCCCGAAGCCGGCTTGCTCCGCCTGCGCAAGGATCTGGAGCTGTTCGCGAATCTGCGCCCCGCCATCTGCTACCCCGCCCTCGCCGACGCCTCTTCCCTGAAGCGGGAACTGGTCGACGGGCTCGACATCATGATCGTGCGGGAGCTGACCGGCGGCGTCTATTTCGGCGAGCCCAAAGAAATCACCGATCTAGGGCAGGGCCAGAAGCGCGCCGTGGATACCCAGGTCTACAAGACCTACGAGGTGGAGCGCATCGCCCGCGTCGCCTTCGAGCTGGCCAAGAAGCGCAGCAACCTCGTCCATTCCGCCGAGAAGCGGAACGTCATGAAGACGGGCGTGCTCTGGCACGAAGTCGTCACCCGCATCCATGCGGACGAGTTTTCAGACGTTCAGCTGCAGCACATCCTAGCCGATAACTGCGCCATGCAGTTGATCCGCTATCCCAAGCAGTTCGACGTCATCGTTACCGACAACCTGTTCGGCGACGTGCTGTCCGACGAGGCCTCGATGGCGACCGGCTCTCTGGGTATGCTGCCCTCTGCGTCCCTGGGCGCGGAGGACGCGAACGGCCGCCGCAAGGCTCTGTACGAACCGGTGCATGGCTCCGCCCCGGATATCGCCGGCCGCGATATCGCAAACCCCATCGCGACCATCGCCAGCTTCGCCATGTGTCTGCGCTATTCCTTCGATCTTGGCGGCATCGCCGACCGCATCGAAGGCGCGATCGCCAAGGTCCTCGACCAGGGATACCGCACCGCGGACATCATGCAGGACGGCAAGCACCAGGTCGGCACCGCCCAGATGGGCGATACGATCCTGTCGGCCCTGAAGGCCTAGAACTCCAGCTCGATATCGAATTTGAAGGTCACGTCGGATGTGGCGTCGGACACGCCGAAGAGCGTGCCGGCCGCCAATTCCAGCTCTGGCCCCAGCTCGTCGAACTCGAAATAGGCCACCGGACCGACCCTATGCTTCTGCTCGTCGAACGAGCCGGCATGGGAGAGATCTTCGATCTCGCTATAGCCTTCGACGCCGAGACCGAAGGTCTCGCCGAACTCGTGCTTCAGGCGCCAGTAGAACTTCATCTCCAGGCTGTCGATCTCCCGGTTGCTGCCCAGCTGGCTGACGAAGAAGGTGTTGACGGTCGCCGAGTTTGGGCCCGCCACGTATTTGGCCAGCGGCCCGAACAGGATCTCGTCCGGCTCCCCGTCTTGGAGAGCGATCTCGTAGATGCCGCGGAAGGCTAGCCCGAGCCCGTCGCCATGGCGCTCGATGAGTTCGTACTGGCCGCCGATCTCGACCTCGTCGAACTCGAAATCCTCGCCGATATCCTGGACGAAGAAGCCTTCGACGATGCCCTCGAAACGGTCGGTGAACCCATAGAGGGCTTCGACCTCATGCGACTGTCGCCGCCGCTCCTCCTCGCCCGGACCGGAAAAGATTGCCCCGTGCTCCTCCAGCTTGAGCTCGCCCTTCTCCACCTCCGGCGAGCGCACATAATACTGCGCAGCCGCAGGTGCGCTGCTGAGCACCAGCACTACGATCGAAAACGACAGAAACAGCGACGCACGAATGAACGCCGCAGCACGACCCCGATTTTCCATTGTTCCCCCGACTTCCCCTGGACGACGAGAGTGTCCCTGCCCACGCGCCGTTCCGTCCGTACAATGTACAAATTAGCAATGGCGATCTGCGGGGTTCATCACCTGTTCACACCGTCAAAGCACGTCTGGACGCCACCAGACTTGCCGCTCATACTCCGCCGCTGCGCCACGATGTGAGACGGACGAGATGCGAACGAAATCAGCGCTTGTGATGTCGATCCTGCTGCTTTTCGTGGCGCCGCTGTGCCTCGACAGCGCGGCGGACGCTTCGGATACCACGCTCAATGAAATCGCCGACAAGCCGGCCAAGAAGAAGCGCACTCTCACCCCTCAGGAAAAGGCGGAGAAAGCCTCCCGCCGCGCATGCAAGGTGAATATCTGCAAGGCGCTCGCCGGCGAAGGACCGCCTGACGGCGAGATCACCTGCGACATCGTCAAGACCTGGCGCGAAGAGGACATCGAGGAGATGGTCGGCTCCCGCGTCTCTTGGACCTGGGGCGACGCGCGATGCGAATCCAAGCTCTCGCTGGACCGTAAGATGCTGCGCGATGCCATGACGAAGCGGAAGATCACCGTGGCGCTGCCTGCCCAGACGGTGACCTGCCGGCTGGGGCGCAAGAAACAGGAAGAGCCGTACAAGGTGGTCGTGGACCTGGCGCCGGAGGTCACCTTCAAGAACGGCAAGGCGACGGACGCCGAGCTGAACTGGGGACAGGTCGACGCGCCGCTCGCCATCTATCCGCTGATCTATTCGGGCACCGGGCTCGACAACCAGACCAATGTACTAGGGCCGGAGGTGGTGAAGCTGGTGAACCACTTCACGGGAAAGAAATGCGCCGAAGTGGGCGCGAAGCCGTCCGAGGCACCGGCGCCGGACCCTGATGCCGAAGCACCGGCGGGCGCCGATGAGGACGAGGACATCGGCCCCGAAGAGCAAAAGGTCGAAAAGAGCGAAGCGCGCCGGACGGCCCAGCGCTGATCCGGACGAAGAGCGGCGCTTTACGCCTGCTCGCTGACCTCGCCATCCGCCACGCCGGCCCGCACCAGCTCGTCTCCGAGACGGCCGGTATACCAAAGCCAGGTCATGCGGAAATCTGAGGCGAAGGCCCAGAACGGATGGCCGAACATGGTCGGCTTGTTCTTCTCGATCACGAAATGGCCGAACCACGCGAAGCCGTAGCCGCAGACCAGCGCCAGGATCAGCAGTCCCGGCCGAAAGGTGATCGCGGCAGCCATGATGCAGACCACCGCAAGCGTCGTGCCGAGGAAGTGGAGCGCCCGCGTGCCGGAGCGGCCATGATCCCTCAGGTACTGAAGCCAGAAATCGTCGTAAGTCGCCTGACGGTCAGACATAATGCATCCCTCACTGCCTGATTGCAGCCGCCTCCATCGCAGCTTCGCCTGTACTTGGCAAGTGCTCGCCTCCACAAGGTCCGAACAGCGTTACCGCGTCGGACGGAGACTGCCATGGCTCGGAAGATCGAAGATGCCGGGGATTTGTGGCGCGGCGGTGATCGACGGAAGGCCGCTGCTTTAAGGCATCCCGGCCCGCTTTGCCGCTTCCGGCGTCACCCGCCAGACCGTGTCGCCGACATCGTCCGCCACCAGCAGCGCGCCTTGCTTGTCGATGGCGACGCCGGCAGGCCGCCCGCGCGCCTTCTCGTCCTCGCTCAGGAACCCGGTCAACACGTCAATGGGCTTGCCCTCCGGTTGCCCATCCTGGAACGGCACGAAGACCACCTTGTAGCCCGCGTGCGGCTTGCGGTTCCAGGAGCCATGCTCGCCGACGAACGCGCCGTCGGCATAGCGCGCCGGCATGAGATCGCCGCGAGAGAAGGCGAGCCCCAGCGGCGCCACGTGATTGCCGAGCGAATAATCCGGCACGATTGCCTCTTCCACCAGCTCGGGCTTCTGCGGACTCACCCGCTCGTCCACGTGCTCGCCCCAATAGCTGTAGGGCCAGCCGTAGAAGCCGCCTTCCTGCACCGAGGTGAGATAGTCGGGCACCAGATCGCTGCCGAGCTCGTCCCGCTCGTTCACGACCGTCCAGAGTTCGTCGCTATCCGGCTTCCAATCCATGCCGACGGGATTGCGCAGGCCCGACGCATAAACGCGGGACGAACCCGTCTCGATATCGATCTGGAGGATCGCGGCGCGGTTCTCCTCCGCCTCCATGCCGTTCTCGGCCACGTTGCTGTTGGAGCCCACGCCTA
>Ga0310345_10001210_pt1 | contig 30021 bp, 26 predicted proteins | sample HC15DNA20500_MG_FD_204667 | JGI IMG/M metagenome (GOLD analysis project Ga0310345, IMG submission 204667) | Marine microbial communities from station ALOHA, North Pacific Subtropical Gyre - HC15-DNA-20-500_MG | ecosystem: Environmental > Aquatic > Marine > Oceanic | place: Pacific Ocean: North... | reverse complement strand
GGAGGAAATCGCGGGTGCCTTGCACATCGGCATCGACATGAAACTTCTTCCAGTAGCGCATTACCGCCGGCACGACACCGGCTGCGCCATTGGTCGGCGCGGTGACAACACGCCCGCCCGATGCGTTCTCTTCATTGACCGCCATGGCGAATACGGAAAGCCAGTCATTGGCCAGCAGCGGATTCGGTTTGTTCTGCTGCCAATCTTCCTCCAGGCGCGCATGAAGCTGTTTTGCACGGCGGCGCACCTTCAGGCCACCTGGCATGATGCCTTCTTGGGAAAGCCCGCGCTCGATACAGGCGTCCATCGCATCCCAGATGCGATCCAGCCCCTCGTCGAGCTCCGCCCGGCTTCTAAGCACTTCCTCATTGGCGCGCTTCATCTCGGCGATGGTGAGCCCGGATTCCTCGGCCATGGCAAGCATCTGCTGCGCATTGGCGAAGGGATATGGCACTTCCGGACCGGATGGCGGACGATCGGCGGCCTGCTTCTGACGCTGCAGCTCTTCTTCGGTGACCACGAAACCGCCGCCGACGGAATAGTAGACGCGGCGCAACAGAACACGGTCGTCAGCATCCAGAGCCTTGATGACCATGCCATTTGCATGGCCGGGGAGCGGCTCCTTGCGATCGAAGACTAGATCGTGTTCAGGATCGAAATCATAGGCCGGATGACCCTCCGGATGCACTTTGTGCTCCTCATGAATGCGGGAAAGCAGCGCCTCGCTTTCGTCCGGGTCGACAGTTTCGGGCCGCTGTCCCGCCAGCCCCAAAGTGACTGCGCGGTCGGTCGCGTGTCCCACGCCCGTAAAGGCCAGTGACCCATGCAGACTGACAGCCAGACGCGCGATGCGCGCACCTTGGGGTCGTGGCCATTTGTCTTCGGCAATCTCGTCCAGAAAGCGTGCGGCAGCCGTCATCGGCCCCATCGTATGGGAGCTCGACGGTCCAATGCCGATCTTGAACAGATCGAATACGGATAAAAACAAGCTTTCTCCTCCAGCTCATCAGAGCGCGGTGCGGGTCTCTCCCCGCGACATGCCTCACATCTAACATGGTCGCGGCAAGCCTTGCATCCAATAGCGTCTGGTCCAGAACCGAGGGCGCTCAAAGCGGATATGCGGGATTGGAGAAGTGAAAAAGCAACGAGGCGCGATCCTTTCGGACCGCGCCTCGATGAAACTCACATTTCTTGGTGCTGTTACCGCTGAGCGATCATCGCTGCAGATTCGCTACCAATGACAAGCCATGCAAGCAGAATTACGCCAGCAAGCCCAATCACTGCCTTGGCGGTTACGCCCCAGCAGGATTTCTGAACGGTTTCGTCCATCAATTTCCCGTGTGTTGTTGTCAATGCGAAGAGCACCATCCCCCGGCCCCATCGCGTAAGTGCTCAGATACTCCTCCCCCATGTGCGTTGCAACATCAAAAGCGGCGCAATGGGGGCAAATCCCGCGTCATATTAACAATCAGCCATGTTGATATGAGCAAAAACAATAACTTAAAGCGATTGTAATATTTATCAAATGTAAAGGGATCGGGCGCAATTGCGGCAAAAATCTGCGCACCTGCCCGCGTTGCTCACCGCTCCGGCAACAGAGTCGGGGTCCGGCCTGTGAGGCGGTAGGCGAACAGACCGATCCATTCCCGCAGTCCGGTGGTGGTGTTGGCCAGACTGTCGAGCACATTGTCGTGGCTCAGGCCGATGCCTTCCCGCCCCGTAGTCCGGTAGTCAGCAGGCCAAGGCACCACGTCAAATCCTTGCGCGCGGAACAGGGCCACTGATCGCGGCATGTGAAACGCGGAAGTGATCAGAAGCCAGGTCTGGCCGTCGCCTGGCTGCACCAGTTCGCGGGTAAAGCGGGCATTTTCGAACGTGTCGCGCGAGCGGCCTTCCAGCCTGATGCGCGCGGGGTCCACGCCCAACCCCTCGAGCAGGCGGGGTGCGGTTTGCGCATCGCCCTCCCCTTCCAGAAAAACCGAACCCGATCCACCTGAAACGATGACGGGCAATGTCGGGAATCGGTGCGCCAATATGGCAGCTTCCACGAAGCGGTCCGCCGAGGCGTTGAGTTCGTATCCACCTCGGGCGAGATTGATGGCGCCCTCAAAGCCACCGCCAAGGACGATAATGCCAGCAACGGTATCGGGCACATTGCCGGGGCGCTGAAACCGCTCTTCCAGCGGCTGCAGGAGCAGCGCGCCCAATGTGGTCCATCCGGACAAGAAAAGTGCGAGAAAGGCTGCTGCTGCCGAGAATGCGCCAAGCCTTCGCCAGCGCAGCAGCGAAAACACCGCACCGGCCAGCGCAAGCAACATCGCCAGATTGAAGGGCTGCACCAGGCCCCAGAAGATTGCTGAAGCCAGGTGAAACATTCAATAGCGCTCCAAACGCGTCTCTACAGGCTTACCACCAGCGCTTCGGCTCGAAGCGGCCTGCTGCCTGCTCGATGACATGAGCCGTGCGGAAGAGGGTCTCTTCCTCGAAGGGCTTGCCGATAAGCTGAAGACCCAGCGGAAGACCTCTCGCATCCAGACCTGCAGGCACGGAGATGCCCGGGAGGCCTGCCATGTTCACTGTGACCGTGAAGATGTCGTTGAGATACATCTTCACCGGGTCGGACGCCATTTCCTTGTCGGCAATGCCGAAAGGCGCCGACGGCGTGGCCGGTGTGAGGATCGCATCAACGCCTGCGTCGAATGCCTGGGTGAAATCCTGCTTGATGAGGGTGCGGACCTTCTGCGCTCGCAGATAATAGGCATCATAGTAACCGGCGGAAAGCACGTAGGTGCCGATCATCACGCGGCGCTTGACCTCTTCGCCGAAGCCTGCTGCGCGGGTCTTCTCATACATGTCGGCAATATCCTTGCCGGGCACGCGCAGGCCGTAGCGCACGCCGTCATAGCGCGCGAGGTTGGAGGAGGCCTCTGCGGGCGCAACAATGTAATAGGCCGGAAGCGCGTATTTCGTGTGCGGCAGCGAGATATCCACGATCTCCGCACCGGCATCGCGCATCCAGTCGATGCCCTTCTGCCAAAGCGCTTCCACCTCGTCGGGCATACCGTCGACGCGGTACTCCTTCGGGATACCGATTTTCAGGCCTTTGACGGACTGGCCTATGGCCGCCTCATAGTCCGGCACGGGCAGATCAACCGAGGTCGTGTCCTTGGGATCAACGGAAGCCATGGAACGCAGCAGGATTGCCGCATCGCGCACGTCGCGCGCAATCGGCCCCGCCTGATCGAGCGAGGAGGCGAAGGCGACCGTGCCCCAGCGCGAGCAACGGCCATAGGTGGGCTTGATGCCAACTGTTGCGGTAAAGGCCGCAGGCTGGCGGATGGAGCCGCCGGTATCGGTGGCCGTCGCACCGGCGCAAAGCGCTGCGGCAACGGCAGCGGCCGAGCCACCCGACGAGCCGCCCGGCACGAGCTTCTCGTCGCTGCCTTCCGCTCGCCACGGATTGACGACCGGGCCGTAATACGAAGTCTCGTTTGAAGACCCCATGGCGAACTCGTCCATGTTGAGCTTCCCCAGCATGACCGCGCCGTCGGCCCAGAGATTGGCGGTGACTGTGGATTCGTAGCGCGGCTCGAAACCGTCGAGAATATGGCTGCAGGCCTGGGTGTGCACGCCTTCGGTGGCGAATAGATCCTTCACGCCCAAGGGAATGCCCTCAAGCGCGCCTGCCTTGCCAGCCGCGATCTTCTCGTCCGACCGTGCTGCCATTTCGCGCGCCTTCTCTTCCGTCACGCGCACATAGGCGTTGATCTTTTCATTCGCGCTATTGATGGCGCTCAGATAGGCATCGGTAAGTTCTGTCGCGGTGAACTCGCGGGCGACAAGCTTGTCGCGGGCTTCGGCAATGGTCAGCTTTGTCAGGTCGGTCATGAAATCTCGTCCGCTTGGGAACAGCCAGAATAGCTAGATGGAATGAAGCTCGCGCCTACTCGACAACCTTCGGCACCATGAAGAAATTGTCTTCCGATGCCGGTGCATTGGCCACCACATCGCCGGCCTTGTTGCCGTCCGTCACCTCGTCGGGGCGCAGGCGCATGGTGGTCGGAATGGCGGAGGTCATCGGCTCCACGCCATCCACATTCACTTCGCTCAACTGCTCGACAAAGCCAAGAATCTGATTGAGTTCACCCGTCATGCGCTCGGCATCGGCATCCTGTACTTCGATGCGTGCAAGATGGGCCACGCGCTTGACGGTATCGATATCTACGGACATTTCGCTGTTTCCTCAGCCCAGGCACTGGATGGCACGGGCTATAGTCGCGCCGGCCATCCCATGCAACTGTCTCACCACAAAAAGCTAGAGCGTGAAGGGCTTGCCCTTCTCCGGAAGAAGCACCTTGGAGGGTGCGCCTTCCATGGCATCCACGAATTTCTGCGCATCCTGGTCGATGATCGGGAACGACCCGAAGTGGCAGGGAATGACCGTCTCGAAGGTAAAATAGCGCTGGCAAGCGAGAGCTGCGACAGCGCCACCCATGGTGAACCGGTCTCCCACCGGAACGAGGCCGATCTGCGGCTGATGAAGCTCCTGAATGAGCGCCATGTCGCCGAAAATGTCGGTGTCCCCCATATGATAGAGCGACTTGTCGTCGGGGAAATGCAGCACCAGACCGGCCGGATTGCCGAGATAAACAGCGGGCCCGTCACCGCTGGAATAGGATGAAGAGTGAAGCGCGTTCACGAAAGTGGTGGTGAAGCCACCGCAATCCACCGTGCCGCCGTGATTGCCGGGATTGATCTTGTCCTCGGCCACGCCTTGGGAAACGAGGTAGCTGCAGAGCTCGAAATTTGCCACCAGCATCGCGCCAGTCTTCTTCAGTATCTCCACCGCGTCGCCGACGTGATCATTGTGCCCGTGTGTCAGAAGCAGATGGGTCAAGCCTTCTGCAGGTTCTTCCCAACCGCCATCCCAGGCGGGGTTGCCGGTGAGAAACGGATCAATGAGGATCTTCGCATTGCCCGTCTCGATGCGGAATGCAGAATGTCCATACCAGGTGACTTGCATGATAAAGCTCCTCGATTGTTTGTGCGCGCAAGGATAGAAGCGCGGCCATAGGTGTCAAAGGCCATGGATGGTGATTGCAGTTGGAAATCGTAACTCTTGAAGAACTGATCGAACGGCTGCCTGCAACTGGTTCATTGATGGGCCTGGATCTCGGCACCAAGACAATCGGCGTCGCCGTCTCCGATCTTGGCCGTCGATTTGCCTCGCCCCGGCCGGTCATCATGCGCAAGAAATTCACCCAGGATGCAGAGCAGCTCCTGAAACAGATGGCACAGGAAAAGGTGGCGGCTGTGGTCATCGGTTTGCCGCGTAACATGGACGGGACCGAGGGTCCGCGCGCCCAGTCGACACGCGCCTTCATTCGCAATCTGTCGCCGAAGAGTGATCTGCCAATCGTGTTCTGGGATGAGCGGCTTTCCACGGTTGCCGCCGAACGTGCACTTCTTGAGATGGATGTTTCACGAGCCAAACGCAGCGAGAGGATCGATTCCGCCGCCGCATCCTTCATTCTGCAAGGCGCGCTGGACCGGCTTCAGGCACTCGGCGCGGCAGGCTGAAACAGCTTCTTCTCCGCCAGCCATGCCCTGATCTTCCTACGGCGACGAAAGGCAATGATGGCCAGAAGTATCGCGCCGTCGACGACACAGGCTCGCGCCACCATAGGTGCGATCGTGTCGGGGTCGATGCCAAGGATCTGCCCATAGATGCCGAAGACGTGGTCATGGGCCTGGCGCGTGAAGATCGGCGTCCCCAGCCCCACATCGTTGTAAGCCAACAGATACCAGCCCCAGAACAGGCTCATTGGTATGACGAAGAAAATAAAGAAATAGCGCATCAGTCGCCGCTCCCTCTCGGAGGGGCCAGCCGATCGACCATTGAGCCGTGGGCTGCCTTGAGGGCCAGTATGCGCGCGGCGCGCTCCTGTTCCTGCACATCTGCAACCTCTGCATGGTCGAGATCGGTCGAAAACCAGCGAATGGCCAGATAGGAGGCCATCAACGCGGCCATGGCGGACAGTGCTGCAGAGGCGACATCCATCGGATCGACCGCCGTCACCGCGCCTGCAAGGATGGAGACCATCAGCGCGAGAACGCCAGTGCCGAAGGCCATATCGGCAACTTGCGGCAAGGCCAGCGCGTCCTCAAGCGTCGATAACGTGGTGAAAAGCAACCAGGCGAACAGTGCTGCCGCAAGTGCCGGCACGAGGGCCAGGACCGCCTGCAGTAGGCCATCGACCACCCCGCCCCCTTCGAAGAAGAGGCTATGGGCAGATAGCAGACGCGTGGATGCTCCTATGGCGAAGAACGCCATCCAGAACAAGGACACGCTGATGTGGATGCTGCGCGACATGATCGACTCCCGTTGAGCTGAAAGTGGCGCGCAAGGGTTGCAACTTCAATGATAACCTTTTGTTAACCTTAACTGCAGCAACCCGCGCTCATCCCTCGGAAGGATAAAGCATCTCAAGGATGGTTGCCGCGTCGTGACGCGCGTCAAGCATCCCATATGTGCCGCGCCACTGACCTGCCAACCGGGTTTCGATGAAGGCATCGGCCACCTGCCCTGCTCCCATGCGGCGCAGTTCCGCAGCAGCGGCTGCAAGCGCAAGCTGCTCGGTGAGGATTCGCGCAGAGCCCACATCGCTCTGACAGACGCTGATCGCCGCCTTCAGCACCTCGACCGTGCCCTTGCCCTTCGGCCCCAGATCCTGATGAATGGCTGCAAGAACATCGTCGAACAGAGTCGCGTTGCGACCGATCACGCGCAGAACGTCCAGCGCCATCACATTGCCGGACCCTTCCCAGATCGCGTTCACCGGTGCTTCGCGGTAATGGCGCGCGAGCGGCGTTTCCTCCACATATCCGGTGCCGCCCAGGCACTCCATCGCCTCATAGGTGATGGCAGGCGCAATCTTGCAGACCCAATATTTCACCACCGGCGTCATGGCGCGCGCGAATGCTGCTTCGGCCTTGTTGTTTGCCGCCTCGTCGAAGGAACGCGCCAGCCGGAAGGACAGCGCTGTTGCCGCAGCCACATCAAGGGCCAGATCCGCAAGCACACGCTGCATCAGGGGCTGGTCGAACAGCCTGTCACCAAAGACGGTACGATGGCGCGTGTGGTGGACGGCTTCGGCGAGGCTCGCGCGCATCAGGCCCGCAGACCCCAACGCGCAATCGAGCCTTGTCAGCGTCACCATGTCCATGATGGTGCGAATGCCGGCACCTTCATCACCGACGCGATAGGCAAGCGTGTTGTGAAACTCGACTTCGGACGAAGCATTGGAACGGTTGCCGAGCTTGTCCTTCAGGCGCTGGAAGCGGAAGCCATTGCTTGCGTTGTCGTCCGTCACGCGCGGCGCGAGGAAACAGGTCAGGCCCTCCTTTGCCTGCGCAAGCACCAGAAAAGCGTCACTCATGGGCGCGGACATGAACCATTTGTGACCGTTGATCCGGTAAAGATTGCTTCCGGCCGGTTCCGCAGTGGTGGTGTTGGCGCGCACATCGGTGCCGCCCTGCTTCTCGGTCATGCCCATGCCGATGGTCACGCCCTGCTTCTGGCTGGCGGGGCGATGGGAGTGGTCATATTTGCGTGCGATGACTCGCGGACCCCAGGCGCGGAAGAGATCCGGCGCGGACATGAGAGCTGCAAGCGAGGCGTTGGTCATGGTCAGCGGGCACAGATGCCCCGATTCGAGCTGGCCGGTGAGGAAGAAGCGTGCCGCACGCACCTGGTGGCGCTGGCCCTTCTCTCCCGCACTGTCCTCCCACACCGAAGAGTGAAGCCCGGTTTGAACCGAGCGGCGCATCAGTGCGTGATAGGCCGGGTGATATTCGACGATATCGGCGCGCCGACCATAGCGGTCATGCGTTTTCAGAACCGGCGGGTTTTCATTGGCAAGCCGCGCCAGATCCAGCGCTTCGGGCGTGCGAACAAAGCGTCCAAGGACCTCGAGTTCCTTGCGCACCTCCTCGGAAAACCTTTCGCCCGCCTGCAGTGCCAGCGGATCGGTGCGCCAGGCATTTGTTCCGCTGAGCGGCGGTGGCTGGTTGGTAACCTCGTGATTCACGGCTCAGGTCCTTCGGCTTCGAATATGCGCGCGGAGAATCCGCATCTTGTAGCACAAGCCTAGTGCATGTTTCTTTCCGCAATGAAAACAGGGGGAAATCATCATGCATCACATGCAACAGCTTGCCCGCTCGCGCTCGCGCGCATATAGCAACGGCTTGAGATGACACAGCAAAGCCCCCTTCCCCTTTACCCGCACCGACATCTGCTCGGCATCAAGGGGCTGTCGCCCCTCGATATCGATCTTCTACTTGATCGTGCGGACGCCGCGGTCGCCCTCTCACGCCAGTCGGAGAAGAAATCTTCGGTCCTGCGCGGGCGCACCCAGATCAACCTCTTCTACGAAGCCTCGACGCGCACGCAGTCGTCCTTCGAGCTGGCCGGAAAACGGCTTGGCGCGGATGTGATGAATATGTCGGTGGCAAGCTCATCGGCCAAGAAGGGCGAGACCCTTCTCGATACAGCGGTCACGCTCAACGCGATGCGCCCCGACATTCTTGTCATCCGCCATGCAGCTGCCGGTGCTGCGGCACTTCTTGCGCAGAAGGTCGGTTGTTCCGTGGTCAATGCCGGTGATGGTGCGCATGAGCATCCTACACAGGCGCTGCTTGATGCGCTGACGATCCGCCGCGCAAGGGGCCGCATTCACGGACTGACAGTGGCGATCTGCGGCGACATACTTCACTCCCGCGTAGCGCGATCCAACATCATTCTGCTGAATGCCATGGGTGCGCGGGTGCGTGTCGTCGCGCCATCGACGCTGCTGCCCTCGGGTATCGGCCAGATGGGTGTCGAGCCATTCACACGCCTTGAAGAGGGCATTGCCGGTGCCGACGTTGTCATGATGCTGCGCCTGCAGCGCGAGCGCATGGCTGGTACCTTCGTGCCATCAACGCGCGAATATTTCCGTTTCTTCGGCCTTGATGCCAAGAAGCTGAAGGCAGCCGCTCCCGACGCGCTTGTCATGCATCCCGGCCCGATGAACAGAGGCGTCGAGATCGCGTCCGAGGTCGCGGACGGCCCCCAAAGCATGATCCAGGAGCAGGTGGAGATGGGCGTCGCCGTACGCATGGCCGTCATGGAAGCGCTTCTCGATCCCCGACGCGACGCAGAGGGAGCGAAATCATGAGCGCGACCCTTTTCAAGAATGCACGCGTCGTCGACCCATCCCAAAAGATGGAAGAAGACGGTGCCGTGCTCGTTCAGGACGGCAAGATCGTCGCTTCGGGTGCCGATGCGCTTAACCAGGGCGCACCGGAAGGTGCGAAGATCATCGACTGTCGCGGCGCGACCATCATTCCTGGCCTCGTGGATGCACGCGTTTTCGTGGGCGAACCGGGTGCGGAACATCGCGAAACCATAGCCTCGGCCAGCAATGCCGCGGCAGCGGGTGGCGTCACTTCGATCATCCTCATGCCGGATACGGATCCCGTCATCGATGATGTGGCACTGGTGGAGTTCGTGCTGCGTACCGCACGCGAGACGGCCAGCGTTCATGTTCATCCCTCCGCTGCCATTACAAAGGGTCTGCGCGGTGAGGAACTGAGCGAGTTTGGTTTGCTTCACGACGCAGGGGCCGTTGCGGTGACCGAAGGCCGCAAGACGCTGTCGAGCGCCCAGACCATGCGCCGCGCGCTCACCTATGCGCGCGACATGGATATCGTGGTCTCCCACAGCACGCAGGATAAGGATCTCGGTGCTTCGGGCGTGATGAATGAGGGGCTTCTGGCAAGCTGGCTTGGCCTTCCCGGCATTCCGCGCGAGGCAGAGGCCATCCCGCTGCAGCGTGATCTCATGCTCGCAGCCCTTACCAAGGGTCGCTATCACGCCGCGGAAATCTCCACGGAAATGTCTGCAGCAGCCATTCGTCAGGCGAAAGATCGCGGAAGCCGCGTGACCGCTGGCGTGAGCATCAACCATCTGAGCCTGAACGAGAATGATATCGGCGAATACCGGACGTTCTTCCGCCTTTCGCCGCCGTTGCGCTCCGAAGATGACCGTCAGGCGATGATCGCGGCACTCAAGGACGGCACGATCGACATTATCGTCTCCTCCCACGATCCACAGGATGTGGACACCAAGCGCCTGCCTTTTGCCGAAGCCGCATCCGGCGCGATCGGGCTGGAGACGCTTCTTTCAGCAGCGCTGCGGCTCTATCACAATGGCGAAGTACCGCTCTCGCGCCTGATCGAAGCGCTCTCGACGGCACCAGCACGTCTGTTCGGCCTCCCCGGCGGCACGCTGAAGCCCGGTGCGCCGGCTGACTTGGTCGTACTCGATGTCGATGCACCATGGCTTGTGCAGGAAGCCAATATTCGTTCATTGTCGAAGAATACGAGCTTCGAGAATGCACGCATGCAGGGCAAGGTATTGCAAACTGTGGTTGCAGGCCGCACAGTATATACGGCCTGACCCGCTGGCTGGGCCACTTTAAAGGGGAGCGGAATATGGACATGATGACGGGGGGCGGTCTGCTTTCGATGATCGCGGCTCTGGCTTTCGGCTATCTGCTCGGCTCCATACCCTTTGGCCTGGTTCTGACGAAAATGGCCGGCTTCGGCGATATTCGCTCGATCGGCTCCGGCAATATCGGCGCGACCAATGTGCTGCGCACCGGCAACAAGAAGCTCGCCGCACTGACGCTTGCCCTTGATGCCCTCAAGGGTGCTGTTGCCGTGCTGATCGCGGGAGCATTCGGTCCTGTCGCAGCGCTTGTTGCAGGCTTCGGTGCCTTTCTGGGCCATCTCTATCCCGCATGGCTTGGCTTCAAGGGCGGCAAGGGCGTTGCCACCTATCTGGGCATTCTCATCGTGGTCACGTGGAAAGGGGCACTTCTCTTTGCCATTGTTTGGCTCGGGACGGCCTTTGCGACACGTTACTCGTCCCTTGCGGCGCTTCTTGCAGCCATAGCCGTGCCGCTGGGTCTCTTCATGCTGGGCATGAATGCCCCTGCAATCCTGTTCTTTCTGATGAGCCTTCTGGTCTTCATCAAGCACAGGCAGAACATCTCCCGCCTGATGAATGGCACCGAATCCAAGATCGGAGCCAAGGGATGAGTGTCGGCCGCGCGCGCCGCCTGTCCGACAGACAGCGTCTCGCGTGGCTCCGCCTGATCCGGACGGACAATGTCGGCCCTGCCACCTTTCGCGACCTCATCAACCGGTTCGGTTCAGCCGAAGCGGCTTTGGAAGCCCTGCCGGAACTTGCCAAGCGCGGAGGCGCGCGCAAGCTGCGCATTCCACCGGAGGCGGAAGTGGTTGCGGAGATCGAGCTGGCGCAAAGCCTCGGCGCCAGTTTCATCGCCATAGGCGAGCCTGAATATCCGCCGCTTCTGACCGGCATAGATCATCCACCCCCAATCATCGCGGCACGCGGACGGCTTGAGCTTTTGCGCGAGCCGGCGTTCGGAATTGTTGGCGCTCGCAATGCCTCGCTTGCCGCGACCAAGCTTGCCCGGCGCTTTGCGGCTGAGCTTGGCAGGGAAGGATTGATCCTCGTGTCGGGCCTGGCGCGCGGCATTGATGCCGCCGTTCATCAGGCCAGTCTTGCCACCGGCACGATCGGCGTGCTCGCAGGCGGGCTCGACAAGCCCTATCCGCCGGAAAATGACGCGCTGCATGCCGCCCTTTGCGAAGAAGGCGTCGTCCTCAGCGAAATGCCCTTTGGCTGGTCGCCGCGCTCTCGCGATTTTCCAAGACGCAATCGCATCGTGGCAGGATGTTCCTATGGATTGCTTGTCGTGGAAGCTGCGATCCGCTCCGGCTCGCTCATCAGTGCACGGCTTGCCAACGAAATGGGGCGTCTGGTCTTTGCCATTCCCGGCTCTCCCCTCGATCCACGTGCAGCCGGAACGAATGGCCTGATCAAGCAAGGTGCAAGCCTTGTCACCGAAACCCGGGACATTGTTGAAGCACTGGCACCGCTCATCGGAAAACTGCCGCCCAGCTACCAGGGCGCTGAGGAACCGCCCGATCTTTCCGGCGCGCCCGCGCCGGAAGATGATGACCGCATGCGGGTTGTTGATGCCCTGACGGTCGCTCCCGTCGAGGTGGATGAGCTGATCCGCTTCACCGGGCTGATGCCCGCACAGATCGCGCTCATCCTTCTCGAACTGGATCTCGCCGGGCGTATAGAACGCCATCCCGGCGGGAAAGTGTCACTGTTGATGCAAGGGGACTAAAGCGCTTCCGCCCGGGCGCTCCTGCCTGATCGTGTCGCTGCACTCGATGTAAGCCATCTCGATGAAGTAGGCGAGCATCTCGCATCTCTCGGACTTGGCCATGCCCAAAAGCTGACCAAGCATGGCCTGAAGATATTCGAGCGTCTCCGCCTTGTTCCGTGGACCAGCCTGCATTGTGCCCACACTCCCATGCCTGTTGGCGATCGAAACCGCCTCAAGCCCCCTCAACATCAACATTATTACCCCGTTCGCATGCCCTTTTCGTCTTGGGACCCAGCCTAGTGACAGGCATGGTTTATATACTAATAAATGTAATTTTAACGCAATACTCGTTTTAATTGCATAAGCGTTCATTCCGGACGTTTTTGGCCCCCTGCTCTTGACCACGAGGAAAAGCGCAGCCATGTCACGCGGAACAATTTGAGCATCTGCCAACGAGTTTTGGCTGGAAATCAGGCCCCGCGAGGTATTGCCAGCGCATGGAAGTCGTCATTGTCGAGTCGCCCGCCAAGGCGAAAACCATCAATAAATATCTGGGCAAGGACTACAAGGTTCTGGCCTCGTTCGGCCATGTCCGTGATCTTCCTGCCAAGGATGGCTCCGTTCTTCCCGACCAGGATTTCGAAATGTCCTGGAGCGTGGACAGCCAGTCGGCGAAGCGTCTAAGCGACATCACCAAGGCGGTGAAGGATGCCGACGGCCTCATTCTCGCAACTGACCCGGATCGCGAAGGTGAAGCGATTTCCTGGCATGTGCTCGAGGTTCTGCGTCAGAAGCGGGCCTTGAAGGACAAGCCAGTCAAGCGCGTGGTCTTCAACGCCATCACCAAAAAAGCGATCCTCGACGCTATGGCAGAGCCGCGCGAGGTGGATGCTCCGCTGGTGGAAGCCTATCTGGCGCGCCGCGCACTGGATTATCTCGTAGGCTTCACGCTCTCACCCGTCCTCTGGCGCAAATTGCCCGGTGCGCGTTCGGCCGGACGCGTCCAGTCGGTCGCGCTGCGGCTGGTCTGCGACCGTGAATCCGAGATCGAGCGTTTCATCCGCGAGGATTATTGGCAGCTTGCCGCCCAGCTCAAGACGCCGCGTGGCGACGAGTTCGAGGCACGTCTGACGGAACTTGACGGCAAGAAGCTGCAGAAGCTTTCCATCAAAAGTCAGGAACAGGCCGACGAGATCGAGGCCCTTCTAAAGAGTGCGTCCTACAAGGTACTCTCGGTCGAGGCGAAGCCGACCAGGCGCAATCCGGCCCCGCCCTTCACAACATCCACGCTGCAACAGGCAGCGTCCTCGCGCCTCAGCTTCTCCGCCTCGCGCACCATGCAGGTCGCACAGCGCCTTTATGAAGGTGTCGATATTGGCGGCGAGACCACCGGTCTCATCACCTATATGCGTACCGATGGCGTTCAGATGGCACCCGAAGCGCTCGATCAGGCGCGCAAGGCCGTCGCCAACACGTTCGGCGAACGCTATCTGCCGGAAAAGCCGCGCTACTATTCGGTCAAGGCCAAGAATGCGCAGGAAGCGCACGAAGCCATCCGTCCGACCGATTTTTCGCGCACGCCCGACCAGGTGCGCAAATATCTGGATGCCGACCAGGCTCGCCTCTACGAGATCATCTGGAAACGCGCGATCGCTTCCCAGATGGAAGCGGCACAGATAGAGCGCACCACGGTGGAGATCATGGCCGATGACGGATCCCGCAAGGCGGGACTGCGTGCCGTTGGCTCGGTCATTCGCTTCGAAGGCTTCCTCGCCGCCTATTCCATCGACAAGGAAGATGGCGACGATGACGAGAACTCCAACCGACTGCCCGGGATCAACCGGGACGAGGATCTGGAGCGTCGGGAGATCAAGGTCTCCAAGCACACGACAGAACCGCCGCCGCGCTATTCGGAAGCTTCGCTCATCAAGAAGATGGAAGAGCTCGGCATCGGCCGCCCGTCCACCTATGCCGCGACGCTGAAGACGCTGGAAGATCGCGACTACGTCACCATAGACAAGCGCCGCCTTGTGCCGCAGGCCAAGGGCCGCATCGTCATCGGTTTTCTGGAAAACTTCTTCCGCCGCTATGTGGAATACGACTTCACGGCGGATCTCGAAGAACAGCTCGACAAGATCTCCGACGGCCAGCTCGACTGGAAGCAGGTTCTGCGCGACTTCTGGAAGGACTTTTCTGGTTCGGTCGAAGACATCAAGGAACTGCGCGTCACGGAGGTTCTGAACGTTCTCAATGAAGAGCTCGCGCCTCTGGTTTTCCCCGAGCGGGAAGACGGCAGCAATCCGCGCATCTGCCCGAAATGCGGCACCGGAAATCTCTCGCTGAAGCTTGGACGCTATGGCGCATTTGTTGGCTGCTCCAACTACCCCGAATGTGGCTTCACCCGCCAGCTTGGCATGGAAGGTGAAGGCGGCGATGGCGCAGGCGTAGACGGTGACAAGGTTCTCGGCAACGATCCCGAGACCGGTGAAGAGATCACGCTGCGCACCGGTCGCTTTGGCCCTTATGTTCAGCGCGGCGAAGGCAAGGAAGCCAAGCGTTCAAGCCTACCGCGCGGCTGGCAGGCTGCGGCCATGGACCTGGAAAAGGCGCTGTCGCTTCTATCGCTGCCGCGTGAGGTTGGCCTGCATCCCGAAACGGGCAAGCCGATCTCTGCAGGCATCGGCCGCTATGGTCCCTTCCTTCTCCATGATGGCGCCTATGCCAATCTGGAATCGGTGGAAGATGTCTTTACCGTCGGCCTCAATCGCGCGGTCACTGTCATTGCCGAAAAGCAAGCGAAGGGCGGTGGACGCGGCCGCGCAAAGGCTGCAGCGCTGAAGGAGCTCGGCGACCATCCGGATGGTGGCGCAATCACTGTCCGCGACGGGCGCTATGGTCCATATGTGAATCATGGCAAGGTCAATGCCACGCTGCCCAAGGGCAAGGACCCACAAGAGGTCACGCTTGAAGAGGCGCTGGAACTAATTGCGGCCAAAAGCGGTAAGAGTGCGAAGGCGAAAAAGAAGCCTGCGGCAAAGAAGTCCGCAACGAAGAAAACGGCTGCAAAGCCCAAGGCCACCAAGAAGGCCAAGACGGAGTAGAAGGATTGGCGCGCAAGATATCTGGCTCGAAGAGAAAGAATGCAGAGCCGACGGGCGGATCGAGATCCGAAGCTCATCTGCCCTCCCGTGACGAGGTCTTGCGCTACATCACCGAAAACCCCGACCGGTCCGGCAAGCGCGAGATCGCCAAGGCCTTCAACCTGAAGGCCGGCGACCGCGTCTGGCTCAAAGACCTGCTGCGCGAGTTGCAGGACGAAGGACACATCAAGAAGCGCCGCAAGAAACTGATGCGTCCGGGTGCCCTGCCCCATGTGGTCGTTCTCGACATCTTTTCCCGCGATACCGAAGGCACGCTGCTCGCCCGCCCGGCCGAGATGGACGACGATGCCGATATTCCGCCGCCGATCGTCGCAATCCGCTCCCAGAAACGCTCCGCCGCTGGCGTAGGCGACCGGGTACTGGCGCGCGTTTTCCCCGCCGATGACAGTGATGGCCCGCCCTATTCGGGCAAGGTCATGAAGGTGTTCGAGAAGAAGAAGCGCTCGGTGCTTGGTGTTCTCGCCCGCACGAAGTCGGGCGAATGGCGCCTGGAGCCGGTGGAGCGCAAGCAGCCGGAACTGGAGATCGATGCCGACCAGCTTCAGGGCGCCAAGGAAGGCGATCTGATCGAAGCCGAACCGCTGACGCGCAACAAATATGGTTTGGCCAAGGGGCGCGTCACGGAAGTCGTGGGTTCGCTGAAATCCGAAAAGGCGGTTTCGCTGATTGCGATCCATGCCCACGAGATTCCGCATGTGTTTCCGCAATCGGTGCTGGAAGAAGCGGAGAATGTGGAAGAAGCCAGCCTTTCCGGTCGTGAGGACTGGCGCAAGATACCGCTCATCACCATTGATCCGGCCGACGCCAAGGATCATGATGATGCGGTCTATGCCGAACCGGACATGGACGAGGCGAACAAAGGGGGCGTTATCGTCACCGTGGCGATTGCCGATGTCGCGGCCTATGTGAGAACCGGCTCGGCACTCGACCGTGAAGCCTTGCGCCGGGGCAACTCAGTCTATTTCCCGGACCGCGTGGTGCCTATGCTGCCCGAGCGTATTTCCAATGATCTATGCTCGCTGCGTGAAGGCGAAGCGCGGCCTGCAATGGCAGTGCGCATGCGCTTCAATGCGCAAGGGCGCAAGGTGGATCACAGCTTCCACCGCGTCTTGATGCGCTCGGCCGCCAAGCTTTCCTATCAGCAGGCTCAGGCGGCTATTGACGGCGAGCCGGACGAGAAGACCGGTCCGCTCCTCGACACCATTTTGAAGCCGCTCTGGGAGGCCTATGGCATCCTCAAGCGCGGGCGTGCGGCGCGTGAGCCGCTGGAGCTTGACCTGCCCGAGCGCAAGATCGTGCTGAAGGAAGACGGGACAGTGGACCGCGTCTATATTCCGCCGCGTCTCGATGCGCACAAGCTGATCGAGGAATTCATGATCCAGGCCAATGTGGCCGCGGCGGAGACGCTGGAAAACGCGCGCAAGCCGGTCGTCTACCGCGTTCATGATGCGCCTTCGCTTGCCAAGCAGGAATCCCTGCGTGAATTTCTTGGCACTCTGGAGATCTCACTAGCACGCGGCGCCTCGCTCAAACCCGCGCAGTTCAACCAGATATTGGAGCGGGTGCGCGAGACCGAGCAGGAACAGCTCGTCAACGAAGTGGTGCTGCGCTCGCAGAGCCAGGCTGTCTATGCAACGGAAAATCTCGGCCATTTCGGACTCAATCTGCGCCGCTACGCACATTTCACCTCGCCGATCCGGCGCTATGCCGATCTGCTTGTACACCGCTCTCTGATTACGGCCCTTGGCCTTGGGAAGGATGGCTTGCGCGAACAGGATGAGGCGCAGCTTGCCGAATATGCCGCACTCATTTCCACGACCGAGCGCCGCGCCATGGCAGCGGAGCGCGAAACCGTGGACCGGCTGATTGCCGAACATCTGGCGACGCGGCGCGGCGAGGAATTCCAGGCTCGCATTTCGGGCATGGCGGGTGCTGGCATTTTCGTTCAACTGCCGCATTTTGGCGCAGACGGCTTTGTGCCCATATCCACTCTTGGCAACGACTATTATATCTACGACGAAACGCGCCACGCCATGATCGGCGAGCGCAGCGGGCTGGGCTATCAGCTGGGCGACATGGTTGATGTGCGCCTGGTTGAAATTGCTCCGTTGCAGGGCGCGATGCGTTTTGAAATGTTGAGCAAACCGGCAAAACTGCCCGGCTCGACAAAGTCGTTTCACAAGGCCCGGCGCGGGCGCGATGCAAGCGCGCGGCGCAGGGGCAGAGCCTCGACACGAGGCAGGAGGTAGTTATGGAGCAGCAGCTATTCGGCGGCGACAAGTCAAAGCGCCCGCAGCGCCCGCTCTACGAGGCCATGCGCCGCGGTTTCTTCGGCAAATGTCCCCATTGCGGTGAGGGCAAGCTGTTCCGCAGCTTCCTCAAGACCGTAGACCACTGCCATGCCTGTGGCGAAGAGATGTCCCACCATCGTGCAGATGATTTGCCGGCCTATCTGGTCATCTTCATTGTCGGTCATGTTGTGGTGGGTGCGTTCATGGGTGTTGAAGCCATGACGAATTGGGGGCTGTGGGCTCATCTGGCGCTGTGGGTGCCTGTTACCATCGTGATGTCGCTCGCATTGATCGGGCCAATTAAGGGTTCTGTGGTGGGCCTGCAATGGGCCTACTACATGCACGGTTTCGGTGGCGAGGATGACGGGCCAGCTGCGCATGGGTGAAGCGAAAGCCTCATCTGCCACAAGCATGGCCGGCCTGTCCCGCGAGCAGGTCGACAAGGCGGAGTCGAAGGATCTTGCCCTAGGTCCCGGCCCCCTGCGCCCGAAGGATGCCGCAACGCTCATTCTGATCGACCGCGCAGGGTCCGAGCCGCGCGTCCTCATGGGACGCAGGCACCAGCGCCACACATTCATGCCCGGGCGTTATGTTTTTCCCGGCGGCAGGACCGATCCCGGCGATGGACGTATCCGCATTTCCGCGGCGCTGCATCCCGCTGAGGAGGCAAAACTGCGTGCGCGCGCAAACCGCCTCACCGCCACAAGAGCCCGCGCCATAGCGATGTCGGCCATCCGGGAAACTTATGAGGAAGCAGGCCTGCTTCTGGGGCGTCGAGGCCGTTTCCTCACCCGCAGTCCCCAATGGCAGGCTTTTGTGGAGGCTGGCATAGAGCCCTGTCTCGACCGGCTGCGTCTGATCGCGCGTGCCGTCACGCCTCCCGGACGTGTGCGCCGCTATGACACACGCTTTCTTGCCGCCTTCCGGGATGATGTCGCCGTGGAGCTTGCCGATGGCGGGCCGACGGATGAGCTCGAAGAAATTGTCTGGCTGCCGATTCCCGAAGCGATCGAGCACGAGATCCCGATGATCACCCGTACGGTGCTGCTAGACCTTCAAAACCGGCTGGAGAAGGACCCGGATCTCACGCCCGGCAGCAAGGTCCCCTTTTATGCAATGCGGCGGAACGTGTTCAAGAAGGAGCTGCTCTGACAGGAGGAATCACGGCCCTATGGTTCAGTGCCTGAGGGCTTTTCTGAACCCGTGGAGCGTCACTGCTATTGGGAAAAATCCCAACTTCCTGCGATCAGCCTGCCTATCAAAGGCTTCTCTTTCACCGGGAGGCTTGACATTTCTGGCCTTCCCTTTATGTCTCGCGCCGAGATTTCACGCGAACCTTTTCATATGGGCGTCGCGTTCCACCCCTAGAGAAAATGGATTTGTGACATGGCCAAGGCCACGACCATCAAGATCAAACTCCTGTCGACGGCCGACACTGGCTTCTTTTACGTTGCTAAGAAGAACAGCCGTACCATGACCGAGAAGATGACAATGCGTAAGTATGACCCGGTCGTACGCAAGCATGTCGAGTTCAAGGAAACGAAGATCAAGTAATTTCCCTCAGGGAGTTACCTGCTTCTGCAGACGGCGCCGCAAGGCGCCGTTTTTCGTTTGGGCTGTATGCAATGCCCACCGTGCAGCACCTGGCACGTCGCATTGCCACGCCTACGGTATGTGAGGTGGAGAAAAAAAGGGGGCCGGCCGACAATCTGGCAGCGGTACGAGGAGGCCACTGTTACGCCAGCGCCGACCGGCCAACCCCACGGACCCAGGAGATGCGGCGGACCTGAGCATCATGGGGTATCTTTACTGGTGTAGGGAAACTTGATCCGTAAACACCAGTGATTTCGACAGGACAGTCGCGCAATAATCGCGCAAAATCAACACTTACTTAACCATTGAGAAGGCCCAGGTTTAATTAAGGTAAACCTGTAACCATAGATTCGGCGAATCGGGACCTCAGGCTGCAGGTGCAACCACACGGTTGCGGCCCGAACGTTTCGCCTCGTAGAGCGCTTCGTCGGCGCGCTTCACAAGTTGCTCCAGGCTATCGTCATCCGTGCCGCGCGATGCAGCCACACCGAGGCTGGCGGTCACGCTGATGGCAGGCTTTCCCTCTGCAGGGCGGAACCCCTCGCCTGCTATCTCGCCCCTTACGCGTTCTGCCACGCGCTCGGCCACGGCAAGATCCGTCTCAGGCATGACAACGACGAACTCCTCGCCACCGTAGCGGCATACCAGGTCGATGGCCCGCAGCGTCTTACGCAATCGCGCAGCGAATTCGCGCAGGACGGCATCGCCACCGTCATGGCCCCAGCTGTCATTGATCGACTTGAAGCGATCAATATCGGCGAACATGATCGACAGCGGCTTGTTGCGTGCGCGGGCGCGGTCGAAAAGCGTCTGGAGATGGCTGTCGAGATAGCGACGGTTATGCAGACCCGTAAGGGGATCAGTCACAGCCATCTCAACGGTGCGGGCAAAGCTTGAGCGCAGGCCGTCATTGTAGCGCTTGCGCCTGATCTGCGTGCGCAGACGGGCGACAAGCTCCTGCTTTTCGATCGGCTTGACCAGATAGTCGTTGATGCCAAGCTCGAGGCCGCGCACCACCGTGTCTTCTTCCTCGCCATCGGCCAGAAGCACGATCGGGATTGAACGCGTGGACTCGAGGGCACGCAGATGTGCGCAAAGACGCAGAGGATCGTGATTGCCAAGGCGCGTTGACACGAGAATGCATTCCACGCCCTTCCCGACCGAGCCGAACGCGAATTTCTGCGGATCGGAAACTGTTTTCAGATCGAACTGGCCGCGAAGCATTCGCGCGATACGATCGGCAGAAGCACCCTCCTCCTCAACAAGAAGCACGCCGGGTATCGGGCCTTCTTCAAGGCGGTTGGCCTGCAGTATCTGCTCGATCTCAATGTTGCGCGTGGTCTCTGCACGAAGGCGGAGTTCGTCGGTCAACGCCTTCAAACGCGCGAGACTCTTCACCCTGGTCACGAGTTGGAGGTCGTTGACCGGCTTGGTGAGGAAATCATCCGCACCGGCCTCAAGCCCGCGGATGCGTTCTTCCGTTCCGTCCAATGCGGTGACGATGACAACCGGAATATGGGCCGTAGAAGAGTCGGATTTCAGTCTCTCACAGACCTCGAAACCGTCCATGCCCGGCATCATGATGTCGAGCAGAACCACGTCGACGCGGCTGCTTTCGCAGATATCAAGTGCGTCTTGGCCGCTGCGGGCAGTGACAACGTCGTAATATTCCGCCGTCAACCGGGCTTCCAGAAGCCGCAGATTCGCCGGCACGTCATCAACAACTAGTATCCTGGCGGTCATCTCGGCTCTTGCTCCGTTTCGTGCCTGAATGCTGTCAGGCGTCTCCCAGATAGGACTTGATGGTCTCGATAAAGCTGGGAACGGAGATCGGCTTGGATATATAGGCCTCGCAACCGCCCTGGCGGATGCGCTCCTCGTCGCCTTTCATGGCGAAGGCCGTGACCGCGATCACTGGAATGTCGTGCAGTTCGTCATCCTCTTTCAGCCACTTGGTGACCTCCAGCCCGGAAACTTCCGGAAGCTGGATATCCATGAGGATGAGGTCAGGGTGATGTTCGCGGGCAAGATCAAGCGCATGAAGCCCGTTGCGCGTGCGCACGGTCTCGTATCCGCTGGCCTCGATAAGGTCACGGAAGAGCTTCATGTTGAGCTCGTTGTCCTCGACTATCATTACCTTTTTCGGCATCGAACCCCCGACCTGTGAACGCTCCCTTGCGGGAAACATTCATGGTGCTCCCGCTGCCTTAATGCCATCAATAGTTTTACGAAACGGTAATTGCTGTGATTTTCCGGCATCTATTGCTGAACCGGCCTGTGTTCTGGTTGCACCCGGCCATCGCGTGTGCACCTTATCCAGCCATACCCAGCACCGCAATCATTGCATAACCACCAGCCGAGAGCCTTCACCATGCAGCAGGATCAGGCCGAAGCACTTGCCATCCAGGCCCTTGCATTCATCGCATCCGATCCGGAGCTTCTTCCGCGTTTCCTGTCGTTGACCGGGATAGAGGCAGATCAGGTCCGGCAGGCGGCCCGCGAACCCGGTTTCCTCGCAGGCGTGCTGCAGTTCATCCTGGCGCATGAACCCACACTTATGCGCTTCAGCGAAGAGACGCAGACGGACCCTGCCCTTGTCTCGCGTGCACTCAACGCCCTGCCCTTCGGCGACAACAGATACGAACAATCGATCTGAGCCGCGCTTCTTGTCGCAAACAGAGGCTGGGGGTAAATTGCCTGTTCCATTTTCGTTCCGGCGCTTGAACGCATGACCTCGCCCCAGCCCAAGGCCCTCATCTGCCGCGACTGCCTGACCCTGGAACCGGGAAAGGACAGGCGATGCCGTGCCTGCGGCAGCCCGCGCATCCTGCGGCACAAGGAACTTGATGCGCTGTCCATCGCGCATATCGACTGTGATGCATTCTACGCATCGGTGGAGAAGCGCGACAATCCGGACCTGCGCAACAAGCCGGTGATCATAGGTGGCGGAAAACGCGGTGTGGTTGCAACGGCGTGCTATATCGCTCGCATCCATGGCGTGCGCTCGGCCATGCCGATGTTCAAGGCGCTGGAAGCCTGTCCGGAAGCAATCGTCATCAAGCCAAATATGGAGAAATACGCCGCTGTCGGCCGCCAGATTCGGCAGATGATGGAAGACCTCACGCCGCTGGTGGAGCCGCTATCGATCGACGAGGCCTTTCTCGATCTGTCAGGCACGGAAAAACTGCATCATGCGCCACCGGCGGTCGTTCTGGCGCGATTTGCCGCACAGGTGCAAAGCGAAGTCGGCATCACCGTTTCGGTGGGCCTCTCCTATTGCAAGTTCCTCGCCAAGGTCGCCTCGGATCTGGAGAAGCCACGCGGGTTTTCCGTCATCGGCCGAGAGGAAGCGGTGGCGTTCCTCGCGGAAAAGCCGGTCACGACCATCTGGGGTGTGGGAAAGGCTTTCGCAGCTACGCTTGAGAGCGACGGCATCAGAACCATCGGCCAGCTTCAGTCGATGGAAAAGAACGATTTGCTGCGCCGCTATGGCAGCATGGGAAGCAGGCTATATCATCTGGCGCGTGGAGAGGATGACCGCGGCGTCAGCCCGCGCGGCGAAGCGAAAAGCGTATCATCCGAAAGCACCTTCAATCACGATATCGCGGCGTTGGACGAACTCGTCCCCGTTCTGCGCGGACTGTCGGAACGGGTTTCAGAGCGCCTGAAGGCGAAGGAGATTGCCGGGCGCACCATCGTCCTGAAGCTCAAGACCGGTGATTTTCGCCTGCGTACCCGCAACCGCCAGCTTTCCGACCCAACCCGGTTGGCTGACCGTATCTTTAATACGGGGCTCGAACTCCTCAAGCGCGAGGCGGACGGGACGCGCTTCCGCCTGATCGGGATCGGGGTGGCCGACCTTACCGACGCCTCGCGCGCCGACCCGCCGGATCTCGTTGACACGCTCTCCCACAAGCGTGCGCTCGCCGAAGGTGCAATGGATGCGCTGAGGGCGAAGTTCGGGCGCGAGGCGCTGGAGACGGGCTATACCTTTGGCAAGCGCCGCAAACCGGCGGAGAAGAGCGAGCCGCAGTAGCAACCCTCGGTTGCCATTCGAGCCCGCCCTGCCTAACCTGCCACCATTGGGGTCCGGAGGGTTGGGCAAATGAGAGTTTTACTTACAGCGGCGATAGTGCTCGCCATATCGGCAGTAGCATTCGCGGAGGGCTATCAGACACGTCAGTCGCCGCATTTCGGCTACAGCACGCTGAAGCTGGCAGATGATTTCCATCTGACGACCCTCTGCACGGTCTCCGGCGGCACCGTGCAGGAGCGCGCGCAGGATTTTCTGGCCTTTGCTCCTTTCATCGGGCCGGAGCTTGCACGCAAGGCAGAAGCTGTAACGCTCGGCGATGGCGAAGCGGCCTGCGGGCTGAAACACCATCGAAGTGCCTCCATTGTCAGCCGCCATGCGAAGACCAAGGGCTTCGCGCTGAATATCAAGACCTGGGCGAATGGAGCCGAAATTGGCGGCGGCAAGCCATGGGCCGCCTGCAATCGACGCCCCGTCAATTTCTTCGGCCTGTGCTATGAGCGGATCGAGCTTGGCAATAACGCGAACAGTGCGAAGGCGGACGGTGTGAGCGCCTGTATCGAGACGGAGCTTCCAGACGGCCAGGGTGTCGTTTCGCTGGTAGCCTATGCGGGTGCAGTGCCTGACGCCGTCAAGGCCGCTGCCACAGACGAGGCAAGCGCCTTGAGCACGACGCCCTGCAAGAGCCGCAGCTACTGAATCGCCGCTACTGGACCAGCTCGACCTCGACCACCCCGTCCACCGCCCGCATGGCCGCTGCCATCTGTGGTGAAACGCGGTAGCGCTCGGGCAGGCCCACCTCGATCTCACCAGCACCATCGGGCTTGATAACGATGAGGCTCACCTGCGTCTCGCCGCGCTGGTTAAGATGGGGCGTTATCGCGGGCAGCGGCTCGTCATTGCGCACATAGATGCGCAAGGCCTTTTGCATACGGCTGGCCTCTTCCTCCAGCGACTGAACGCCCTGAACGCGCAGCGATACGCCTTCGGGCCGGTTTTCCGCACCCACCATGATGACGACCGATTTGCCGGGCTGGAGAAGCTCGCGGAAAGCGTGAACGGTTTCGGAGAACATGACCGCCTCGAACTGCCCCGTCGCATCGGAGAGCTGGACGATCCCCATCTTGTTGCCGGTGCGCGTCTTGCGCTCCTGATAGGTGTTCACCGTTCCGGCAAGGCGGCCGGCGGATGCCCCCTTCTTCACAGCAAGCTGAAACTCCGCCCAGTTCTGCACGCGCATCTTTTCCAGCACATCGGCATATTGGTCGAGCGGATGCGCGGAGAGATAGCAGCCCACCATCTGGAATTCGCGGTGCAACTTTTCTGCAGGAAGCCACGGAGCGGTCTGGGGCAGATGCAGTTTTTGCGGCTCCAGCGCGGCGGAACCAAAAATGTCGCCCTGCCCCATGGCCGCATCCTGTGCGGCGCGCTGGGCCATGCCCATCAACCGGTCGACACCGGCAAAGAGTGCCGCGCGGTCATGACCGAAACAGTCGAATGCACCGGCCTGGATAAGACATTCGAAGACACGTTTGCCGACGATCTTCGGGTCCACGCGCGCGCAGAAGTCCTCCAGGCTTTCGAAGGGCTTTTCTTCACGTTTTTCCACGATGTGCTCGACAGCCGCATCGCCCACGCCCTTGATGGCGGCCAGAGCGTAATAGATCCTGTTCTCGCCCACCTCGAAAGCGCGGTAGGAAGTCTGCACCGACGGCAACACGACCTCGATGCCAAGCCGCATCGCATCGCGACGGAAGTCGTTCAGCTTGTCGGTATTGGCCATGTCATAGGTCATGGATGCGGCGAGGAACTCGACCGGATAATGCGCCTTCAGATAGGCCGTCTGGTAGGAAACAATCGCATAGGCCGCCGCGTGCGACTTGTTGAAGCCGTAGTCTGCAAATTTGGCCAGAAGATCGAAGATGAAGTCGGCCTGCTGCTTGGTGACGCCGCGTTCGGTGGCGCCCTTCACGAAGATGCCGCGCTGCTTTTCCATTTCCGCGCGGATCTTCTTGCCCATGGCGCGGCGAAGCAGGTCGGCCTGTCCCAGCGTGTAGCCGGCCAGCTCCTGCGCGATCTGCATCACCTGCTCCTGGTAGACGATAACGCCCTGCGTCTCCTTCACCAGGTGGTCGATCTTGGGGTGGATCGAGGCGATTTCCTCTTCGCCGTGCTTGCGCGCATTATAGGTCGGGATGTTCTCCATAGGACCGGGACGATAAAGCGCCACCAGCGCGATGATGTCCTCGATGCGGTCGGGCTTCATGCCGATCAGCGCCTTGCGCATGCCGACCGATTCCACCTGGAACACGCCGACAGTCTCACCGCGCGAAAGCATCTCATAGGTCTTGGGATCGTCGAGCGGGATCTTCGACAGATCGATCTCAATGCCGCGGCGGCGGATGAGCTTCACCGCCGTCTCAAGGACGGTCAGCGTTTTCAGGCCCAGAAAGTCGAACTTGACGAGGCCCGCATCCTCGACCTTCTTCATGTTGAACTGGGTGACCGGCATGTCCGAGCGCGGATCGCGATACATTGGCACCAGTTCATAGAGCGGGCGGTCACCGATCACGATACCGGCGGCGTGGGTGGAGGCGTGGCGGTAAAGACCTTCAAGCTTCTGCGCGATATCCAGAAGCTGGCCGACAATCGGCTCCTTCTCCACTTCCTCGGCAAAGCGTGGCTCGTCCTCGATCGCCTTGGGCAGCGGCGTGGGATTGGCCGGGTTCGACGGCACCATCTTGCACAGGCGGTCCACCTGCCCGTAAGGCATCTGCAACACGCGGCCCACGTCACGCAGCACCGCGCGCGCCTGAAGCGTTCCGAAGGTTATGATCTGGCCGACCTGCTCGCGCCCATATTTCTGCTGCACATAACGGATCACCTCCTCGCGGCGGTCCTGGCAGAAGTCGATATCAAAGTCCGGCATCGACACGCGGTCGGGATTGAGGAAGCGTTCGAAGAGCAGCGAGAAGCGCAGCGGATCGACGTCTGTAATCGTCAGCGCATAGGCGACCAGCGAGCCCGCACCCGAACCACGGCCCGGACCCACCGGAATATCATGGGCCTTGGCCCATTTGATGAAGTCCGAAACGATAAGGAAGTAGCCGGGGAACTTCATCCGTTCGATGATGCCGAGCTCGTAATCCAGCCGCTCGACATATTCCTCGCGCGTATGGCCTTCCGCCAGTCCCTGCGCCTCGATCCTGCGCTCAAGACCCTCATGGGCCTGACGGCGAAGCTCCTCGGCCTCCGCCTTCTCGGCGGCTTCCGGGTCATCGATATTGGCACCTGCAAAGCGCGGCAGGATCGGCGCACGGTTCTTCGGGTAGTAGGAGCAGCGCAGCGCGATCTCGACAGTGTTGTCGATGGCTTCGGGAAGATCAGCGAAGATCTCGCCCATTTCCTTCTGGCTTTTCAGGAAGTTGTCGGGCGTGAGCCGGCGACGATCATCCATTGCGATGACAGCGCCCTCGGCGATGGCGATCAGCGCATCATGCGCCTCGAAATCCTCGCGCTTGGGGAAGAAGGCCTCATTGGTGGCAACCAGCGGCAGTTCATGCCGGTAGGCAAGCTTGATCGTGGCCGCCTCAATGACGCGGTCATAGTTCTCGAGCCGTTCAAGCTCGACATAGAGCCGGTCGCCGAAAACCTTTTTCAGGAACAGAAGGCGCTCTTCCGCAATATCCGGCTTGTCCTCGCGCAAGGCCACTCCGATAGGGCCGCGCGGTCCACCCGACAGGCAGATAATGCCCGCATTATGCGCCTCAACCCACGCCTTGCTGATATGGGTGGCGGCACCGGGCTCATTGTCCAGATAGGCGCGGCTGACGAGCCTCACGAGGTTGGAATATCCCTCCTCCGTGGCTGCGAGCAGAACCAGAGGCTCATACTGCTCCACCTGCTTGTGGCGGTTGCCTCGGCGGATTTCCGACAGCGCATCATTAAAGGCAAAATCGAGCTGGCACCCGATGATGGGCTGGATGCCTTCCTTCGTGGCCTTCTGCGCAAATTCCAGCGCACCGAACAGGTTGTTCGTATCCGTGATTGCAATCGCCGGGGCTTCATCCTTGACCGCGTGGCCGATCACCTTGCCGGTCGGCAGTGCCCCTTCAAGAAGCGAAAAGGCGGAATGCACGCGCAGATGGATGAAAGGCCGCTCGGGCCGCGACGCTTCCCACTCCGCCTGTTTGCGGGCAGCCTCTGCCGCCGCACGGATGGGATCGCGCGATTGCCTGTCACTGGCCATGCTGTCTTGCCACCACTTCGATTTCCGGATTCGTTCGTGCGGATTATGCGCGAATGCAGGTTTGGGATAAAGGCGCGGCGGTATTTGCCCACCGCTTATGCAACGGGAACTATCACACGGCCGGAAGCGTGAAGGCGATCAATATACGTCGCCTGCTCTCGCAGACATAAACATTAACAATGACTTAACGCCGATACTGCGCCGATTTAATATATCAGCGATATATTTGCCTGAACTTACCCCAGACGACGCGGAGAGTTGGTCGAACTGCCGGGCTCAAGCTGCCAGCAGGGCATCGACGGCTGACGGCAATTGAGCCGGCTTCTCGACGATAATGTCAGCTCCTGCCTCTTCCAGTTCCTCACGAGCGCCAAAGCCCCACAGAACGCCGATGGAGCGAACGTTGTTGGCTTTTGCACCGATGATATCGTGCTTGCGGTCGCCGATCATGACGGTCTGCGAGGCCGAAAGGTTTTCCGTCTTCAGAATATGCGCCAGAAGTTCCGGCTTGTGCGCGTTGGTCCCGTCATGCTGCGATCCATGGACGGTGCGGAAGAAGCGGCGCAGGTCGAAATGGTCGATGATATGCTCTGAGTAGCGCTCCAGCTTCGAGGTGGCCACGAAGAAGGGCAGATCCTGCTCTCCGGCAATCGCTTCCAGGGCTTCCGGCACCCCCTCGATCAGTTCATTTTCGAACTTGCCGACTTCGCCATAGCGCTCGCGGTAAATGGCGACAGCATCGTTTACCCTGCCCTCGTCCGGATTGGACAGGAGTACGCGAAAGCTGTCCCATAGCGGCGGACCTATGCACCAATCGAGCGTCGCTGGATCAGGAACGGCTTCGCCCATCCGCTCCAGCGCATAAGCTATACAATTGGTGATGCCGGTGAATGGATTGGCCAGCGTCCCATCGAGATCGAAAAGGACCGCACCCTCGCCGCTTTGAGCGCTCATTCAAACTCCATGATCACTGCATCGACAGCGAGACTGTCGCCGGGCTTTGCGTTGATCTTGGTCACCTTGCAGTCACGCTCGGCGCGAAGCACGTTTTCCATCTTCATCGCTTCCACGATGGCCAGCGTCTCGCCCGCTTTCACCTCCTGCTCCTCTTTCACATTGACCGTGACCACAAGCCCCGGCATCGGGCAAAGCAGCATCTTCGAAGTGTCGGGTGCCTGCTTGACCGGCATGAGGCGGTCGAGCTCTGCAGTGCGCGGCGTGAAGACACGCGCTTCGGCTCGGATACCCTGCCATGACAAGGCATGGCCATTGAGAACGGGGCGCAACTGGACTGCCACTTCACGCCCGTTCAGCTTTCCGATCCACACGGCGTCACCGGGCCGCCAATTCGAGGTGACGGTGAACTTCTTGCCTGAAACCTCAAGATCAAGCTCGGTTGGAACGGAAATCATGCCGTCGGTAATCGTCACCGGCAGATAATCCTCATCAAGCTTCACCACCCATTCACGGCGAAAGTCGCCGCTATGCGGGCGCAACCGGCCGGGCAGCCGGTCAAGGCGGTCGCGGCGCAGAAGCTCCATCGCCAGCGCGACTGCAGCAAGCACCTGTGCCTGCTCGCCATCGGGTGCGGGGATCGAGAAGCCGTCCGGATACTCCTCCGCGATGAAGCCTGTCGTCAGCCGTCCTTCGCGCCAGCGTTCATGACGCATGAGTGCGGCAAGGAACGGGATATTGTGCTCGATGCCATCGATCACGAAACGATCGAGCGCTTCGGACATGGCGTCAATTGCAGTCAGGCGATCGGGCGCCCAACTGCACAACTTGGCGATCATGGGATCGTAGAACATCGAGATTTCCGAGCCCTCGGCCACCCCGGTGTCGTTGCGGATGACGATGTCGCCTTCGTGCCCCTCTTCCGGCGGACGGTAGCGGGTCAGGCGGCCTATGGATGGCAAGAAATTTCGCACCGGGTCTTCGGCATAGATGCGGCTTTCGATCGCCCAGCCGTTGAGCTTCACGTCATTCTGCGCAAGCTCCAGCTTCTGGCCCGCGGCAACCTTGATCATCTGCTCGACCAGATCCACACCGGTGACGAGTTCCGTCACCGGATGCTCCACCTGCAGGCGCGTGTTCATTTCGAGGAAGTAGAAATTGCGGTTGCGGTCGACGATGAACTCGACCGTGCCCGCGCTCTGATAATCGACCGCCTTTGCCAGCGCCACGGCCTGCTCGCCCATGGCCTTGCGTGTTTCTTCGTCCAGAAAGGGCGAAGGCGCTTCCTCGACGACCTTCTGGTTGCGACGCTGGATCGAACATTCGCGTTCGCCAAGATAGATACAGTTGCCGTGGGCGTCAGCCAGCACCTGGATTTCGATATGGCGCGGCTCTTCCACGAACTTCTCGATGAAGATGCGGTCATCGCCGAATGAGGATGCGGCCTCGGACTTCGAGCGTTCGAAACCTTCGCGCGCTTCCGCCTCGT
>Ga0310345_10001209_pt1 | contig 30025 bp, 25 predicted proteins | sample HC15DNA20500_MG_FD_204667 | JGI IMG/M metagenome (GOLD analysis project Ga0310345, IMG submission 204667) | Marine microbial communities from station ALOHA, North Pacific Subtropical Gyre - HC15-DNA-20-500_MG | ecosystem: Environmental > Aquatic > Marine > Oceanic | place: Pacific Ocean: North... | reverse complement strand
CCACCACGGCCTTGGCCGCAGCAACCGGATCCTCGGAATAACCGAGGGCGGTCGGACCGGACAGGTACTCGTCGAGACCTGCGTAGTCGGTGTCCTTCAGGGCGAGCTTGGCGAGACGGTTCTTCGCGACCTTGTAGGACGCACCGGCTTCACGCATCTTCGTGCGCAGTTCGGTGGACTGGTCCACCGTAAGCCCCAGATTGCGGGTGACGACCACCACGCCGGACTGGGCGAAGACTTCGCTGAGCTGGGCGACCGCATCGGCTTTCTGCGAACGATCCATGCCATACTCCTTCACTATGGCCGCCTGCAGGCAGGCGACCGGCTACGTTTGTCCATGCCGATAGATCGACACGGGCGAGTCCGTTGAGGGGGAAGGAGTGCGCCACCATTCGAAATGAAGAACGGCGCGAAAGGACGATGCGGTGCATCGCCGGAAATCTCTGTCCCCGTCTAGGCTGGAAATTAAGACCAGCATATTCCGGTCACCAACTGTCTCGGACGGATGAACGGGCAAACCCGAAGAGGCCTGCCGTTCGGTGGCGGGCCTCTAAGGATTTCAGCGATTCTGTCAAGCGTTTCGCGTCATGGCGCTGGCGTGGCTTGCATCGCCATGATCGGGGCGGGCCGCGCGGCGATGACATATTGGGCGCAGATCATCACCAGGGCGAGCCAGGCGGTAACGAAACCGTCGACCACCAGAATGCCCCATTTGACCAGCTCGCCGGGCACGAACACGGCGCCCATGCCGAGCGCATAGTGGACCACCATCAGCGGCAGCATGGCGCAGATGGGAAAGAGGATCGCATGGACCGCGTGCGGCAGCATCGTGCGGATCGATTGCAGCGGGCTGATGAAAGTGCCGAGCGGGGCTGCCACGAGGAACCGCACGATCAAGGGCATGAAGACGAGGCCGAACACGAAAAAGCCGATCGCCACCGGGCCGCTGGCGAACACGAAGAGGCCGAGAAAGGCGAACAGCGCATTCAGGCCCATGATCAGGATGAACAGCGCCACGGCGGGCTTCTCGGCGCGGGTCGCGAAGGCCCGGTCGCCGCCGCTATGGAGCCAGCGAATGAGGAAATAGGCGGGCAGGCACAGGGTCAGGACCTTGGCAAAGCCGAAATTCATGCGCTGCGCATTGGTTTCCGCTGCCTGCGCGCCTTCGATCCCGGAATACATGCCGATGTTCATTTCGACCACGTGCTGGACGAGTTCGCCAATCAGCGGGATCGCGGCCACCAGCGGCAGGGCCGCGGCAAAGGCGAGGCTTTGCGAATGGACTTTGCGGAAATCGGACAGGAAACCGGTCATCGGGATGCACTCTCTTGTCTGGAATAGGCTTGTTCGGAATAGGCCAGCAGATCGCCCGGCTGGCAGTCGAGTTCCCGGCAGATCGCCTCGAGCGTGGAAAAGCGGATCGCCTTGGCCTTGCCGGTCTTGAGGATCGACAGATTGGCAAGGGTCAGGCCGATGCGTTCGGACAGCTCGGTCAGCGTCATCCCGCGGTCGCGCAGCAGATCGTCGAGCGTGACGGCGATGCGGCGTGTATCCTCGCCAGCCATCAGACCGTTCCTTCCAGATCCTCGCGCATGGCCGTGCCTTCGCGGAAGACATGGGCGAGAACGAACAGCATGGGCACCGCGATCCAGCCGGTGAGCGATAGCGACCAGCCGAAATATTCGCCCGTGGCATCGCTGGCGCGGATGGATAGCCAGCCATAGGCCAGGTCGGCGATATTGATGGCCAGCACCGCCCATCCGATGGTGCGCAAGCGGTCTGCATTGATCAGCGAGAAGGCGGCGCCGCCTGCCGCATCGCGCACCAGGGCGGCAAGGCGGGTGAGAATGTAGTGCACCGCTAGCGCAGTGGGCGGAACGATTGCGAGAATCGCGAACAGATAGGTCTGCACCGCGTCGCGCGCGGCCTTGTCGTCGTAGCCGGAGAGGATCTGCGCCTTGAGACCGCCCGGATCGAGCAGGAGGACCGCCAGAAAGCCCATGAGCAGTGCCGCCGCAATCCAGTTCAGCCAGTTGGTAATGCGCAGTCCGGCGGTGATGGCGGAAAACATGGCCCGAGCTCCTTTATCGAATTTCGATATGCTCAGATGCCTTCTTATTGTCAATCGATAATATCGTATTTCGATAAATATACGTGTCGGCGCGCTAGAAGCAAAGAGGCCCGCCCCTTTCGGGACGAGCCTCTCGCTTAATCGAACCGTTCCGCGCGTCAGGCGCGGGTCGCGGAAGGATTACTCAGCCGGAGCTTCTTCCGCCGGAGCTTCTTCGGTGGTTTCTTCCATCGCACCTTCTTCGGCCATCGCGTCGACGGCTGCGGTTTCTTCGACGATCGGAGCTTCTTCGGTCACGACTTCGGCCGGAGCCATTTCTTCAGCCGGAGCTTCTTCGGCAGCCTGTTCGCCGCAAGCGGCGAGGGTCAGCGCGAAAGGAAGGGCGGCGACGAGAGCGATCTTCTTCATGTGACAATGTTCCTGTAACGCCGTGATTGGCGCAGCCTTAAAATAGCCACATTTCGACCGACGAAAAGCCGAATTCTGCAATCGGCCGATTTTTTCCGTCGGGTGCGGGTGGCGATTTGTCTTTGGGCGAGGCGCATCCGCCTTTCGTGGAGTGCGGTTCGACAGCTTCGGCGGGGAACGTCATGGGCCGCAGCAGACACTCTAATGCGCACCATCTTTCTCCTTGTCGCCACGATCGCAATCGCCGCCTGCTCGAAGTCGGAAGCGCCGCCCCAGGCGGTGCAGGAGGTGGTCGCACCCGCTCTGACCGCCGGGGATCGCGAGGCTCTGCGCTCGCTCGACCAGAATATCGCCAAGGCCTGGCTCGAACAGGGCAGTGAGGCGCAATCGCGCGCCCTGCTGTCTCTGTTCGCACCCGATGCGGTCGTCTATCCGTGCACCGGCGGCGCTCCCCTGTCCGGAACCGAGGCATTGCGCGCGTTCTGGTTCCCGGAAGGCGATCCGCCGACCCGTGTCGAATATTTCGAACGGCGCGCGACCGATATCGAAGGATCGCGCGCGCTCGGCGCCATAACCGGCCGCAGCGAACGCGCATTCACGTACCGGGGCGCCCGTACGGTTCGGGAGGATCACTATATCATCCACGCCCGTCCGGACGCGGACGGCCACTGGAAAATCGAGCGGATGATGTGGTCCGACCAACCGGCCCTGTAGGTCGCTTTACCGCATCGATCACACCGGTGCCGATTCCCCGGTTGACCCGCGCGCACCCAATTCCTACATGCTCCCTCGACCGCACGCTTCGAGCGAGTCCGATTCATGCGCGGGGATCGGGCACAGGATGGAAGCGGCGTTTCCATAATCGCGACGCTCGAGAAGCTGCAGCAGGCCGCCGGAACCGGTGCGCGAGACGCTGCGGCCTTTTCGCGTCCCGGCTATGGATCTCACGCGCATGAGACATGAATTCCGAGGGGTGTCCGCGCATCCCCGGCGCACACGAGAAGAGGTACTTACCCCTTATGGCTACCAAGGCGAAGGCTCCGAAGAAAACCCGGGGCACGAACGCGCAGGGTACGGCGAAGCGTCGTATCCGCAAGATCTTCGGCGACATCCACGAAGTCGTCGACATGCCGAACCTGATCGAGGTCCAGCGCGAAAGCTACGAACAGTTCCTGCGCTCTAACAAGGAGATCGACTACGTCTCCGGCCTCGAAAAGACGCTGCGTTCGGTCTTCCCGATCCGTGACTTCGCCGGCACCGCCGAACTCGATTTCGTCCACTACGAGCTCGAAGCGCCGAAATACGATATCGTCGAATGCCGCCAGCGCGGCATCACCTATGCCGCGCCGATGAAGGTCACGCTGCGCCTGATCGTCTTCGAAGTCGATCAGGAAACCGAAACCCGCTCCGTGCTCGATATCAAGGAGCAGGACGTCTATATGGGCGACATGCCGCTGATGACGGGCAACGGCACCTTCATCATCAACGGTACCGAGCGCGTGATCGTGTCGCAGATGCACCGTTCGCCGGGTGTGCTGTTCGACCACGACCGCGGCAAGACGCACTCTTCGGGCAAGCTCCTCTTCGCTGCCCGCATCATCCCTTACCGTGGCTCCTGGCTCGATTTCGAATTCGACGCCAAGGACATCGTCAACGTGCGCATCGACCGCAAGCGCAAGCTGCCGGTCACCGCGCTGCTCTTCGCGCTCGGCCTCGACAGCGAAGACATCCTTGCGCACTTCTACAACACCGTCACCTGGAAGCGAGCCACCGGCAAGAAGGGCGAGGGCTGGAACATTCCGTTCGTCGCCGAACAGTGGCGCAACCAGAAGCCGGCCTTCCCGCTGGTCGATGCCAGGACGGGTGAGGAAGTCTTCCCCGCCGGTCAGAAGATCAGCCCGCGCGCTGCCAACAAGGCGGCCAAGGACGGTCTCGAAACGCTGCTGCTGCCGACCGAGGAAATCTTCGGCCGCTATGCCTCGCGCGACATGATCGACGAGAAGACCGGCCGCATCTACATCGAAGCGGGCGACGAAGTCTCGGCCGAAAACCTCGAAGTGCTCGATGCCGCCGGTATCGACGAGATGGTCCTGCTCGACATCGACCACGTCAATACCGGTCCGTGGATGCGTAACACGCTCAAGGTCGACAAGGCCGAGAACCGCGACGAGGGTCTGGAAGCGATCTACAAGGTCATGCGTCCAGGCGAACCGCCGACCAAGGAAACCGCCGAAGCGCTGTTCGAAGGCCTGTTCTTCGATGGCGAGCGTTACGACCTGTCGGCCGTCGGCCGCGTCAAGCTCAACATGCGTCTCGAGCTCGATGCCGAAGACACCGTGACCACGCTGCGCAAGGAGGACATCCTCGCCGTGGTTAAGGAACTGGTCGACCTCAAGGACGGCAAGGGCGACGTCGACGACATCGACAACCTCGGCAACCGCCGTGTTCGTTCGGTCGGCGAACTGCTGGAAAACCAGTATCGCGTCGGCCTGCTGCGCATGGAACGCGCGGTTAAGGAGCGGATGAGCAGCGTCGACGTGTCGACCGTGATGCCGAACGACCTCATCAACGCCAAGCCTGCCGTGGCTGCCGTGCGCGAGTTCTTCGGCTCCAGCCAGCTCTCGCAGTTCATGGACCAGACCAACCCGCTGTCGGAAGTCACTCACAAGCGTCGCGTTTCGGCGCTTGGCCCGGGTGGTCTTACCCGCGAGCGTGCCGGCTTCGAAGTTCGCGACGTTCACCCGACGCACTATGGCCGCATCTGCCCGATCGAGACGCCGGAAGGCCCGAACATCGGTCTGATCAACTCGCTGTCGACCTTCGCCCGCGTCAACAAATACGGCTTCATCGAAACGCCGTATCGCAAGGTGGTCGACAACAAGGTCACCGACGAGGTCGTGTACCTGTCGGCCATGGAAGAGCAGAAGCACACCGTTGCGCAGGCTTCGGCCGAGCTCAACGATGACGGCTCCTTCGTGGAAGAGCTGGTCTCGGCCCGCCATGACGGCGACAACCTGATGGCTCCCAACGAGCAGATCACGCTGATGGACGTTTCGCCCAAGCAGCTCGTCTCGGTCGCTGCATCGCTCATTCCGTTCCTGGAAAACGATGACGCCAACCGCGCCCTCATGGGCTCGAACATGCAGCGTCAGGCGGTTCCGCTGGTCAAGGCGGAAGCGCCCTGGGTCGGCACCGGCATGGAAGAAACCGTGGCGCGCGATTCCGGCGCTGCCATCGCCGCGACCCGCGGCGGCATCGTCGACCAGGTCGACGCGACGCGTATCGTCATCCGGGCGATCGGCGATGTCGAACCCGGCCAGTCGGGCGTCGACATCTACACGCTGCAGAAATTCCAGCGTTCGAACCAGGACACCTGCATCAACCAGCGTCCGCTGGTGAAGGTCGGTGAAACGGTCGAGCCGGGCGACATCATCGCCGACGGTCCTTCGACCGATCTGGGTGAGTTGGCTCTGGGCCGCAACAGCCTCGTCGCCTTCATGCCGTGGAACGGCTACAACTACGAGGATAGTATCCTCATCTCCGAGCGCATCGTGAAGGACGACGTCTTCACCTCGATCCATATCGAGGAATTCGAAGTCATGGCCCGCGACACGAAGCTCGGCCCCGAAGACATCACCCGCGACATTCCCAATGTCGGCGAGGAAGCTTTGCGCAACCTCGACGAGGCGGGCATCGTCTATATCGGCGCCGAAGTGCACCCGGGCGATATCCTGTGCGGCAAGATCACGCCGAAGGGTGAAAGCCCGATGACGCCGGAAGAAAAGCTCCTGCGCGCCATCTTCGGTGAAAAGGCCAGCGACGTGCGCGACACCTCGCTCCGCCTGCCCCCGGGCGTTGCCGGTACGGTGGTCGAGGTTCGCGTCTTCAACCGCCACGGTATCGAGATCGACGACCGTACGCGGGCGATCCAGAACGAGGAAATCGAACGCCTCCGCAAGGACTCGAACGATGAACGCGCCATTCTCAACCGTGCGACCTACAACCGCCTGCGCGACATGCTCGTCGGCCAGACGGCTTCGGCCGCACCGAAAGGCGTGAAGAAGGGCTCTGAAATCACCGAAGAGGTGCTGGACGAAGTCGATCGGCACGAATGGTTCAAGTTCGCTGTGGCCGACGATGGCCGCCAGGCGCAGCTTGAAGCGGTCAAGTCGCAGTACGACGAAGCCGTCAAGTTCATCGAAGAGAAGTTCGAAGACCGTAAGGAAAAGCTCGAACGCGGCGACGAACTCGCCCCGGGCGTGCTCAAGATGGTCAAGGTCTTCGTCGCGGTGAAGCGCAAGCTGCAGCCGGGCGACAAGATGGCCGGTCGCCACGGGAACAAGGGTGTGATTTCGCGCATCCTGCCGGTCGAGGACATGCCGTTCCTCGAAGACGGGACCCCGGTCGATATCGTGCTCAACCCGCTGGGCGTGCCGTCGCGCATGAACGTGGGTCAGATCTTCGAAACGCATCTCGGCATGGCCGCCCGCAATCTGGGCCACCAGATCGGCGAGCAGCTCGAGGAATGGAAGCGGGCGAACCCGAACGCTTCGGAAGACTATGCATCGGCCAAGCCGCCCGAAGCGGTCATCGATCGCTTGAAGGAAGTCTATGGCGAGCAGTATCACGACGCGATCGACAGCCGTTCGACCGCCGAAGTGGTCGAGCTGGCGGGCAACCTGACCGCGGGCGTCCCGATGGGTACGCCGGTGTTTGACGGTGCGCGCGAAGGCGACGTGACAATCGAGCTCGAAAAGGCCGGTCTGCACAGCTCGGGCCAGTCGGTGCTGTTCGACGGGCGCACGGGTGAAGCCTTCGACCGTAAGGTCACCGTGGGCATCATCTACATGCTCAAGCTGCACCACCTCGTTGACGACAAGATCCACGCCCGTTCGATCGGCCCCTACAGCCTCGTCACCCAGCAGCCGCTGGGTGGTAAGGCCCAGTTCGGCGGCCAGCGCTTCGGGGAAATGGAGGTCTGGGCGCTCCAGGCCTACGGTGCCGCCTACACGCTGCAGGAAATCCTCACCGTGAAGTCGGACGACGTGATCGGCCGGACCAAGGTCTACGAAGCCATTGTCAAGGGTGACGATACCTTCGAGGCGGGCATTCCGGAGAGCTTCAACGTGCTCGTCAAGGAAATGCGCAGCCTGGGCCTCAACGTCGAACTCAAGTCGCTGGCCGACGACGAGGACGACGACGGTCTTGCGATAGCGGCGGAATAGGGGGCTCCGGGCCCCCTCCGCTTTCCGCCCATCAGAAATACCCCTTAGGGAATTAAGTCATGAACGAACTGACCAAATTCACCAACCAGCTCGCGAAGCCCGAAACCTTCGACGAGATCCAGATTGGCATCGCCAGCCCCGAGCGCATCCGCTCGTGGTCTTTCGGCGAAATCAAGAAGCCGGAAACGATCAACTACCGCACGTTCAAGCCCGAGCGTGACGGGCTGTTCTGCGCGCGCATCTTCGGTCCGGTGAAGGACTATGAGTGCTTGTGCGGCAAGTACAAGCGCATGAAGTACAAGGGCGTCGTCTGCGAAAAGTGCGGCGTCGAAGTCACTGTGACCAAGGTCCGCCGCGAGCGCATGGGCCACATCGAACTGGCCGCGCCGGTCGCGCATATCTGGTTCCTCAAGTCGCTGCCTTCGCGCATCGGCCTGCTGCTCGACATGCAGCTCAAGCAGCTCGAACGCGTGCTGTATTTCGAAAGCTACATCGTCACCGAGCCGGGCCTGACCCCGCTGGAGAAGTTCCAGCTGCTGACCGAAGACGAACTGCTCGAAGCGCAGGACGAATACGGTGAAGACAGCTTCAGCGCCGGTATCGGTGCCGAAGCGGTCAAGTTCATGCTGATGGACCTCGATCTCGAACAGGAGAAAGAGGACCTGCTGGAAGAGCTCGCGACCACCAAGTCGAAGCTCAAGCCCGCCAAGATCATCAAGCGCCTCAAGGTTGTCGAAAGCTTCATCGAATCGGGCAATCGCCCCGAATGGATGATCCTCGAAGTCGTGCCGGTCATCCCGCCCGAACTGCGCCCGCTGGTGCCGCTCGACGGTGGCCGTTTCGCGACGTCGGACCTCAACGACCTCTATCGCCGCGTGATCAACCGTAACAACCGCCTCAAGCGCCTGATGGAGCTGCGTGCGCCGGACATCATCGTCCGCAACGAAAAGCGCATGCTGCAGGAAGCGGTCGATGCGCTGTTCGACAACGGCCGCCGCGGCCGTGTGATCACCGGTGCCAACAAGCGTCCGCTCAAGTCGCTGTCCGACATGCTCAAGGGCAAGCAGGGCCGCTTTCGTCAGAACCTGCTCGGCAAGCGCGTAGACTATTCGGGCCGCTCGGTCATCGTGACCGGTCCGGAACTCAAGCTGCACCAGTGCGGCCTGCCCAAGAAGATGGCGCTCGAGCTGTTCAAGCCGTTCATCTACGCGCGCCTCGACGCCAAGGGCCTGAGCATGACCCTCAAGCAGGCGAAGAAGTGGGTCGAGAAGGAGCGCAAGGAAGTCTGGGACATCCTGGATGAAGTCATTCGCGAGCACCCGGTCCTCCTGAACCGCGCGCCGACGCTTCACCGTCTCGGCATCCAGGCCTTCGAGCCTGTGCTGATCGAGGGTAAGGCCATCCAGCTTCACCCGCTGGTCTGCGCCGCCTTCAATGCCGACTTCGATGGCGACCAGATGGCCGTGCACGTCCCGCTGAGCCTCGAAGCCCAGCTGGAAGCGCGCGTGCTGATGATGTCGACCAACAACATCCTCTCGCCCGCCAACGGCAAGCCGATCATCGTGCCGTCGCAGGACATGGTTTTGGGTCTCTACTACCTCTCGATGGAACGGCAGGAGAAGAAGCCCGAATTCGTCGAGGATGCGGACGGCAACAAGGTCGAGAAGCTGCAGATGTTCTCGGACATGGCCGAGGTGCATCAGGCGCTGGAGACGAAGCAGGTTTCGCTGCACACCAAGATTCTGGCCCGTGTTCCTCAGGCCGACGAAGCCGGCAATATCGCCATGCAGCGGTTCGAAACCACTGCCGGGCGCATGCTGATCGGTGAATGCCTGCCGAAGAACCACAAGGTTCCGTTCGACATCGTCAACCGCTTGCTGACCAAGAAGGACATCGCCGACGTCATCGACGAGGTCTATCGCCACACCGGCCAGAAGGACACGGTGCTGTTCGCCGACGCCATCATGTCGCTCGGCTTCCGCCACGCGTTCAAGGCCGGCATTTCCTTCGGCAAGGATGACATGATCATCCCCGAAGAGAAGGTGGAGATGGTCGAGACCACCAAGGCGCTGGTTGCCGATTACGAGCAGCAGTACCAGGACGGCCTCATCACCCAGCAGGAAAAGTACAACAAGGTGATCGACGCCTGGAGCCGTTGTGGCGACCAGGTGGCCGATGCCATGATGGAAAAGATCAAGGCCCGCCCGATCGACAAGGACGGCCTGCAGGCCGAGATCAACTCGATCTACATGATGTCGCACTCCGGTGCGCGTGGTAGCCCGGCGCAGATGAAGCAGCTGGCCGGTATGCGCGGCCTGATGGCCAAGCCGAGCGGCGAGATTATCGAGAACCCGATCATCTCGAACTTCAAGGAAGGCCTCAACGTCCTTGAATACTTCAACTCCACCCACGGCGCCCGTAAGGGACTCGCGGATACGGCGTTGAAGACGGCGAACTCGGGTTACCTGACCCGCCGCCTCGTCGATGTGTCGCAGGACTGCGTCATCATCGAGGACGACTGCAAGACCGAGAACGCGCTGGAAATGCGCGCCATCGTGCAGGGTGGTTCGGTTATCGCATCGCTCGGCGAACGTATCCTGGGCCGCACCACGGCCGAGGATATCGTCAACGCCGCGACCGACGAGGTGATCGTCAAGGCCGGTACGCTGATCGATGAGCCGATGGTCAAGGAAATCGAAGCTGCCGAAGTGCAGGTCGCGAAGATCCGCTCGCCGCTGGTCTGCGAAGCCAGCCAGGGCGTCTGCGCCACCTGCTACGGCCGTGACCTCGCTCGCGGTACGCCGGTAAATATCGGGGAAGCTGTCGGCGTCATCGCCGCGCAGTCGATCGGTGAACCCGGCACGCAGCTGACCATGCGTACCTTCCATATCGGCGGTGCCGCACAGCTCAACGAAACGAGCCATCTCGAGGCGATCTCGGACGGTAAGGTCGTCTATCGCGACATGCCGACCATCGTCGATAAGAAGGGCCGGATCCTGTCGCTCGCCCGCAATGGCGAGCTGGCGGTGATCGATGCCGAAGGCCGCGAGCGCGAAATCCACAAGGTGCCCTACGGTACCGTGCTGATGCACAAGGATGGCGGCAAGGTGAAGGAAGGCGAACGCCTGGCAGAGTGGGACCCGTTCTCGCTGCCGATCATCACCGAGCAGTCGGGTGTGGTGAAGTACCAGGACCTCGTCGACGGTACGACCATGGAAGAACGCGTCGACGATGCCACCGGCATCGCCCAGCGCGTGGTCACCGAAATGCGCACCACCGGTCGCAAGAAGGACGATCTGCGTCCGCGTCTGACGCTGTTCAACGATGCGGGCGACGAGAGCGAGGCCGCACGCTACATGCTGGCGCCGGGCACCGTTCTCTCGGTCGAGGACAACCAGCAGGTCGAGGCGGGCGACATTCTTGCGCGTGCTTCGCGTGAAGCTGCCAAGACCCGCGACATCACCGGCGGTCTGCCGCGTGTGGCCGAACTGTTCGAGGCACGTCTGCCGAAGGACAATGCGGTTATCGCCAAGATCTCGGGCAAGATCGAATTCGTTCGCGAATACAAGGCGAAGCGCAAGATCGCGATCGTGCCGGAGGAAGGTGATGCAGTCGAGTACCTGATCCCCAAGACCAAGGTGATCGACGTGCAGGAAGGCGACTTCGTGAAGAAGGGGGACACCCTGATTTCCGGTTCGCCCAACCCGCATGACATCCTCGAGGTTCTGGGCGTCGAGGCGCTGGCCGAATATCTCGTCAACGAGATCCAGGAAGTCTACCGACTCCAGGGCGTGAAGATCAACGACAAGCACATTGAGGTGATCGTTCGCCAGATGCTGCAGAAGGTTGAGATCACCGATGGTGGCGACACCGTGCTGCTGCCCGGCGAACAGGTCGATCTGGAAGAGCTGAACGAGACCAACGCCAAGCTCGGCAAGGGCAAGGAACCCGCCAAGGGTACTCCGATCCTGCTGGGCATCACCAAGGCCTCGCTGCAGACGCGTTCGTTCATCTCGGCAGCCTCGTTCCAGGAAACCACGCGCGTGCTTACGCAGGCCGCGGTCGAAGGGAAGAAGGACACGCTGGTCGGTCTGAAGGAGAACGTGATCGTCGGTCGCCTCATCCCGGCCGGTACCGGCGCGGGCATGAACCGCATGCGCATCACCGCCTCAAGCCGCGATGCCGCCCTGCGGGCCCAGTGGAAGAAGGCGCAGGAGGCGATCATCGCCGCCAATACCGCCGAAGAAGAGCACGAAGCCGAACTCGCTCAGGGCAGCGAAGCGGCGATCGGCGACGATCCGCTGGCGACCATGGAAGGCGAAACCCACGGCACTGATGCCGATGCGGGTGAATACCTCAACGAGGACGCCAAAGACGGCGAGTAAGCCTCAATGGTCGTCGACCAATCAGAAAAGGCCCCGTCGGAGCGATCCGGCGGGGCCTTTTCTTTGGCGGCGAATGCGATGCAGCCCATGCGTGTTTGCTTGACGGCGGGTTGCCGCGGGGGCACTTTAAACACGCGTGCATGGGGGAATTGGCCGCAATGCGGGGGAATTCGTGGCAATAGAAGAGCCCGATAGCGAAATACCCGAAACCGGCGGAACGGTAGCCGGGGCGGCCGCGATCGAGCGGCTGCTGCTGACCCGCAGGTTGCGCGATTTCACCACCGGCGCAACATTGTCCCTGCTTCCGTCGCTGGGCTCGATTGCAGCGCTGGTTTACACTTTTCGCGATCAGGTGCCTTTGGCGATCCTGCTTGGCTGGGCGATCGCCCAGCTGACGCAGCTGGCCGTCTATGTCGCCTTCGATCGCAGCCTCGACCACGATGATCCGTCACTTGCCGAGCTGCAGCGTCATTGGCGCCGCTTCATCGTGCTGCAATGGATCGGTTCTCTCATCTGGGCGGTGATCTTTCCCTATCTCGCCTCCGTTGCGACCGGGCTCGATGCAGCGGTCCTGGCGGTCGTCGCCATCGCCGTGCTTAGCGGCGTGTTGCTGGTTCACAGGACGTCGCCCAAGGCGGCGATCTTCCATATTGCCGTCATGGCAGTTTCGATTGCCGCGGCGACCTGGATCCAGACGGGCGGTGCAGGCTGGCCAGCCCTCATCCTGCTCGCATTCTTCGTCATCGCGCTGCTGGGTTCCACCCGGGAACAGGACCGGCAGCTTGTGGGCGGAGCCGAAGCCGAGATCAGCCGCCGCGAAGCCGCAGGCACGGTACGCCTGTTGCTGAACGATTACGAGGAGCATTCCTCCGACTGGCTCTGGACGGTCGGTCCGCGCGGTAATCTGCGGGAGGTCGGCTCGCGGTTCGCTGCGGCTGCCGGCAGGCCCGTCGAAGAGCTTGAGGCGACGCCGTTGATCGGCATGTTCGCCAAATGTGAGGAGCGCGACCGTCTCGCGCGGCATCTGATGGAGCGCAGCCGCTTTCACGACCTCGTGCTCAAGCTAAGGGTCGAGGGCGAGATGCGGTATTGGAAACTGTCTGCCCGACCGCGCAGCGACGGCCGGATCAGCGGTGTCGCGCGCGACGTGACGAGCGATCGGATGATCGAGGATCGCGTCGCCTTCATGGCGCATTACGACCACCTTACCGGCCTCGCCAACCGTTACCTCTTCAACGAGCGGCTGCGCGCGGCTCTCGCGCAGGACGAACGGGCCCGCAATGTCGCGCTGTTCTATCTGGATCTCGACGATTTCAAGGCGGTCAACGACACGCGTGGGCATCTCATGGGTGACCGGCTTCTGCGCGAAGTCGGCGCCCGCCTCGAACAGGTGGTGCGCGGACATGATCTGGTCGCGAGGTTGGGTGGCGACGAATTCGCAATCCTGATCGAAACCAGGGCCGGGGCAGGCATGCTGATCGAACGCGCGCATCGTTTCCTGTCGGTTATCCGCGAGCCGTTCGAGATCGATGGTCAGGTCTATCGCATCTCGGGCAGCGTCGGCATCGCCAAGTGCTCCGAAGGAAACTGCGATGCCGAGGAACTCATGCGCCGCGCGGACCTCGCTCTGTTCGCCGCCAAGCGCAAGGGGCGCGACACGCTCGCTCTCTACGACCAGGCGATCGATCGGGCAGCGCGGGACCGACGGGAAATCGAAACGGATCTGCGCGAAGCGGTCTCGCGCGGCCAGCTCAACCTCCATTACCAGCCGGTGATCGATCTCGATTCAGGCGCTGTCGTCGGGTATGAAGCGCTGCTGCGCTGGTATCATCCGAAGCGCGGCATAATCCGGCCGATCGATTTCCTCGAAGTGGCGGAGGAGACTGGTTTGATCGTCCCGATCGGCGAATGGTCGATCCGGCAGGCCTTCGCCGAAACCGCGAAATGGGCGGGCGATTTCCGGATCGCTATCAATCTGTCTCCGACACAGGTGCGCAGCCCGCATCTCGTGGCCATCGTCGCGCAGGCCATTCACGCCCACGGTATCGTACCGGAACGCGTAGAGTTCGAGATAACCGAGCATGTGCTGATGCAGGAAAGCCCCCTCAGCATGGGCAATCTGCAGAAGCTGCGCGAACTTGGCGTGAAGATCGCGCTCGACGATTTCGGCGTTGGCTACTCTTCGCTCAGCTATCTGCGCCGCTTCCCCTTCGACCGGATCAAGATCGACAAGGATTTCGTCAACGGGGTGGAAGATTCGGCTGACAATCAGGCGATCGTTTCGAGCATTACGCGCCTTGCCGAAGCGCTGGGCATGGCAACCACAGCGGAAGGGGTCGAAACCCGCGCCCAGCTCGACTTGCTGCGCAAGCTGGGGTGCCAGGAGGCGCAGGGCTATCTGATCTGCGAGCCCGTCCCCGGCGAAAATTTCGCAACGCCCGATGCGATCGATGCCGCGATGCAAGGCGGTGGGGCGAGCGGGATCCTCGATTACCGCAGGGCCCGGGAAGCGGCGATGAAGCGCCGCCCGAGACGGGTAAGCTGACCTCTCGCCAAGTGGCCCGGCCTCGGCTATCGGCGCGGGCATGCCCACCGTCACCCGTTTCGCACCATCGCCCACCGGGCGGCTCCATGTTGGCAATATCCGCACCGCGCTCCACAACTGGATGCTCGCCCGTAAGCATGGCGGCAAGTTTCTGCTGCGGATCGACGATACCGATGTGGAGCGTAGCCGCGAGGAATATGTCGAGGCGATCCGTGCCGATCTCGATTGGCTCGGGATTGTGCCGAATGCGGAGGAGCGCCAGTCCGCGCGCCTAGCGAAATACGATCACGCTTTCGAAGCACTGCGCGCGGCGGGGCGGGTCTATCCTTGCTACGAAACGCAGCAGGAGCTGGAACTCAAGCGCAAGATCCGGCTCGGACGCGGCCTGCCGCCGATATACGATCGCGGCGCATTGGAGCTGAGCGAGGAAGACCGCGCCGCCAAGGAAGCCCAAGGCATCGCCCCGCACTGGCGGTTCAAGCTGAACCATGAGGAGCCGATCACATGGGAGGACGGCGTTCGCGGTTCGCAGAAATTCGATCCGGCGCAGCTGTCGGACCCGGTCATCCGGCGCGCGGATGGCAGCTGGCTCTACATGCTGCCGAGTGCGGTGGACGATCTCGATATGGGCATCACCGACGTGCTGCGCGGCGAGGATCATGTCAGCAATACTGCTGTACAAATTCAGATGTTTACCGCACTTATTGCTGCACAAGGTGCGGTGCAGCAAATTCCCGCGTTTGCCCATGAGGCGCTGCTCGTTGGCAAGGAAGGCAAGCTGTCGAAGCGGCTCGGCTCGCTCGGCTGCGATGCCTTCCGCGAACGGGGCATCGAACCGGCGGCAATCGTCGCGCTGCTGGCCCGGCTCGGCACGTCGCTACCAGTCGAACCCATCGCAGATCGTACTGCCCTGATCGATACCTTCGACCTGACGACATTCGGCCGCGCTCCGGCACGGTTCGAAGATGCCGAACTGGAGCGGGTCAATAGCGCCATCGTGCATCAGATGGGTTTTGCCGAGGTCGCGGATCGCCTGCCTGATGGGATGGACGAGGCCGGCTGGCATGCGATCAGGCCTAACCTTTCACATGTTTCCGAAGCGGCGGAATGGTGGCGGCTAGTCACCGGCCCGATCGAACCGCGCGAATTTTCCGAGGATGACCGGGCCTATCTAACCGAGGCTGCGCGATTGCTCGAATGGACCGATGATCCGTGGCATGCGCTCACCGCCGCACTCAAGGATGCGACCGGGCGCAAGGGCAAGCCGCTGTTTCTGCCGCTACGTCAGGCGCTGACCGGGATGGACCATGGCCCCGACATGGCCGAACTGCTCCCGCTGATTGGCGAAGATGAAGCGCGCGCGCGACTGGAGCGCTCCGTAAGTTAATAGGCAGGCCGGGGAACCGCATAGGCCAGATTCGCTTTGTCGGGACATGCTCACTGCTTCGATCAATGTCACCTGCGATGGGTTCTGCCACCATGAGGATGTCGTCGCCGATGACGAATTCAGCGATGTTGGCGCTGCGATGGTCGATGCTGCTGACCGGCTGCTGCTGGGCCGGCGTACATTCGAAATCTTTGCCGACTACTGGCCCGCTGCTGCACGTGATTCCAATCGTCCGGCAAGCGAACATCGGCTAGCGAAGGCTATTGTCGGCACGCCGCGCACCGTAGCATCTGCTTCACTCACCCAGAGTGAGTGGGAAGGTACGTCCTTCGCAAAGAAGTTCGATGCCGGAGCGGCGCGCCGATTGGCAGAACGCGAAGCCGTCTTGCTGCTCGGCTCGCCATCAATCGCTTCCCAACTAGCGGCGGCCGACGCAATCGACCGGTATATTTTCCTGGTTCATCCGATCGTGGCAGGGAAGGGCATTCGCCTGTTCGAAGACTGTCCGGTCGACCGACGACCGGTTCTCTCCTCGGCCAGGACGTCGGTATTACAGTCGGGCGTGGCCGTTATGGAACTGGTCCGGCGGGCATGACCAGCTCAGCCCTCGTGCTTGTCCAGCTCGTCGCCGCTGACGGTGACGACGTGCATCAGATTGGTTGAGCCGGGCGTACCGAAAGGAACGCCCGCCAACGCGATCAGCTTGCTCCCCGCCTGGCCGAAACCGTGGCGCAGCGCCATGCGTTTGCCTTTGGCGATCATCTCTTCGAAACTGCCGATATCCTTGGTCGCCACCGCATGCGCACCCCATAGCAGGCCGAGGCGGCGGGCGGTCTTCATGCTCGGTGTGAGCACCAGCATCGGCACCGACGGGCGTTCGCGAGCGACGCGGCGGGCGGTCGAGCCCGAGCCGGTAAAAACCGTAATTGCGCTCACCGACACCGTGTCGGCCACGGTCATGCAGGCATGGGCCAGCGCGTCGGCCGTGGTGCGGTCGGGCGGCGTTTCGAGGAAACGTACGCGTTCGAGATAGGCTTCGTCACCTTCGACCTGACGGGCGATCTTGTGCATGATCGTCACCGCCTCTTCCGGCCAGTCGCCCGCGGCGGTCTCCGCCGACAGCATCACCGCATCGGCGCCGTCATAGACCGCATTGGCGACGTCGGAGACTTCCGCGCGCGTCGGGGCGGGGCTTTCGATCATGCTTTCGAGCATCTGCGTCGCCACGATCACCGGCTTGCCCTTGAGGCGGGTGGCGTTGACGATCTTCTTCTGCAGCGGCGGGACTTCCTGCGGTTCGAGTTCGACCCCCAGATCGCCGCGCGCGACCATGATACCATCGCTCATGTCGATGATCTCGTCGAGGCGGCGGACGGCCATCGGCTTTTCAATCTTGGCGCACAGGGCGCCATAACCGCCCATCAGCTTACGCGCTTCGGCAAGGTCTTCGGGACGCTGCACGAAGCTGAGGCCGATCCAGTCGACCCCCTGGCTGACTGCGAAAGCGAGGTCCTTGCGGTCCTTGTCGGTAAGGGCCGGGATCGGCACTTCGGCATCGGGCACATTGACGCCCTTGCGATCCGAGATCACCCCGCCGACCTCGGCCGAGCAGAGGATTTCGGTATCGTCCGCGCGGATCACCTTGAGCCGGATCTTGCCATCATTGATCAGCAGGCGCTGGCCCTTTTCGAGCAGGCCGAACAGTTCGGGATGCGGCAGCTCGACGCGCGTTTCGTCGCCGGCTTCCGGATTGCGGTCGAGCGTGAAATGGCCCGAATGGCGGATCACCGCCTGCCCGTCCTTGAACTTGCCCACCCGGAGCTTGGGCCCTTGCAGATCGGCGAGAATGGCGATCGGCCGCATGAACTGCTTTTCCAGCGCGCGGATGCCTTCGATCGTCTTGGCATGGTCGGCATGTTCGCCATGGCTCATATTGACGCGGAAGGCATCGACCCCGGCCTTGAACAGGCGCGCGAGCATTTCGGGAGAGCGGCTGGCGGGGCCGACCGTGGCAAGGATCTTGACCTTGCGGCCGCGCGGATCGAGCTTGGGGGCGGAAATGGCCATGAAAACGGCCTATGGCACTGCCATGCGACAAAGCAAGGACGATAGAGACATGACTACGAATGCGGGAGACCCGCTCGATCAATTGCCCGATGACGTGGCGGCAGCGGCATTCCGGCGGCTGGTACGCCATCTGCGCCACCGGCACGATGCGCAGAACATCGACCTGATGGGCCTTGCCGGGTTCTGCCGCAATTGCCTGGCGGACTGGATTCGCGATGTCGGGTTCGAAGGCGACAAGCTGGCCGCGCGTGAGCTGATCCACGGCATGGGGCAGGACGAATGGAAAGCGACCCGCCAGACCCCCGCCACGCAGGAGCAATTGGCGCGGATGGAAGCCAGTATTGCGAAAAATCGCGTGGAGTAACGAGTCGCCGCCTTCACCCCGGCGGGCTGGCTGGCTATCGAGCCGCCAACCGATTCTCAAATTCTGGAGCTTACAAGATGGCAGAAGCCACCGACGACCGCCTGCGCCTGCTGATCGAGCGCATCGAACGCCTCGAAGAAGAAAAGAAGGGCATCGCCGACGACATTCGCGACGTCTATGCCGAGGGTAAGGCAGTGGGTTACGACACCAAGCTTATGCGGCAGCTGATCAGGCTTCGCAAAATGGATATCAATGACCGCCGTGAAATGGAGACGCTGCTCGAGACCTATAAAGCGGCAATCGGAATGGACTGATAGTTAAGGGTCGAGGTCGTCAATCATCGCCGCTTGATAGTGGGCCCAAGCCGTGGCGTCGTTCACTTTCAGTTCGCGGACAAGTTCGCCGATTCCTTCGGTTTCGTCCCGAAAGGCGATGGTTACCTTCTCCATGGCGCCGATCAGATGCTCGAAGCACCAGCTGAAAGCTATTTCGCTAGCTGCAAGGTCGCCTTCTTCGACTTGCATATCCGCTGCGTCTTTAGGGTGAGTGATGCGGTTCCTGATATGCGTCGCATCATTTAACTTTGGCCAACCGGCATTGCTCAACTCAAGCACCGGCTCGTGACATATCCGTCGCGCCAAACGAGCCAGAAATTTTATCGCAGCCGGTGTCGTGATGAACTTTCTCTGGACTGTGATCTTGCCATCCGAGCCTATTGAGAGCGATTTCTCGGCCAGTGCCGACGCTTCATCGTCGGTCAGCTCGTCCATCTGTCGCGCAATATCCGTAATGTGTTGTCGGGACAGCCAAACCAGACCCTCAATTGCAGCGAATTGCGCCCTGATCAGTTCTCTCCTTGCGGTCTGAGTGTCCTCATGCTGCTGCCGTGACTTTGCAGCCACTACGTCAGAGATTAGAATTGCGGTGAGTTCTTTGAGCTGCATAGATCAGGCCTAATCCAAAGAAAGGATGATTAGAATGCCCAGCCCCTGGAAAGACGCCCGCGGGATCATCGTGACCACTACGCCGACCATCGAAGGTCGACCGATCCAGGATTATCTCGGCATCGTCACCGGCGAGGTGATCGTCGGTGCGAACCTGTTCCGCGATCTCTTCGCCAATATCCGCGATATCGTCGGTGGTCGCTCGGGTAGCTACGAGCGTATCCTGCGCGATGCGCGCGAGCAGGCGATCCAGGAATTGCAGGCCGAATGCGGCGCGCTGGGCGGGAATGCAGTGGTCGGCATCGACCTCGACTACGAGGTGATCGGCGACACCGGGTCGATGCTGATGGTCAGCGCCAGCGGCACGGCGGTGAAGGTCTGAGCTAGGTCGCGCCGCTCGCCAGCAGCACCACCGAGATGAAAGCGCTGTTGTGCAGGATGTGGAGCAGCATGCTGCTCCACAAGCCGTAATTCACGCGCAAATAGCTGAGCATGGTGCCGACGCTCAATTGCGGCAGTACCAATGGAAGGATCGTCCACCATTCGTTCCCGGAGAAATTCATCAGGTGGACGCCGGCGAAGAGCAGGCAGCTGATCCAGAACAGCAGCGGGAAAATGTGCTGGAACCAGCCCATCGCCCCTCGGCGGCGGAGCAGCACGATGGCGAGGATTGCGCCGACAATCGCAGCGGTGGCGAGCGAAATGGCCTTCCAGTTGACCGCCTCTTCCGAGTAGGTCGCGTCGCTCGACATCGCCAGCGCGGCCGCACCGAGAATAAGAATTGCGAGCACGTGGCCGGGTCTGCCGGAAACCCAGCCGCGAAATATCACCTCCTCCGCAATGGGGGCGACCAGAACCGCGAAGAACACCAGCAGCGGTCCCAGTTCCATCCCGGCCAAGGCAGTGTTCGGGATGTCTATACCGCTCGACATCACCAGCCCGGCGATAGCGACGAGGCCTCCCATCACGATCAGGTCGAGCAGCAGGAGCCGTAGTACCGCGGCCGCATTGGCAAGCCGGAACGGCTCTGCCCTCTCGGGAAGGACGGGACGTGTAAGGAAAGCGCCGAAGCGCGCCCATTCGCCGCGCGTCGAATTCGCGGGCGCAAGGCTTGTCGTTGCAACGGTCATGCGGCTAAGGCGACCCCCGAGAATCTCTGACGAGAAACGTTCCAACCATTCGAGCTACAAAGCGAAACCATGGCCGGCCATTCCAAATTCAAGAACATCATGCATCGCAAGGGCGCGCAGGACAAGAAGCGCAGCGCGATGTTTTCCAAACTGTCCCGCGAAATCACCGTCGCGGCCAAGATGGGCATGCCCGACCCGGACATGAACCCGCGCCTGCGGCTGGCGGTCAATGCGGCCAAGGCACAATCCATGCCCAAGGACAATATCCAGCGCGCGATCGACAAGGCGAGCGCGCAGGATGGCGAGAATTACGAAGAGGTCCGCTACGAAGGCTACGGCCCCGGCGGCAGCGCGATCATCGTCGAGGCATTGACCGACAACCGCAACCGCACCGCCACGAACATCCGTACGGCATTCTCGAAGAACGGTGGCAATCTCGGCACCGAAGGCAGTGTTGCCCATGGTTTCGAACGCCTCGGGCTGATCTTCTACCCCGCCGATGCCGGTAGCGAGGACAAGGTTCTCGAAGCCGCGATGGAAGCGGGTGCCGACGATATCGCCAGCAGCGATGACGGCCACGAAATCTGGACTGCGGCGGAAGACCTGCACCAGGTTGCCAGTGACCTCGAAAAGGCGCTGGGCGAGGCGGAAACCGTCAAGCTGGCATGGAAGCCCAATCTTACCGTCGACATGGACGAGAAGAACGCCGGCACGCTGATCAAGCTGATCGACGCCCTCGAAGACGATGACGACGTGCAGACCGTGTGGGGCAATTACGACATCTCCGACGAGGTGATGGAAAAGCTCGACGCCTGATGTGGAGCGTGATCGCCAAGGCATTGCTCGCCGGGGCGATGATCGCGGCGATCGCGGAAATCGGCAAGCGTCTGCCTGCCATGGCGGCACTCGTCGCCAGCCTGCCGCTGGTCTCGATCCTCGGCATGCTGTTCCTGTGGTGGGCACGGCCAGACGCGGAGAACATGGCGCGCCACAGCGAGGCGACGTTCTGGTTCGTCCTGCCCAGCCTGCCGATGTTCCTGCTCGTCCCCATGCTACTGCGCGGCGGGATGAACTTCTACCTTGCGCTGGTGGTCGGCTGCGCGGTCACCGTGGTGCTGTATCTAGCCATGGTCCGCTTCGGTCCGGCGCTCGGCATCCGCATCTGACGGGCAGCGCGGATGGTAATTCTCGGTCTCGATCCCTCGCTCAGCTGCACCGGCTGGGGCGTGATCAGGGTGGAGGGATCGCGGGTTTCGCACCTTGCCAACGGACAGGTGTCGACCGATGCGAAGACGCCGATCACCGAGCGGCTGGCGGCGCTTCAGGCAGCCATGGCCGAAGTGATCGCCACGCACCGCCCCGATCGCGCCGCGGCGGAAGAAGTATTCGTCAACAAGAACCCGCAATCGACGCTCAAGCTGGCGCAGGCGCGCGGTGTCGTGCTGGCGGCTTGCGGCGCCGCAGGGCTGCCGGTGAACGAACATTCCACGCGGCTGGTGAAGAAGGCCGTGGTCGGCACCGGCGGGGCGGACAAGACGCAGGTTCAGGCCATGCTCAAGGTGCTGCTGCCGGGCGCGACAGTGTCCGGTGCCGATGCCGCCGACGCGCTGGCCGTGGCCATCGCCGACGCCCATCTGACGAGGACATTATGACCATCGAATTTTACGGCATTCCCAATTGCGACACCGTCAAGAAGGCGCGCAGATGGCTCGATGCGCAGGGCATCGATTACGCCTTTCACGACTACAAGAAGGAAGGCGCCGATCCGGCGAAGCTCACCGCATGGGTCGATGCCAGAGGCGTCGACACCGTACTCAACCGTCGGGGTACCACCTGGCGCAAGCTGCCCGATGAGGACAAGTCCGATGTGGATGCCGCCAAGGCAGTTCGCCTGCTCGAAGCCAATCCCAGCATGATCAAGCGGCCCGTGGTCGAATATCCGGGCGGCCTGCTGGTGGGTTTCGACGAAGGGGAATGGGCGGCGGCGCTTCAGTAACCGCTGCCCGGGCCCCAGCCGTCATTGCTGGTCCCGGTCAAGCCGCGCGCATTCTCGTTCGTGACACTGAGGATCGACCGCTTGACCGACATCAGATCGCTGCCAGAGCCATATATCAGGCCCAGTACCAGCGCAGTGGCGAAGAGGAGCTTCTTGAACATGACCCGCCCGATTCTCGCCAATAAGCTTAAGATTCGGTTGATTGCGGTCCTGACCGCGCTTTCCGCCGCGCTGCCGGTGCAGGCCTCGGACTTTCTCGTCATCGCTCATCGCGGCGCCAGCGGGGAGCGGCCCGAGCATACGCTGGCTGCTTACGAGCGGGCGATCGATCAGGGGGCCGACTATATCGAGCCCGATCTGGTGGCGACGAAGGACATGCGCCTCGTCGCCCGGCACGAGACCGAAATCGGCGAAACCACCGATGTGGGCGAGCGTGAGGAATTCGCCGATCGCAAGCGCTCCAAGACTATCGAGGGGAGGCTGGTCAGCGGCTGGTTCGCCGAGGATTTCACCCTCGCCGAATTGCGCACCTTGCGGGTCCGCGAGCGCGTGCCCGGCCTGCGCCCCGCCAACGCACGCTTCGACGGGCTCTATCAGCTCGCGACATTCGAGGAGATCGTGGCGCTGGTGCAGGCCAAGGAGGCCGAGACCGGGCGGCGCATCGGTATCTATCCCGAACTGAAGCATCCTACCTGGCTGCTGCAGGAAGCTGGTATCGACGCGGTCGACCTGCTCGCCACTGCCTTGCGCAAGGCCGACCTCGACGATGCCGACGATCCCGTCTTCGTCCAGATCTTCGAAGTCGGGCCGCTCAAGCGGATGAACGCGCTGGTCGAAGTGCCGCTGGTGCTGCTGATCTCTTCGGAAGGCGGGCCCTTTGACGAACCTTCGATGAGCTGGACCGATATCATGACGCCTTCGGGCCTTGCCGAAGTGGCGCGCTATGCGGATGGGATCGGGCCTTATCTGGGCCATGTGCTGGGAGCGGATGGAACGCCCACCAGCCTTGTCGCAGATGCGCATGCGGCGGGCCTCAAGGTCCACCCGTGGACGCTGCGCAAGGAGAATGCCTTTCTGCCACCGCCGCTGCGGCGCGGAGAGAGTGAAAGCGCAACGGGGGACCTGGCAACGCTTGCCCGGATGGTTGCAGCCTCGGGTGCCGATGGCGTGTTCACCGACGATCCGGCGCTTGTGGTGCAGGCGCTGGCTAGACAGGATTGATCGGCGCGCGCTCTTTCCTACAGCGCTGGAGCCGCGCTATCGTCACGAAGCTTTCTTTCAACTGTGAGCATCCGTTTGCCCGATACGGACTTTTCACGGGCGATTTTCGCGCGAACCCTGGCTGGCGTGAAAGGTGACAGGCGGGGACGTCAATTGTCAGATAAAGACCTGATCAATATAAGAAATTCGTTGCCCCAGAGTTGCGAAAAACACCCTGGTCTGTGTCAACCTCGGCGTGCGGTGACGAGGTAGTTGAGAGAAAGGTCCTCCGACAGGTGCAGGCCCCTGTCGGGACGGAAGGCGATACCTCTGGGTTCGCCCATGGTCAGGCCCGCTTCCGCCAGCAATTCGCGCAACTCGTCCGGCGTGATGAAGTCGTCCCAGTGATGCGTGCCCTTGGGGATCAGGCCCAGGCCCTCCGCCGCGCCGACCATCAACAGGCGCGATTGCGGGGTGCGGTTGGGGGTGGACAGGACCATCAGCCCGCCCGGCGCCAGCCGCGCGGCGAGCGCAGCGGCGAAAGCGCGCTTGTCGGCGACATGTTCGATCACCTCCATCGCGGTGACGAGATCGAATGTCCCGATGTCGAGCGTGCCGACCTCGCCCGCAATGTACCGGATATCGAGCCCCGCGCCCTCCGCATGGAGCGCCGCGGTGGCGGTATTCTCGGGTGCGGCATCGACCCCGGTCACGTCTGCGCCCAGCCGCGCGAGCGGTTCGCATAGAAGGCCCGCACCGCAGCCGACGTCGAGCGCGCTTTTGCCCACCAGCGGACGGCGCTGTTCGATATCGCCGCCCCAATGCAGGTCGATCGCCTCGCGCAGGAAGGCGAGCCGCACCGGGTTGAGCCGGTGAAGCATGGCCGACGAGCCTTTCGGGTCCCACCAGTCCTTGGCCAGCTGGCCGAAATGCGCGGCTTCCTCGGGGCGGATCGTTTGGCCGCCTGAAGTATTGCTTGGCGTTACGGTTGTTGCATCGCTCATGTCGCGTGGCTAGCAGCCGTAACCCAGCTATTCCAGCACGGAGACCTTCTCGTTTGGCCCGTATCGTGATGAAATTCGGCGGCACCTCCATGGCGGGGACGGAGCGTATCCGGCGCGTGGCGAATATCGTGCGCAAGCAGCAGGCGCGCGGGCACGAAGTCGCCGTCGTCGTTTCGGCCATGGCGGGCGAAACCGACCGGCTGGTGAACTTCTGCCGCGAAGCCAATGCGCTGTACGATCCCGCGGAATACGACGTGGTCGTTGCCAGCGGCGAACAGGTTACCAGCGGCCTGCTGGCGCTGACGCTGCAATCGCTCGGCTGCAAGGCGCGCAGCTGGCTCGGCTGGCAATTGCCGGTCAGGACTATCGAGGCACATGCCAAGGCGCGGATCGAGGATATCGATGCCGATGACCTCGTGGCCAGTATGCAGCGCGGCGAGATTGCGGTCATCCCGGGCTTTCAGGGCCTCGGCGATGACGGCCGCATCACCACGCTCGGCCGGGGCGGCTCGGACACCTCGGCGGTGGCCGTGGCCGCCGCCATCGAGGCCGATCGCTGCGACATCTATACCGATGTCGACGGCGTCTATACGACCGACCCGCGCATCGTCGCCAAGGCGAGGAAGCAGAAGGCGGTGACTTACGAGGAAATGCTCGAGCTCGCGAGCGTCGGCGCCAAGGTGCTCCAGACGCGGTCCGTGGGCCTGGCGATGAAAGAGGGCGTGCGGGTGCAGGTCCTCTCCAGCTTCGTCGGCGAGGATGCGATCCCCGCGGACGAACACCCCGGCACGATGATCGTGTCGGAGGAAGAAATGAACGAACTGGTGGAGAAGGGCGATATGGAACGCCAGCACGTGACCGGCATCGCGCATGACAAGAACGAGGCGAAGGTGATCCTCACCCGCGTGCCCGACAAACCCGGCGCAGTGGCGCATATCTTCGAGCCGCTGGCCGCTGCGTCGATCAATGTCGACATGATCATCCAGAACGTCGGCCGCGACAAGGGCGAGACCGACGTGACCTTCACCGTGCCGCAAGCCGATCTCCCGCGCGCGCAGGCGCTGCTCGAGGACAAGCGTGGCGATATCGGCTACAATCGCCTGATCACCGACAGCAAGATCGCCAAGATATCGGTCGTCGGCGTCGGCATGAAAAGCCATGCGGGCGTCGCCAGCACCATGTTCCGCGCGCTGTCCGATCGCGGGATAAATATCCAGGCCATCTCGACCAGCGAGATCAAGATCAGCGTGATGATCGACGAAGACGAGACCGAACTGGCGGTGCGCGTGCTGCACACGGCCTATGGACTGGATGCCACGGACGAGGCTGCGTGAGCCACACGGCAAAGATTCTCCTGCTCGGTTCGGGCGAACTGGGCCGTGAATTCGTGATCTCGGCCAAGCGGCTGGGTGCCTGTGTCATCGCCTGCGACGCCTATGACAACGCGCCTGCCATGCAGCTCGCCGATGCACGCGAGGTCTTCTCCATGCTCGACGGGGAAACGCTGCGGGCGGTCGCTGAGAAGCATCGTCCCGACTATATCGTGCCTGAGATCGAAGCGATCCGGACGTCTGTGCTGGCCGAGCTGGAGGAGGAAGGCTTCACCGTCGTCCCGTCGGCGCGCGCGGCGCAGCTGACGATGAACCGCGATGCCATCCGCGATCTGGCGGCGAACGAACTTGGCCTGGTGACGTCGAAATATCGCTACGCCAAGAACCTTGAAGAGGTGAAGGCGGCGGCTCAGCACACGGGGCTTCCCTGCGTGATCAAGCCGGTCATGTCGTCTTCCGGCAAGGGCCAGTCCACCGTGCGCGCGGAAGCTGAGCTCGAGGGCGCATGGGATTATGCCTGCGCCAATATGCGCGGCGACCGGCAGCGTGTGATCGTCGAACAGTTCGTCGATTTCGATTACGAGATCACCCTGCTTACGGTGCGCCATAAGGGCGGCGTGACGTTCTGCCCGCCGATCGGCCACCGGCAGGAGCGCGGCGATTATCAGGAAAGCTGGCAGCCGACCCCCATGTCCGATGCGGCCATCGCCAAGGCGCAGGAGATGGCGGCGAAGGTCGTCGACGATCTGGGCGGCTATGGCCTGTTCGGAGTGGAGTTCTTCGTGCGCGGGGACGAGGTGATCTTCTCCGAACTCAGCCCGCGTCCGCACGATACCGGCATGGTGACGCTGGTGAGCCAGAACCTTACCGAATTCGACCTCCACGCCCGCGCGATCATGGGCCTGCCGATCCCGGCCGAGCTGCGTGCGCGTCCAGCCGCCAGCGCCGTCATCCTGGCGGAGCGCGACTCCCAAAGCCTGTCCTACGAAGGGCTTGCCGAAGCCATGGCGGACGGTGCCGACATTCGCATCTTCGCCAAGCCCGACAGCCGTCCCTATCGCCGCATGGGGGTGGCGCTGGCGACCGCGGGCGATACCGACGAAGCGCGCCGTAAGGCGCGCGACGCGGCGCATAAGGTGCGCATCCTCTACGGCGACTGATCAGCCGAAAAAGCGGTCGATGGCGAAGCAGGTGGCGACGCCCACGACGAGGTTCATCGGCAGGCCGATCCTGATGAAGTCCATGAAGCGGTAATTCGCCGCACCATAGACGAGCGTATTGGTCTGGTAGCCGATGGGCGTGGCGAAACTGGCGCTGGCACCCAGCATCACCGCGACCACCAGCTCGCGCGCATCGGCGCCGGTCACGCCGGCAAGGCCGATGGCGATCGGCGTCAGGATGACCGCCACGGCATTATTGGTCACGCTTTCGGTCAGCAGGCTGGTCAGGGCGTAGATCGCGATCAGCAGCAGGAGCGGGGACGCATCGGCGAACAGCGGTTGCAGTGTGGCGACGATCAGTTCGACCGTACCCGCATTGTCGAGCCCGATCCCGAAAGCGAGCATGCCGAAGATGAGCACCAGCGTGTTACCGTCGATCGCCGCCCAGGCCTCTTCCGGTTCGAGGCAGCGGGTGGCCAGCACCAGCCCTGCGCCGATCAGGGCCAGCGCCTGGATGGGCCAGGAAAAGATCGCTGCCAGCAGGACGACGGCGGCAAGCGTCCCGATCGCAATCGGGGCCCGTGCCCGCCGGAATGCCCTGTTCGGCGCCTCGGTCACGGTGCCGAGCATGACGTTGTTCTGCAGCGCCTGCACCGCGTCGGCGCCCGCTGCGATCAGCAGGCGATCGCCCGCCCGCACGCGCACCTCGGCGAGTTCGGGACCGGCAACGTGACGCGGGCGCGACAGGCCGAGCACGCGCACCCTCAGCTTCGCCAGCATGGGGATTTCCGCCAACCGCCTGCCGATGATGGGGTGCGAACTGGAAACGACCGCCTCGATCAGCGCGAGATCGCGGGGACGCTCGCTGCCTGCAGTCGCCACACCGCCACCCACGCCAACGAGGCCGGTCTGGAAATCGAAGGCTTCGGCCAGCGAGGCCAGCTCGGCAGGGCTCGCCCCGACCACTAGCTGGTCGCCTGCTCCCAGCACATGCTCGGCGATGTCCTTGCGGACCACGTCACCGCCGCTCTTGACCCCGATGATCTTGACGCCCGGCCGCCGGGCCAGCCGGATCGACTTCATCTCTTGCCCGATCAGCGGGCTGTCTTCCGTCACGACCAGATGCGAGAGGTAGAAATCGCTTTCCGTATCGTCGTCGAGAGCGCGCTGGGGCCGGTCGGGCAGCAGGCGTGGTCCGGCCAGCACCAGATAGGCGGCTCCTGCCAGCGCAGCGACGATCCCGACGCCAGTGATTTCGAACATACCGAAGGGATCGAGCCCCTGCTCGCGCGCCACCCCATCGACCAGAAGATTGGTGGACGTACCGATCAGCGTCAGCGTCCCGCCGAGGATCGACAGATAGGAAAGTGGGATCAGCAGCCGGGTCGCCGCAGTGCCGAGCGATTTGGCCAGCCGCTTGACCACCGGGATCATCACCAGCACCACCGGCGTATTGTTCATGAAGGCTGACGCGGCGACGGTTCCGAGGCCGATCTCCGCCAGAGCCAGCCTGGGTTTGCGCCGGGTGCGGCGGATAATCCAGCCGGACACCTCCTCCAGCGTGCCTGTCCGCAACAGGGCGCCCGACAGCACGAACATCGCCGCGATCGTAACCGGCGCAGGATTGGAAAATACGCCCAGCAATTCGTCCGTGGAGATGAACCCCAGCAGCAGCATGGCGAGCGCGCCCAGCGCGGCCACCACGACCGGCGGTAGCCGCTCGACAATGAAGCCGACGAACAGGATGATGAGAAGCAACAACCCGATAAGCGGGTGATACGCGGCGACCGAATCGGGCAGAAGCGACGGCATTTCCGACTGCGGCTACAGTAAACGCGCCGGAAGCATAGCGAAATCGAATGGTGCACAAGCTTGCGAGGATCGCGGGGGGCGCTTAAGCGACCTCGTCATGAACAGTTACCCCAAAACGACGCGCCTGATGCAGCGCGGCTGCGAATTCCTCGGCAGCGAGACGGCCATCCTCTGCGGCGCGATGAGCTGGGTGTCGGAGCGCAATCTGGTCTCGGCCATTTCGAATGCAGGCGGCTTCGGGGTGATCGCCTGCGGGGCGATGACGCCGGATCTGCTCGATACCGAGATTGCCGAAACGAAGAAGCTCACCGACAGGCCTTTCGGCGTGAACCTCATCACCATGCACCCGCAGCTTTTCGATCTGATCGCGGTTTGCGAAAAGCATGGCGTTGGCCATGTGGTGCTCGCAGGCGGTATCCCGCCCAAGGGCAGTGTCGAAGCGATCAAGGGCGGCAGCAACCCCGCCAAAGTCATCTGCTTCGCGCCCACGCTGGCGCTGGCCAAGAAGCTGCTGCGTTCCGGTGCCGATGCACTGGTGATCGAAGGCATGGAAGCGGGCGGTCATATCGGCCCGGTTTCGACCAGTGTGCTCGCGCAGGAAATCCTGCCCGAACTGGCGGAGGAACACCTGATCTTCGTCGCCGGCGGAATCGGACGGGGACAGGCGATCGCGGGCTATCTGGAAATGGGCGCTGCGGGAGTGCAGCTCGGGACGCGCTTCGCCTGCGCAACCGAAAGCATCGCTCACCCCGATTTCAAGAAGGCCTTCTTCCGGGCCAGTGCCCGCGATGCGATCACCAGCGTGCAGGTCGATCCGCGCCTACCGGTCATTCCGGTGCGGGCGCTCAAGAACAAGGGCACCGAGGAGTTCACGCGGAAACAGATCGAGGTGGCCGGGGTTCTGGATCGCGAGGAAATCGCGATGACCGAGGCGCAATTGCAGATCGAGCATTACTGGGCCGGTGCGCTGCGCCGCGCGGTGATCGATGGCGACGT